>Ga0181363_1000148_pt1 | contig 20491 bp, 30 predicted proteins | sample Fa13NDMLBSN_FD_130109 | JGI IMG/M metagenome (GOLD analysis project Ga0181363, IMG submission 130109) | Freshwater viral communities from Lake Michigan, USA - Fa13.ND.MLB.S.N | ecosystem: Environmental > Aquatic > Freshwater > Lake | place: USA: Michigan | collected 2013-09-23
CTCACGTCTTAATTCCGCGTGACGACGTGACAACTGACCGTAGGCATCATTCTGGCGCTTTGCCCGTTCCGCATTCTTTGCCGCCTGATCTGCCGCTTTCTTCTCTGCCTCCTGTAGCTTTAGTGTTTCTCTGGCTGTTTTAATCTTTTGCTGCTCTAGCAACTGTTCTGACTTCAGAACTTTGTTATTAGATATTACAGCCTGATCCGCCTGTTTTTGTTGAGCCAACGCTTGCTTATCAATTGCCGCCTTTAGCTTCTCAATCTGTACCTGCTGCTTTTTTAACTCTGCCGTTTCCGATGCAATAGCTTTCGTATCTGCCGCCTGTTTCGCCTTATTGCCTTTGATCTTCGATACCTCGCGTAAGTGCGTAAGCATCTTTTCCAACTCTGCATTGGTGTCTTTAAGACTTTGCGCCTCTGAATACGAATCTATGACAACTTTAATCTCGCTCATTCTTTACTGGCTTTGTCTTTTTCAGGTACTCCGTTAGATTCTTCTTATGCGTATAAAACTCAATGCAATTCATTCTTTTCAACTCAGATACCTTTACCCCTCCGTCAGCCTTGTACATCGAATAACACAGCGTTTCAAAATCCATTAGCTGTTGTGTTAGAACTCCGTACTTTACGCCATCCGCAGTTCGGTATGTATGCAACTGCTTAGGCTTCGTTATCTCTGCAATCTTATCTTCAATCTCTCTTACTGTGGCGTCTGTTTTAATTCGTTCGAAAATTCCTGCACTCCCAATTGATCGGAGAAGCTCTGAAGCATAGGCTCTGAGGATTTCAGCGTTTTCGCCATCGCCGCCAAACTCATCAGGAAAAAGGAATTCGAGAGTGTTGGCGACATTTCGATAAAATTTGCAGTGACACTAAGCACCTCCCCTTGCGTCAATCCTTCCTGTGCCATGCGCTTTAACTTCTCATCAGCACGTGTTGCATCGTAATCAAATGGGTCTTCGTCCTTTTCAGTAACAATCAAAGAAAATATTCTGTGCGAAGTGTCGTTAAATATCTTACTGTGATTGTCCTCAACTTGTTTTGCAAGGTTAATCTCAGACGTTAGCAATGCGTATAAATCTCGGTTGTTGTAATGCGGTCTTCGTGATGCAAACCACTCGATAATGTCTGGGAACTTCATCCCTGAACTCTCTTCCGTGATAACGTTTTTCAGCACACCGAAACGAACAATACCCAAGTCCTCCGCGTTCTCCGCAAGGTTGTACTCTGCTCCGTCTGGTTTAATCTTGTAACTCTTCATAGATTGGCGTTTTTGATATACACATATCCAATGTTTGACACAACGGTAGATACCGCTGCTCCGAATATCAGAATAAGTGTGGCGTATTGTATTGACTGCGTTAGTCCTATTAAAGCAATTGGAATTTCAATGGCGAATGAAATCCAAAAGAACAAACAGAAATGGCAGATGCCTTTTGGAAGAGCGTTCCATTTGTCGTTAAGCACATAGCGCATAACGGCAACAAAGCAACCTGCACAAAGTGATAGTATGAATGGCGTTATCATGACAGCGTTCCGATTCTTAGTTCACGTTGAGAACATGGCAAACAGTATTTGTCAATGTCCGTAAAGTCAATGCGTAATGACTTCATAAGGTCGTCGTACTGCTCTTTTACTACCGCGTAATTCGTCATTGCACGATCACGCGTCATATCTGCCTCACGTGATAGGTTAGAGTTGTTTGCCATATCCATGTAAAACTTCATAGCTGCTTTCTTAGCAATTGGCAAAGCGAACATATTCTTGTTATCACAGAAGACATCTGTAATGTCACACGTAGTATAGAAGCGCAAATGCAGCCCGTATGTTTCGTCGCTCTCTCCGATCAATTCAGGATTCGGCAGGTTAGTACCGTTTAAGCCAGAAGCAGGAACAGAGAAGCCAGTCACGTAAACATGGCGCTGATAACGCTCGATCCATCCTGTAGGATATGCGCTGTCACACGTTGAACAACGTGCAATTGATGTGCTAACGGCATTACCACTTAAATCGTTTTCATAGTACCCAAGCATATAACGCTGACCCGTTCCGTAATTGTTGCTACGGTAACGCGCTGTCATTGTACTTTCAAACCACTGCAAAGACAATACCTTGTTATGACCTGTTAGCGTAAGTGTTGCCAGTGGTATATTCTGTGATGTTTCGTATAGGTAAAGTGTAAGCCCTGTATTGAGTTGATTGAACTGAACACCGATGTACTTTAACACCGCGACAATAGAATCTGATTTTCGAGGCTCGATAAGAATACCAACGAAACGACCTGACTTAGTAATCTGATTTGTGAACAGGTTCACGCCTTTAACTGGATTGATGTTGTCAATCAGCGTTCGCGCTCGTGTAAGTTCCTTGTGTCTGTTGATGAATTCCTGCGATACTTCTAACTGTGCTTTTCGGATTGTGTCGCTGACGTAATCAACGATTGATGTGTAATCCTTCGGCATCGCTGCCGTGATGTTTGTAGGTGTTATCGCTGGCTCGTCCGTTACATATACCGTCGATGTCGATCCCGTCTGTGCGTTTGAGAAATCAGATATACACGTTCTGTCGGAATTACGGAAACCAACCAACCCAGACAAACAGGTAGAAACTTCGCTTAGTGTTATCATCGTGGCTTAATTGTACCTGTAAAAGTACATCACCACTATGTGAACGTATTAACGCCCCGTGTTATGTTCGCTGATTTTTTGCTGCACTTGAAAAGATATTTTCTCGTGCCATGCTTTTTTGTCGTCTTCGATAATCTGAGATACGTTATTCGTTCTCGCTATCGTCCGACTACCGCCCCACCAATGATGGGAAACAATACCGTTGAGTACGCCTGTAGTAAATCCGCAGCCTCTTGCGACATCGTAAACCCAATTGTCACCGAACCATACCTTGATCTCTTCTGGCACAGGATAAACGCATTCCACAGCTTTACGCGGCAACACGATAAAGACCCCTGATATACCACCGCTAACCTCTGTGAAGGTTTGGTCGTTCTGATCAAATGCCTGTGGCACATCGGTAATAATGGGTATTGGAATCTTATTCTGATTGTCCTCATTGTTGTAAAACCTAGATAGCGACACGTGCCACTTATCATGTAAGATCAGATCGGAATTCATCAGTATAAGCCCGTCGTACTGCTTACGGCAAATAAAGTATTTCATTGCCTGATTCCACGCAGGGTTAACGTAGACGTTTTCAGGATTCGAGATAATATGTACGTTATCTCTGGAATGGTAATAGTTAATCACTTCCTTGACGTCCTGACTAGCCCCGTTATCAATCAACAGTAAATCGTGGTAGCCGTTGTTTACTACCGATTCAATAGCCATTCGTGAATGATCAGCGCCAGACAGAAATGGGATAGCGATTAAAAATCTCATAGATGCTTTTGTATTAGTTCCTTTAGTTCTTTGGCTCTGTACTTGAAAGTGTGGTATTTTTTCGCTAAGTTATGCCCGCTCCACGCGATCTCATTTCTTACGTCTGGATTCTGTTTCAGGAACTTAATAATGCTTACCGCCTCTTCGTTGGTCTGGTAGAACATTACATTCTCTTCGTGCTTGAAAAACTTCTCAGCGTTCGGCACATATCGCATAAGACAGCAACCACCTGCCGCCATGATGTCAATAGTACGGTTTGAGTAGTAACCTTCAACGTCATTGAAACAAGCGTGTGATATGCTGATATACGATTCATTATAAATCTTTGCTGATTCGTGGTAAGGTATGGAGCGCGTGTTGTTATGTCGCCAGTTCCATCCGTTACCGATTGTTTCAAATGTTGTGTCGTATGCCAGATCGCGGCAAAGTTTAGCCCGTTCTCTTGCGCCTTCAAATTGGTCGTAGTTGTTGCCGATAAAAACTGTTTTGCCTTCTGTTAATTCCTGAGGCTCGATAAAGAATGAATCGAATACGCCTTGCTGCAAATAGTCAACAGGGCATCCTAACGCGGATTCGTACATTTCCTTTTGACCGATACCGACTGCAAGTAATGTAAGGTCAGCGATACCTTTGTACTGCGTTACGTTTTCCATTACTTCGGATCTTGCGTCGCCAGTCCATTGAATAACCTTTGCGCTTGTCGCTGACTTAAGCATAATTTCACTTTCAGGACTTATAGCGCCAGATTGAATGAAAACATAATCAAAGTCATTGTAGTTGCCAAATAGAATACGAGAATATAAATCGTTGTCAAAATACTTAACGTTATACAGCTCACATAGCGCATTGTAATAATCCTCATGCGGTCGTGGCGTTGCGTCTCAATGGAGCGGAATAAACAGTAGGCGTGGTTTCATTACAACTTAGCTTTGAACTGTTCTACTGAAATAAGGTTGAGCCATTCCGCGTGATACTTTTCAAAGTTAGCGTATGTCAGTTCAACGCCAGAAGGAATAACAAGTTTTTCCTGTTTCCCTGCTCTGATAACACCGCACCCCCAGTCTGTGTCAACGACAAACATCTCCAAATCTTCACGCTCAGTACGAACCTTTACATACGCTTTCCATGTGTCGCCAGTCCATTCTACCTGAGTAGTTAGCGGAATACGCTGCATGAATTCCGTTGTCGGTTTACAGTCGTGCATTATGATTGTGCCGCCTTCTGCCAAATAATATAAAGCGTTTTTGATGTCTTTGTAAACCTGATCGGAATGGTGTAGCCCATCAATGAATATACAGTCGTATCGTGTTATATCTTTCAACGAAGCAAAGAATTCATCAGATGTTTTGTGAATCGTTGCCGCGCTTGTAGGATCAGGATCAACGCCTGTTTTGTTGGCGCACTGAATAGCACGGAAGCAATGACCTGCCTGCACCCCGATCTCTAGGTAGTTCTTATATCCGTACTTGTTAATGTACGACTGAATTATTTCTATTCTGTTCATGGTTTATGTTTGTTAATGAAGTCCTGTATATTCCCTGATTGTAATTCATGCGCAATAGCCCGTATCTTATCGTCTGAAAAGTTCCACCATTCTATCCGCTCCAATTGCTCAATCTCATAAGATGAAAACCTTCTGCCTTTGATACGCGCAGGTGATCCTGCAACAACGCAATACGGAGGCACGTCTTTTGTAACTACCGAATTGCATCCCACGATTGCACCGTTTCCGATTGTAACGCCTGACATTATAAAGCATCCCTCCCCTATCCATACGTCATGTCCTATGTGAATGTCTTTAGGCGTTTCAATGTTGCTGTCTAACTCAGACCAAATCTTCTTTAACGGGAAGGTAGTAATATTATCCGTTACGTGATTGAATCCACCGTCAAATACTGTATTCTCAGCAATGCTGCAAAAGTTGCCTACGTGTACCGTGTTCATAGTACCACGCTGCACACCGTAACAGTAACTATGTCGCCCTAGTTTTATCACAGCTTCTGCGTTCTTAGTTTTGTACACTCTTCAGGCGTTAACCATTTGTCGATTGCGTGCCCCCCGAAAGTATTAGGCTGATAGATAGTTTCACACGCAAACTCAGAACATACCATACGATCAGCTAATTTGTACTGTGTCGTATTGTGCAGTATGTTACAGAAGTAAACGTCTTCATTGCCCATTACATGAATCCATTCTGTTTTGGATATACAGAACTTCATAGCATCCACTGAACGCCATGATAGACCACCGTTACCACCGTGACGCTGAAAACCCCACGGAGCGCCAATGTAATCCCACTGCTCGAATTTCTTATTCCAACGTCTGAAGATTTCCGAATCATGCTGAAATATCAGAACCTTTTCAAATGGTATGTTATTCCAGAACCACATAGACGTTAACAGGCGGTTGTATTCGTTCTGATCCATGAACGCGGAAGGCAGTACGACTTTCTTACAGGTCGAAGGTACTAGGTGTTCGTTTTCCTTTGAACAGAATACCAACGTCTGCCAGTCCTTCGGTAGATACTTTACGTGCTTGTAAATTATCTGATGAAGGTTTTCTATTGGTCGGGTTTCGACAATTACAGCTCCGTAGGTCATATCCGATCTTTGTTAAAGTTAGGGTGCTGCTTTAGTGATTCTGGCAATGTGTTTTTATCAAACGGTGTAGCGTTCCATAGACCAAATGAAGTAGGGTGTAAATCGTTCATCGTTTCACCGTAGTAAATATCATTCAACCAATTCTCACGCAACTCTGCTTTATGCCCGTGTATCTCATATTTAAAATCCATAATCTCGCGTGACTGTGCCGTGCTAAAGTGATACACCTTACAAGATACCACACCCATTCCTGCGTCTGAATCTCTGTGAAGGTTCGTAAATCGTATAGGAGTGAAACCATCGTAACACGCGTGATTGAATGAGCGCCAGAAGTTGATATACCCTGCGAACCCTGCATAACGGTTCGGCTGTGCCATTGCCGCCTCTATTGCTTTTGGCAGGTCTTCCTGATCGTACACCTCGTCAGCGTCAATGGCTAAGATACCGTCGTACCCATGAGAGTAACGCAATATCTCTCCACGATGTGCGCCCTCCTGACCCCATGAACCTTTAACCCATATCAGCTTATCCCCTAGCGCCTCTTCTGCAATGGAGCGTAATTCATCCTCAGTATCTGGGCAACGCTTATCCGTTCCGTGTCCGTATGAAGGGGTATTCGTGTAAAGCACTACGAACTTATCAACGTGATTCACCACTGAACCTAACGATTCGCGGATATATTCCTTACCATAGAATAGTGGGCAATATCCGATTATCTTATACTGCATAAACCGATTTATCTATTTCTGTTAGTTGTTTGTCGATTAACTGAATTCTCTTTTTCTCCCTGTCAAGGTTCACCTGCATTTTAGCAATGCGCTCCTGAATCTTGCGCCTACTCGAAAGTAGCGTTTTGTACTTTTTTATCATTGTAGATCGTGATTAAGTTTTTCACCATTGCATCAAATGTATGCGTCCTGTGTACCTTATCGCACCCTGCCTTAGCAATAGAAAGGCGCTCCGATTCGTTCGCAAGATAATAATCAATCTGATGTTTCAGATGCTCAAATGAATCCCACGCAACAACTTCTTTACCCAGTTCAAAGTCAAGATGAATCCCTGCGTATCGGTGCGACATACACAGCGCCCCACAAGCCATAAGCCTGAACATTCTGTCAGAAGAATACCGCTCATAGTCGTAATGTGAAAGATTTATTCCTATCTTACATCCCCTGTAAATTGCCGCCTCCCCGTGTTGGTTGCCGTTGAAGTTTCCTGTTAGGTGCGATCCCCAGTTATTACCATACACTCCAAACCTGTTGCCGTAATGCTGCTTTAGGTAGTTAACCATTTGCCCACGCTGTATTGATAGCGGAAACTGATTGCCGTAGTTGTTACCGAAAAACACTATCTCAGGGCTGTGTGTTGCCGTTGCTGACGGGCTGTATATCTCAGGGTCTATTCCGTATTGCAGGTACTCCGCGTTTATTCCGAGCCTCCGAGCTTCCCATACATCCGTATAGTTACAGAACAACGTGCAATCAATTACGCTGCCCATTTCTATGTAATGCTTCGGTAGCGGATGCCGAACGTCACCTGTGTAGTTAACTACCCACGCGTTAGGGTTATCGCGTTTGATCTGTATCAACACGTGCGGAAGTATAACGCCCTCCTGTTGGTATTGCAGGAATATGATGTTAGGTTGTATCTCTTTGTTAACCCTGATCAGTTCGTCATTCTTGCTACCCGATGAAACATTGATCTCACGGTACACCGATGAAACTTTTATCAGTGCCTTTTGAAACCCGTTGAGCGGTTCGCCAGTGGCGGTACATCCTGCGTGTAAGATGATCATAGCGACGTTACGGGTACGTTTAAATACGGTTGACTTACTACTGTGTGTTCGTTGCGTATTGCAGGATTGTAGCCTCTTACGCCTGAGTTATGCAAGTGCCACGTAAATACAGATCGTGACGGGTTGCTGATCTTATATCCTGCCTTGTGTATTTCGTAGGCGATACGGTTGTCGCATCCCATCTTACCTAGAGGAAAGTCCGCTTTTGATAGTGTCTTTATATTACCTCTAAATATCCACACATCCTGAGAATCACCGAACCGTTGAATCTGTTCAGGATGCTTTGAGAAATCCTCTTTCATTTCCCAACGTGACAGCGCCCAACATTCATTTGGTTTAAGTTTTGATGCCAGTGCAATTGATTCGTCAAATATAATATCGGCATTCGATATGATGTTTATCGCATCGTTATTCTGAACCTCATTTATAATATCAATGAACTCTTTGTACGTTGGCGCTCCAGAACCTTTTCTGTTATAAGCGTATAGTTTATTGCTGTTGTACGGAACAAATACATCTGGTCTATCCAAAAGCAATATAATACTACTGATGTTTGGATTCTCGATATTCGCTTTCAGGCAGTAGTCTATCTCCGCTTGACGCTCAGGTACTGTTGCTATGTAGTAAGAAACAAATAGGTTGATCATACGAAAACGTATTTAATTTTAATGTCGTAGGTTGATGTTGAGTTGATCATTTCGCGATCTCCAATAATGTATAGAATTTTATAAATATCTACTATTAGATTTAGAATATCGTTAACATCTTTATCTAATAGCGTTTTTGCTCTTTGTGGTAATAGCTTTACTTTCGTTTCCATAGAATCATATTTCCTACTCGTTTATCTCCAATGTAAAACTGAAACGGGTATTTATATTTTCCTTCGACTTCTTTTCCATTGACTAGTAACACGACATCACAATCTTCTGATGGAACAACTGTTGTAGTGTAATTCCAATGATTATCCTTAATAGTATCTTCCCAAGATTTTGTCATTTCGCGCTCCAATGTGTTGAGTTTTTATTGATGGACTTAAGGTAATTCTGATGCTCATCACCAGCCAATTCCTCCTTTGTCATGTGCCACGTTAAATGTGTACACTCATAAGGCGCTAACGTGCGCACTGACTTACACTCCCCTACATATTGCAACGGTGAATGATTGCCCCATATAGAGTAGTTTGTGTAACCTGCACGATATAACGCAAGGGTAGTATCAACAGGTGCTTCGATAAATCTGCTATCTCCGATGTTCTTTTTATACAACACCCTGTTCTCATGGTGTAACACCTGCTCACGTTGCGGATAGTGCTTCGGAATCTGAGTAGTGTTAAGACCTAGCCCGAACTTATTGTATTTCGGTAGGCGCTCCATTCCTTGCAACAACACATCTAACCACGGCAACTTATCAGGCACAACAATGTCGCAATCGGTTACGATGTATGGTTGAACTTTAGGCACTAGGTTCTGTGACCAACAAACGGTGTGACCAAAGTTTTCTGATTGCTGCGATACATGATAATCAAATGAACCGATCTTATGCGTGATCATATCATTTGCCACAATGATAATATCCAACCTTTCCTCTTTACTCAACGCCTCCACGCATTTCTTTAGAAACGTAGGTCGGTTGTAGCTGATAACGAAACATGGGATTTTATTCATTAGTTCGGTCTTTCTTGTTTCATTACTGTATTACACATGAAAATAGACTTTTCTATGAGTTCTTTGAAACTTTCATCATCAATCATTTGCTGCGCAATAAGCACACATACGTCTTCATATTTTCCTTTTACCGAAACCCATTTTTCTTCACTATCTGAATATAATTGAATTGATGCAATTAAATCTTTTCTCAGTCTGAATTTTTCAAAATGATCCTTTATTTCTTCTGACATTTCATTAGAAGTAACCTCAATTTTTGCCTTGCTCATAGTATTGATTTATAAAGTTCGTACCTCTTTTCCGCGAAGTAGTTAGCGTTGTAATGCGTCCGAACCAACTCTGGCAACTCCGACTGTATCGGCTTACCATAGCTGATGAAATTCTCAATGTGATCCAACATAGCATTCAGCCAGTCCTGATCAGTATCACACACATAACAATCGTTATAAGTCAGCCCATCGTCAAACGTGCTAACCGCTGAACAGATAACCTCCTTACCCATCCATCCTGCCTCCACGATCTTCAGATTAGACTTGCAGATGTTGAACGTGTTACGATTCAACGGAGCAATAGCAAGGTCGATATGATTGTACATCCTCGCGTAATTCTCCACATCCATAGTCCAGATGCGTCGGTAGTTCTCATTCTCTTCCGTTGCCTCTAATGTGTATCGCTTCAATGTTTCCTGATGCGAAGGGCTGCACAGCATATAATCCAACGACAACGTGCGCTCAATCTGCACAGAAGGATAATCCTTTTGCTTTACGTTAACCCGATAACCGCGCTGATCAAACACGTTAACATCTGTACTGAATCCTCCGTAAACAATCTGCCACGCATCACGATACTCTGGGTATTCATTCCAGAGCCTACGGATCGCACGACCAACAACACGAACATCGTCAACGTGTGAAGACCCACCAATGAAACCAAACCGAATACGATCCGACTTGGTTTCTATTGGCGTGAATTGTGGGTCTTTTTCCCCGATGGCGTTCGGGAAGACATGAGCGATAACGCCCGTGTGTTTCTTTATGTATTGTGCCAATGTATCGGAGCAACACGTTAGCAACGCAGCGCCCTTGATACAACCTTCAACATTAGCAGCATGATCGAGTAGTTTCCATTCATTGTAGAATGTTCTGTCTGGCGTACAATACCAGTAATCGTCAACGTCATACACGTATGACTTATTCAGACGCTTTAGCTTTCGCAGTACCTCGTCACTGATGCGCCCGTGCAATACGATAACATCATACTTTGCCAGTTGATCGTCTGGCACTTTCATTAAGTCCTGTGTGCGCTCTACCGTTATCTCAGGCAACACATCGCACATACTCACGTGCGGAATAAATTGCCGATGCCAGTAAACGCCAGAGCTACCGTTTTCCTGAAATAGAATCCTCATTTGATTTGTCAATGATTATGTATGCGTTATACCCTAGTGAATTAAGACCGTTCTCTATTGCCCTGATCGTGGGCGGTACGCGTCCCTTACACCAACGGTAATAGGTCATTACCGATATGTCAAAGTGTGCTACGAAATCCCTCTTACTCATCCCCTCCGCAATTCGCACACCTTCAATGTAACGCATTAGCTTTTGCGATAAAGTGTTTTCCATCGCCCCAAATATAACCACTGATGTTATGCATTAACAATTATGTTATTCCTGAGTTATTAACAACAAAAAACCGAGAGCAACGCCATGCCCTCGGTTTGATAAGGTTGATCAACCAGTTTCAGTTACTACGCACTGCGCTGTGCGTACTTCATGATACCAGTGTCACCTGCGGTTGATGTGTAACGTGCCAGACGTGAGAAGTCTGCGGACAATTCAAACGACACAAGCTGCGCGTTTTCATATCCTGCTCCACCCGTGTTACCTGAGTTACCGTCACCGCATGAACGTTTCATCTTCATTTCCCATGTGATACCTGCGTAGATCGGGTCAGGTACGGTTGTCCATACCTCCATATCTCCGAGATTCATGTTAGCACGGAAGTCTGGACGATTCCAGTTCAGCAAGCCAACAGTACCAGAAGTGAAGATGTAAGAGCTGCCAGTCATACCAGACGCGCCAGTAAACTGTTGCTCTCCATAGTGCATCCATCCAAGACCATTCTGCCATGCAAGGTTAGTGCTGTTACCAGCGCCCTGTGCAGCCTGACGTGCAATCTCAAAAGCCATAGAGCCAAGAGTGTGAACGTGCATATATGGTCCGTTGTACTTGTTCTGTTGCATCTCAGCGTAAGCATAACCGAAGTAGTTATCCTTATTCGCAAGAGTGTTCTCCTGCTGTCCGTTGAGTGCGTTCCATGTCATGAGTTTACCTACCTGACCTGCTGACGTTGCCTTGTTTGATTCAAGGAATGTCAACGTGTCGAGTGCAAGTTTCTCGTGAAGGATGCGGATTGATTGTGAGAAAGAGTTCTGGAACTGCTGCTCAAAAGAGTACATATTTCCGTAAGTAGTCGAAAGGTTCACGCGGAAGCCTCCGTCTGTTACGGTAGTCCATGTTGGAGTTACCAGAGCTGAATCGTCCTGAGTTGTTGACGTTGCGCAAGTACGCGTTGAGCCTACTGTGCGTGTTGTGCGTTTCATCACAGGAACGTGGATCAAATGATCGGGACGCGTTTTAAGGTCTGCGATTGTTGCTGCACCGCCAATGATCAGGTCAGGTGTTGATTGAATGATCGCGTCGAGCGACCCGTTAAGATTTCCGCGCAATTCTCCCTTTTGGATTCCTGCGCTCATTGTTGCTGCTACTGCTACCGCACGGGTGAGTAGTTCTGATGATGTGAAATTTGCCATGATTTTGTTAAGGTTGTGGTAACCTTATGCTGACTTCTTGTGAAGCTCAGCCCATCGAGCAATGATAGCACGTCCTTCTGTGTCAAGTGGCGACAACCCTCGCGCCTCTAAGATTTTGTGAAGGTCGCCCATCGTCGGGGCTTTCTTCAAATCAGCATCGAGATCACCCGATGGATTGTTGTTTTTACTTGATTGATCCCCGCGTCCGTTGGAGGCTTTTGTCATTGGGAAGATCACCGCTTCATCCTTTACGATGTCTTCTATTTTAAGAGGGTTCAGATATGAATCTACAAGTTTTTGTCCGTCCTTGTAGTACACATCCTTCCCGTCTTCTATCTTTAACTCATACGAAGATAAAACATTTTTCAAAACAACCTCACGCTGTTTAGATAAAATTTCTCCAGTACTTTCAAACGGAATAGCAGAAACAGCCGCAAGAATCTTCTCGCGCTTCGTAGAACTTACACGGGTAGTTTCTACTTCTGTTTTCCACTTCTCTACTTCAGAATCTTTTTCCTGCAACAACCGCTGAAGTTTTTCCTTTTCGGTCATCCATTCGGACGGAGCTTTGCCGTGTTCTTTCTCCCAGTCCTTCTGCGCTGCCTGACGGATTTTATCCCATACGTCCTCACGCTTCATTTCAGGAGTAACCTCAAAAGCCTTATCACCGAGAGCGACCTTTGTAAAGTCATTTAGTGCGCGGTTCTTCCCTTCGTCGAACTTCGTCTTACGTGTGTTGTCGAGTAGCTGTTCGTAGTTGGTCTTCGGCATGATCACCGCATTTGCCAAAACGTCTTTAATCTTCGTTTCTGTTGGCGCGGCATCGGCATCTACTACCAATTCTGATTTTAGTTTCTCAGGCTCAACACCTACCATTTGAGCGAGTTCGTTAATTGCTAATTCATTGATGTGTAACATGGCGTTGTTTATTTGGCGTTTGTATTGATTTGAAACTCTTTCCCGTCTGTTTTCTCAGGCTTAATAGTAATGCCGTTGATGTCGTGGTTCGTAAGTGCGATATGCTCAACGTAAGTCCACGGATAATGATCCGTGCCTCTGAGCTGTGGGTACTGCTGTAGCGTTGTTTGGTATCGCTCCCATTCTTTGATCTCCCAGAGCTGCGCTTCTCCGCCTTGATCAAGGCTTAGAATAATCTCTTTGCCGTGTGGGGTAAGCATACATCGCGCTACCTTTACGTGCGTGTGTTTTGTTTGTGTAGACATGGCGTTGTCATTTGATTTATGGTTGTGGATTATTTACTGATGATGTATCACCTACGATTCGTTTTGCCGTTGCATTGTCCAAACCGTAGAATGTTTCAATGATGGCAATAGCCGATTCTTTTATTGTTGGATTCTCAGATACTTTCTGAATCAAATCCGTAAGCGCCTGAACACCTCCAACCGAACCGCGTAACTGTGATCGTGCCTCTGATTCTTTGTCGGATGAAATAGGGTTGCCGTTGGCGTCAATAGCACCAGATTCGATCATCTTTAGTTTGTTGACCTCTTTCAGCTTCAGTTGCAACTGCTCAATAGTTCCGAGCGTTACGATCTCAGGATTAGTGCGCATGATGTATTCAATGTAGTCATTGAAATACGTCTTCATGTACTTATCCGCTTCTGATGCGTACTTAAGATTCTGTACTTCGTCAACGGTCATGTGTGGGAATGGCTCAGCCTCGAATAGCTTTAACTGCAATGCAAGCTCAATAGGGTCTGTGGCATAGCGAACGTAGATCAGTTCCTCCATGTAAGACTTAAGCACAGACGCGTTAACGCCTGACTTCTTAGCCTCATTGAATGAACGCTCTATTTCGTTTTCTGTTAGAATGTAATACTTGCGCCCGTAGCGTACAATAGATCGGATAAAGTCGTTACCGTATAACGCTTTGCCGATAGCGTCCGTAAGGAACTGCTCTACCGTTTCCGCGTTTGACGAAAACTTGTTTAGCTTCACCTGCTTTGCAGATACATCCAATACGCGCCCTGTTGCTGTCTGGTCTGACTTAGCCTCTCCGTTATCCACATCCACTACCGATGTAATGGCTTCGTGTATTGCAGCCTCTAGCCGCTCCAATTCGTCAACCTGAAATTTGATTGAATCAATGTCAGGAACAACGTAACCGAAAGGCTCTCCGATGTCAGGGTTGTTAGCGTCTGGCATCGGCTTCAGCACAACCGAAGAAGGGCTAACAGGAATAGATGCCGACCCGTTGCATGATTTGCACGGTGTCCATCCTGATATTTGACGCTCTCCGTTGACGTACTCACCGTAGATAGGTAGCTTACCTAGTGCCGCACCTGTTTGATCGGTGCATTGCTTACATGGCACTTGATAGCTCCACTTCTGAGGGAAGCCGTGTTTCTTCTTACTTACCGATTGAATAGACGAATCGAGCAGGTATTCATCAGCCGTTCCAATGGATTGCCAGATGAAAGACTGTCGAGCCTCTGTAGTTGCATCGAGCTGATCGGAAACAATGATGGCAGGAACGTAACCCCAGATATTCGGTAGTTGCGGATATTCTTTCGTGTTGAGTATCGTTACCTCATTATTCGTATTACGAGCAATGACGTCACGCTCCGAATCAATCACGCGGTAATACTTAGACCCGTCATCTTTGTGTTCGTGATCATACGGGCATTCTGTTTTCAAGATCAGATATTCAACGGTCATACCGTCAATATCGTAATCGTGAATGACCGTGATGGATTTAAAGATCACGTAAGGCTTATTCGTTTCGCCCACCAATGATTCCTCATCAGACGCTTTCGGGAGTTCCACCATGAACACCCCGTTAAAGTCATAGTGAATCTTATCACCCCACATCGTACTCATCATCTTAGACATGGAGTTACCTTCCCACACGCTAGTGTTTAGGTATAACTCCAATTCCTTAGACTTGCTTTTGTCCTTATCGTTGGTGAACTCAAAGTAACGCGAGTAGCCAGATGCGGAAAAGGTCTTTTCAAAGAAACCTAATGCAGACGAAAAGATAGGCACTGTGGTAGCGCGTGAAATCTCTTTACGCAGTAGCTTATCGGCTTCGCTTTCGTAACCTTTAATCTCTTGCTTGATAAAGAAATCTTCTACCCCAACGCCTTTAACGTGACGGATGTGCGATGTATATAATTCCTTAGCCCTCGCAATGGAATCACCATGCGAAGGCTCTAGGATATACTTCTTAATTTGTTCGTCCGTTAGGATCACAGTGTGTTAGGCGTTATCTTCTTTGGACAAACCTGCAACGTAATAAGGGAGGGTGTCGTCTTTTGCGAACCATTCGCAATGGATCGGAATACGGTTCATGCCGTTTCCTTTTCCGACAACTTCAAAGTTGCCGATAGACGGTGTTACATACTGGAAACCTGTAACGCCTCCGAGTACATAGTCTTTGTCAGTAACAAGCCACATAGTGACAAGTTTCTTACAACGAATCTGATTCAGCGCGGTAATGGTTTCCTCTTTGATGTACTTAACCATTCCGTCGAGTACCTGAGTGCGTTCGATTTCTTCGTTAGCGCCATACGGTGACTTCTGTGTTTCCACGTCACCTGCTGGCTTCACCCCTTCGTGAATGGTGAAAGAGATCAGCCGTGTTGCCGTTGATCCTGTTCCTGCTGTGCCTAGTCGAGCTTGCCATGAAGCAAGGGTAGAAAGGTCAGTAGTGGATGCGAAAGGGTTGCAATCAACGTCACCGAAGATTACACGAACGATCTGACGTCCGAAGTCTTTGAAACCGCAGTCTGGTGTTGGTACGGTTGGCAGTATTAAACTGCAATTGATAGTATCGCAAACTGATGCCATGATATAGATGTTTTTGCTTTGAGTTTTTTATGTTCAATTGCAAACAACATCCAACGTGTTTGAATTGTCGGATTAAAATTACGGACTAAATCAAATCGTTTGTAAGTGTTTTTATGGCGTATAACGTGCGGTGTTATTGTGTGGTGATGAAACGTGATCTTTGTACGCGCTTTTGTAAGTCAAAAGATGCTCGCATAATGCAGCAATCCAATAAGTCAGGAGATCGCCCTAGACGCTCTTTCATCAGGTCTTTAGATATTAATCGGGCTTTCATATCGGATTCTAATTCCATCTCTTCTAACTGCTCCATTTCTTCCGTGAGATGTTCTCGGTCTTTGTCATGAATGTTGCAGTATATCTGCCCTTCGTTGATCTTCTTAGCCAGATAGAATCCGCACTGAGATTTGAAGTTGTAGTATTGCTCCGTTGTGTCTACAATGATAGGTTTGCTGTTCGCTATAAACCCTTTGCATTGCAGCATATCAGTAACGCCTCCGCCTACACCGTCTTCGTCGGCAATCGTTGATGAATTGGAAACCATGTAACGCGCTTGCATTGCTCTGACGGTCTTTACCACTTCAGCCGTGAGCGCCTTGTGTAGTGTTACCACCTCCATCATTCGCCACCCTTCCCAGTACACGATCCGCGTAGTGTCTTTCCCTTTACGCGCAACGTCAATCGTTATACACTTTTCGCCACTCGGTACAAAGGTATTAGTGAACACGTCGACGATCTTTTCATAAGAGCATAACGCGTATGGGTTATCGTCATACTCCCAGTTGCCCTCTAGTAATCGTTTGCGCTGATTGATTGAAAGTGTTCTGCTCAGGTGTTCGAGATAACCGCTAGGTAGTTTCTTATTGTCCGTTGGTAACGCCTGAATAAACCTCTTATGAGGCTCAAGTGAATTGCTCTTAAACTTCTTGTAGTAATCCCTATACAGGTAATTCTTAGACGGGTTACAGGTCTGCAATAGCTTACCCGTCAGACCGTACACGTCATTCTTCCAACGCCCTATAGATGCGCTCAGGTTGTTCTTTGCGTCCTCTTCAAACTCCCCTGCTTCTTCAATCCATCCGCCTGTATTCTGCATTGATCCGAAACGCATATAAAGCGGATCGGACGGTATCGGTTTAGCATCGAGCAGGAATATCTTAGATCGGTTATGAAGTGTAAAATAGTTATCCTGCCCGTTGTAATTGTAGTATTGATCAGTTATACCCCAAATCTGAAACACCTCATGTATTGACGGGATCGTGAACTTGCGCAGGTCGTTGAGCTGCTTACGGGCAATAAACCAGTGTGTTTCTGGGTAGATGAAAGCCTGACCGAATATAAGGTTAACGCCTACGAACGACTTACCAGACCCCTTAGAACCTCCGTAAACTATATCGGTTGTTGTAGAATCAGCCCAGTATCGGGCGCATTCCTTCTGCTTATCGTTTCCGTGTGTGTCAAACTGGAGCTTCACTTAACCTCCATGCCTGTGATTTGCTTGATGGAAACCTCGCCAGAATTCTTCACGTCTTTTTTGTCAGCCAGCCCCAGATCACGGGCTATGATGTTGGCATTGTAAAGACCACATGAAGCTCCGTCGAATTTGTTTGTGTACATTATGGCATTGATCGCACGTATGACCTCCACGAATTCTGAATAACGATTTTCGTAATTGGCTCTATATTGCTCAGTATCAACGATGTTAATGTGTTCAAAAAGCCATGCGTCAAACGATGCCCAAGTTAAAGGAGGGTTATGCGGAATCTTGACCAGATCACCAGATTTAGTTACTGTGTGAGTATAGATTACCTGCTTTTGTTTCCATTCGCGGTATTGGTAGAACAGTTCCAAGAATCGTTCTGGCGTTTCAATTGCTTTCCGTCTTCCCTGTGGCATTTTTGTTGTTTTGGCGTATTCAAAGGTTGCTTTTTTTTTTGACTTATGCAAATGTTGAAATTAATGCCCGAGGGAAGGTTTGAGCGGTGAGAGAAGGTGTTGCCCCTTCCCCACACAAGTTATGCCCATGAGTATGATAGGAATCGCTTGGCTCAGTAGGGAAAGTGTTACGTCCTAGCTACCGATTTAAGAGTTTGTTTGTTTCAAGTCGGGAATACATTCTGAGCACCCTTCCAATTGATCAGCGACACCCGACGACCTTCCTTTAGAGTTGGTTGAGCGTTGTTTTGATGCTTTGGTCACGCTACCCAAATAAAAAACCCAGCCTGAGAACTACTGCGACATAGAAGGGGCTGGGTATATGGTTTCAGGCGTTTGCCTTCAACCTGAAATGTTATGGATCACTTCCATGTCGCTTCCGCAAACATAGAAAGCAATTTTCAATCCTGCAAATTTATTTCATTTTCTGTCAATTCGACTTTGAACGCTTTTAGCACCATTTTAATAGCAACGTCGTCATATTGCTCCGCTTGGTAGGTATATGTGTTTCTAAGCGTTTTTCTGCTCATTACAGCCGTGTCTAATAGCTCTATCTTAACGGTTTCCCCTACTTCAATACCGCAGTCTTTTTTGAAGAACATTTCATCCATCATTAAATGATACGCGGAATTGTCGCGGTGGTTTGCAATTCCGTTTCTTTCGTCTTTTACATAGCCCAAAAGCCTTTCTTCTAGGAAAGTTAACACGCTTTTGTCCTTAACGTTTAAAGAGACATTCATATTTTAGATTTTTTGTGGTTACTAATTTATTTTCAATTCTTCGCCTGTCAGATCAAAGCATATGTTCTGAAATTGATGGACGTACTTAATGTGATCTAACCATTGCTCATTATTGTATCCGTGATTAACTTCAACGCTTCCGTCTTTATTAACACGAACAAATATTGGTTGAATGGGGTGTCTAAACCACATAGCACCGTAAGTTATCTCAGTAGTTTTCTCAATCCCCAAATTCAACAGCCATTCTTCGGTGAGGGGGATTGGATATATCTGATCGAATTCTGTGCCATACACATTGCCGTCAACATAATTAATACCGTCGCGATGTATTGTTTCAACAACAACGATGTCATTTTTCAGATCACACACCAAATTACCTATTCTTAGCTCTTGTGCGTTCATGCTTTCGGTCTTGAAATACACGTCACTTTGCACTTGTTTTCACCGACGCCAGTAACGGAGAACGCCCACCCTTCGTACTTGCCTTTGATGTATGACAGGAGCGGAGAGATAGACCGTTCTGATTTGTCGATAATGATAGATTTCCCGACTTTCATGAACTGGAAGCCGTAGGAAGATGTGGGGGCAGATGTTTTAGGACGCCCGACTTTGTTTTTTTTTACCTTACTCATGGGCGCAAAGTTTGGGTGTATTTCATTACGTTCCAAATTTCGGCTAAAAATAATTAGGTTGAAAATCAGGCACTTAAATAATTTTACCTAAAATAGTTGTGTTGGGTGTTGTACGTTAAATAAAATTATCTACCTTTGATACATCAAACAATAACAAACTAAAACAACGACCAAAATGAAAACCAACCACGATCACTTCGAAGCAGCTAAACAAATTGCTCTTACAATTCAGACAGGATGCCAACGCAGAGCAGGTTATAACGGTGAGCCGACAAACTACACTGGGGCTAACTTCAACGGGCGAATGTTTGTAATTGGTGACAGCCTTTCAGATATTCAAAATCCAGACGTGTATATTAACAGTAAACCTGCTCGTGAGATATTTGGAGATTTCACAGTAATGAGCGCAAAATAATCACACAACTTGGTCGTTGTCGGGGGAATCCTAGTACCCCGTAACGGCTGAGGTAAACAAATAACAATATGAAATCATTCAAAGAGTATCGTTTTGATACAAACCCAAAGGAAAAGGAATTTCACGATAAATTCATATCGTGGTATGGTGGTAATAATCGACCTGACGGCTTATCCATTGTCGTTTTTGGTATGAAATCAAATAATTTACCTACTGACTACCTAAGCGAACGGGAGGAGAGCATTTGCCTAAGCCTAATCCAATGGCTCGGAAGTCCAGTCGGTCAAAGTTTCTTACAACACTGTGGATATTTTGAAAAATAACGTCAACCATGATCACACTCCTAAAACGCCTGTTCTCAGGCACTCCCAAGCCGCAACCGCGCAACACGTACAAGGTGAAGAAGCTGAACATCAGCCACACCGTACACCCGACCAGACCATTCAAGTATCATCAGGACTTCCCCGTTAACACAGCACAATACTAAACTATGAAAACCATCTATCTCTATTCACCCGATCAGGGTTACGTAAAGTTCGAGTATAACGAACTTACTGAAATCAAAGCCGAACTTGATAAGAGAGGCATTTACATCGGTTCTAACAGCCGCATCGGTTATAACAGCCGCATCGGTTATAACAGCAGCATCGGTTATAACAGCCGCATCGGTGATAACAGCAGCATCGGTGATAACAGC
>Ga0181363_1000149_pt1 | contig 20422 bp, 39 predicted proteins | sample Fa13NDMLBSN_FD_130109 | JGI IMG/M metagenome (GOLD analysis project Ga0181363, IMG submission 130109) | Freshwater viral communities from Lake Michigan, USA - Fa13.ND.MLB.S.N | ecosystem: Environmental > Aquatic > Freshwater > Lake | place: USA: Michigan | collected 2013-09-23
GCCGTCAGCTTCTGTCTCAACTCCAACAAACCTTAGACCTCTAGGGCCGCCAAGTTTGCTGTTGACATAGTCGATAGCGTCTGGGTCATCACCAATGAACTCGCCGATATCGCTGCTGACGTCTTCAAATGTGGGACCGCCGCCTCTACTGTCGGTGCTCACATATTCCATTGAACCGTCAGGCTTAACGCGAACACCAAATGATCCGTTAATTTCATCACCGTCTTCATTGATGAAGTCGTGATCAAACTCGTAGTACTTTGAACCGTCAGCTTCTGTTCTAACGCCAACAAACGTTAGACCGCCTGGGCCATCCGATGCTGGGGGCTCGCCTGGGCCTGCCGTGGGAGGCTCGCCTGGTCCGCCTGTCGGGGGCTCAGTTGGCGCGGGTCTTTCACCGGGTCGACGGCCTGTTCTTTCATAGAATTCTTCGTCGGTTTCACCAAACTTCTGGACAGGGCCAGTAACTTCCGGACGAGGTGTCGGGAACTCGTCAGTCGGCGTAGGCTCGGCAGTGGCTCCGAGTCTGGCTAGCCTTTCCTCGAGAAGAACCTCTCTCTTAAGCGGATTTGCGTCGCCTAGGTCCTTTAGCTCACGATCTATCTGCGCGTTGGTAAGACCCTTAGCCTCTTTTTTATACTTGTCCTTCTTCTCCTCTAACGACAGGGGAGTGTAGTTAGCTGGCGGAGGAGAGATCGGCCTCATACCGTCTCTGTCGCTCCATGGGCCGATGTACACCGTTTCGGTACCGACTGCAGGGTACCCTACTGGTCTTACTTCCCAGTTGTCTGGGTCGCTTATTCTCTCATTGATGAGATCCTCGCGCTCGGCCTGCCTCTCGGCGTCTCTCTTCGCCTTCTTGAGTTGTCTTTCAAGTTCTCTTTTTTGTTCCTCCCTAAACTTATCGAGTTCCGGAGTGAAGTCTGGTCTCTTAGGCGCAATACCAGGTATGGGGGCTCCTGGGCGAGGTTGGATGGGAGTGTATAGCTCATCTAAAATTGATCTAGACTCTTCAGGCTTTGTGCCGGGAAGGCCTGTTCTTTTCTCAAATTCTTCGTTGGTTTCGTCAAACATCTGGCGAGGTTTGCCAGTAATTAAATCGAACGGAAGATCGGAACCGATGGCTCGCTCTCCAACGCTAGGAACTAACCCTGGGCGCGGGCCTTCTGTGGGAGACTCCATCTTCTCGACGGTGTACGTGCGCTTATCGTTCGCGTCCTTGTCGAAACCGTAGACGTTGGTCATGCCGGTCTTGGGATTTAGCCACATGCCTTCAGGCTTGAGCGTGCGCTCCTTGCCGTTGTACATGAACGAGATATCTTCGCCGGCGTCGATCGCCTTTTGAACGTCGTCTACACTGGGCTTTCTAAGTTCAGGAGTTTCACCTAGCGCCTTGTCTGCTTCCTTGAGACGCTTCTTCGCTTGTTTTTCGCTTTCTACTCTTTCTCTTTCTTCGCGCGCCGTTCTTTCCTTAAGAGTCTCGTACTTATACGGCTCCTTGACGACCTTGTCGCGCTTAGGATCCCACGCAGTCGAGTGCTCTCTGATCTTGCCGTCTTCTCCACGGACCACGATACGCACTTGATCGTCGTCGTTGACGTAGACATCTACGACTTCGTATTCTTCTCCGTACGAGTTTTTATAGCGTCCGCCAGGTCTCCGTGGGCCGATAATCTTTTCTTGCCACGGCTTGAGCTTCTTCCGCCCTTTAGGGAGTCGCACTCCGTCGACGACGTTTTCATCTTCGCCGCTCATTAACGGAGCGTCCTCGCGCAGACGAGGCTTCATCGCGTCTTCAGCGATTTTCTTAATTCTTTGCTCTAGATCAGAACCAGCAGGCTTGGGCGCCTTCTTCTCTTCTTCGGCGCGGTCGAACTCGGCGATCTTCTTGAGGTACTCGGGCTGGTCTTTGTCGATCGCCTTTTGAATGTCGCCCCACGAACTCCCGCGTGCGACGTACTCGTTGTCGAGACCTCTGCGTAGAGTGAGTTCGCGCTTGGTCGGCTTTCCAAAGAGAGTGCCCTCTAGATCTTCTTGAACGGTGTACCCCGTCTCTTCGTTTGTCCACTCGAGACGGCTAGGCTCACCGCCCGTCGTGCCTGTAACCTGTCGCGCCCAACCGCTGGGGGCGTCCATGCGCGTCGCGATCAGATCGTCCGAATCAGCGAACACGTCATCCGTGCCGACATACACGTCAACGTCGGGAAGATCCTTGACAGCCTCTTCGGAAAGAATAGCAGCAACAGACTCACCCTTGCCGGCGGGCATGGTGTACACACCGTTCGGGAGGTGCTTATTTCCGCGCACCTCGATCTCGACGCCATCATCGCCGGACTGGCCAACGACGCGTCCAGAAACGGCCTTAAACATTCCGTTGGGAAGACGAAGGTTGAAGCTCCAGCCGCCGCCCATAAACGCGAAGCGACCGCGGCGGTCACGACGCTGCATCTGAGCACGAAGACGACGAGCGGCACTCGAGTTCTTACCTACAAGAAAGCTCGCGGTGATCGCGGCAGGCTGCGCTTCGTCGATCAAGACATAGCTTGGCGCCTTACCAAATCCAACGATCGAAAGACGAGTAAACGCGTGAGTTCGCTCGATCGAACCAGGTCGTGCCGCGTGAGCGGACGCGACGAGTGAACGAACCGAGTCGTCGATCATCGGGTCGGCAGCGATCCAGCGAGCCTGTGCGTGCAAAAACGCCGAGGCGGTCATCGCGTGAGCGCGTGTCGACGCTGGGTGGCCAACGGGTAGAAGATCAGAGTTCGACAGAGACTGTGGCGTCTGCTTATTCTTTGTCGCTAGGGCGACGAACGCATTGACGGCGCGAATGGCAGAGAAGTAACGTACGTTAGCCGAGTACGAAAGAGTGTTTGCAAGATCACGGTTCGCGACGGTGATCGCCGATGCGACGGACACCCTGCGCTCCGGTTGTACCTTTTCGTTTGACTTTCTAACCGAGGTCAGGATGTCTGAACGAAGCTTCGCTCCGTAAAGGTGAATAAACTGACTCTTCGCGGCAGCTCTTTTATTACTTCTCATAGAACCCATGGCATCAATCTACTTTGTTCTCGTGGGGAAGAAGGTCGCAATCTCTACTTGAGTAAAGATTTATCGCAAGTTCTTTTGCTCTCTCAAACGGATTTTCATTCGCTGTGTCAGCCCGTCTCCACGAAGCGCGTAGAGCAGGAATGATGTCATAACTAAGATCTGAATACTCGGCAAGTGCAACAATAGCATCTTCTGAGCTATTGTATTCATTTTCTTCTTTCAAGACAACTGTTAGACTGTCTTGAATGTGAGCCGCGGCCGTGATCGTGCTCGTTGACAGCGACTTCGGATGACCCTTAGGCAACAGATCGTTGTCTTGAACGTACTTCGGATTCGACGGCGAGCCTGATCTCAAAAGCTTGAGATACGCGTTGACGCGCGCCATCGCCCACTGATCTCTGGTCTTGCCAGGACGGTGCGAACTCGAGTATGCTCCAGCACCGCGACGATACACGGCCTTCAACTGACCCATCGTCGCTTTTCTGCCTTCCTTCGCGGTCTTGTTGTGCTCGGTGACCTTGTTGCGAAGAGCGGTTTCGGTCTTGGCGCTAAACTTGATCTTCTTACCACCGGCGGCAGAACCCTTAGGGTTTCTCTTTGAACCGTAGATTCTGTCCTTCTTCGGCGCGCGTCTCGACGCGGCGGCGAGAATAAAACCGGCATCGTCGTCATCGTAGTAGCACTCGTCGCACTCGCAGTTGTCGTCACAGCCGCACTTGCCTACAACGCACGAGCAGATGCCGTCGATGCAGTTCGGGCACCAGCTACTCGGCATGGACATGATCTCTGTTTCGACGACAGGCTGCACCATAACGGGAGCGGTAGCTCTCGCTTCAACAAACGGCGCAGCCTCAGATTTTCCCGGCATCGCTGGCTCTTCTGGAGCCATGAATGCTTTAAGCTGCCAGCTCCACTTTTCATGCACGTCAATTCTGCTGGCGATGAAGTCTGCGATACCCTGCTGGTTGCTCGCTGAGGCAAGAGAGAACGAAGTGTACAGACAGGCGATCGCCTCGTCGTTCGCTACGAAAAGATCGGCGACCATCGCCTGTGAGCTACCACCAACCTCGGCATCAGCGATCGTCGTCATCGACGCAAACTCTCCAAGACGATACGGAGCGTTCACTCCAAGCTTACGCATGTTCTCGGCAAGCGGATCGATCGACCCGTACACGTCGGCGTAGATCTCGCCGAAGAAATCGTGAAACTGTCCGAAGTCAGGTCCAACCACGTTCCAGTGATGCCCCTGTGCCTTCAGTGACATAACAACTGCGTTCGAGAGACACGCGGCGAGCGAGCTCACGAGTTCTGCGGCGTTTGTTCCATGTCTCATTGTGGTGCTCCTTCTGCGGGCGCCTCTGCTGGCGCCGTAGACTTGCCTTTCATCAGATCAGCGAGTGACGGACCCTGCGCCTCTGGTTGAGGCGCGGGCGCGGGCGGTTCGCCTGGTGCCGCAGCGGGTGCGCCGGGTTGCCCACCCATCAAAAGATTCTGTAGCTCCGGCGGAACGGGCGCGGGACTCGCAGCCTGCTGCGCCTCTCGTGCCGCCGAGATCACGTCAGGGGCGACCGCGTTGAGAATCGCCTCGGTCAACTCAGGAGTGATGACACCCTTTTCGAAGACAAGACGCAGCGCGACCTCGTCGGCGGTAGGTGCATCGGCATCACTGAAGCCGTGCGCCTTTCTCCACGTTCCGTATGACACGGCCATCTTCTCGAAACCAGAGTCCGCATCGACGGCGCGGTCGTTACGTGTCGCGACCTGGCTTGGGTCGAACCAGATAACAACCTTCTCGACCTCGCTGGGTTGAAAACCAGCGGCGAGCAGATACGGACGCAGATACACGACGGTCAACGCATCGGCGATCAACAACATCAACGGCTCGATGTGCGCCTTGTACAGCGCCTCGTCGATCTGAAGAGCGTTGCTATACTTCACGTTCGCGAGACCGGTGACGATATCCTTCGGTACGTCGAGACCCTGAAGGATACGCTCGAGTACGCGGTCGGCGCGCTGCGCGAGCGCGGGGTCGAAGCTGCGCTCAAACTTGAACTGCTTGATCTTGTCGCCAAGTTCAGCGGGTCCACGAATAATCAACGGTACGACGGCGCTTGCGCTGTCTTCGTCACGGATCGGTGTCGTCATCGCGTCGATGAGCTGATCCTCAAACTCGTCGCCGGACTCCTCGGGAGTGAACCCAGGCTCAAGATCGGTGGCGTCGTCGTAGGGATAGTCGGGATCAGGCGACGCGGCGACGCTAAGACCGTCGGGCAGATACAGGGCGCCGGCGTTGAGACGCGAGCGCGCCGTTGCACGGAACGTTCTGTTCAACAGAAGAAGTTCAGCGCACAGATCGAGCAGACCGCGAAGTGACGAATCGGCCTCCTCGGAGAAGCGCGGGTGTGCTCTCCAGATACGACCAACAAACGCCGTGCCGGGCAGAGGAATGATTCCCTTTGCGTATCCGCCGGTGGGATTTCCAACCGTGAGAAGATCGCGGCGAGGAGCGATTCCGTAGTTGTTGCGCTGGTCAACCTGAACTTCGTCGATGGAACGAATGTCCCACGACTCGGGAAGACCAGAGCCGACGCGCTCGGGCATCTGAACGAGATAGCACTCGCCGGCGACGCTGATGTTCAGTGCGGCGTCGCGAAGCAGACCAGCCTGTCCGCCGTACGCCGAGTCGAGACGAGCCAGCGCGCGCTCTGCCGCGTGGGCGACTCTCTGGTCGATCTTGGAGCTGTCACGAACTGAAACGGGAGTCTCGGCAGGGTTGTCAACGACGGCTGCATACAGACGAATTCTTGAGACAACGGACGCAACGAGGTTAAAGGCGTACTTAACCTCACCGATGGCGTCGTAGTATTCCCACGCCTCGCTCTGCCACGCGCTCGAGTATGAGTGACGGCGGGTTCTAAAGTGTTCAGCCTCTCCCTTGTCGTTGAGGCGAACCTGTGCGGCAGCGGCGGTCAACGTACGCGTCGCGGCGTACGGAGCAGACTGCGCATAGGAGTACCCGGGAGGTAAAGGAACGAGGCCCGTCAATGGAGCGGAAGACGGTGACTGAGGTCTACGTCTAGAAGTTACCGGTTCTCGGCGAAATACGCCCACTGTTTCTCCTCGTCTTTAAACGGAGCTCATTAAGATCTTACCGCCTGTAAAACGGCATGATTTCGTTGAAATCGTTGAAATTATTGAGCGCGGTCTACTACAAAACCTGCGACGCATGAAAGCGCGAATATCGAGCAAACAAACAGCGTAGGTCCCTGTGTTATTCTATACATACTCATAACCAGTGTTGCGGCATAAACGCTCGAGCACCAGTTACATGTGATGAGATATCCGTACATCGATTTCTCGGGAGGAAATCGCGCCCAGAACTTCTCACGCAGAGGCGAGAAGATCGTGTCCGTCGTGATGAACCGCGTGATCCGAACCGTCGCGAGGGCGAGGATCAAAAAGTCAATGACGTTGAAGTTGTGCATCTTTTACCTTTACTCTCATTCAACAGGGTCGTTTGTTGAATAGACCGTATTGTACGGATTCCAGCCGCGCAGACGCGAGCCACAGCCGCAGTTCGCGTCCTTCTCCATGATCACTACCTTACCCGTCACCGTCTTGAGACAGGTCACTCCTCGGGTCGGCTTCGGGTTGTCGGGGCGCAGCGACTCACGAACGTACTTCTCGCGAAAGATCAGCATCGGCCCCTTATCTGAGTCGGCGGCGATCATGATCGTCTCCTCGGTCAAAATGACCCGGACGGCGTCGACAAGACGCGAGCCGACCAGGCGGGTGTGAGGAGTAAGCGTGCCGCTCTCGTATTGTTCATCCGTGACGTTTTCTCCAACGCACACGCGGACCCGAGCGGGAAACAGATCATAGATCACCTTCATGGCTACGGTCGCACCCTTCTTTCCATGGCCTTATATGTGACACCCGCCGCGGCGGCGAGCTCGCGTATCGAGACACCGCGCTCGTACTCGGCGCGGCAGATCTGTGTGAGCTCATCGTTCGCCAGAGCGTACGGTGACGTAGGAGCAGTCCGAGAACGGTGACGCCGAGCAAGAGGAGCGAGATGTGCGATTTTCCGCGCGGCGGTAACGGATAGGTCAGGTGAGCGAGGGTCGAAGAAGCGACGCTCCGCGCGGGGCTTAGGAGAAGGAGCGGAGGAGTGAGAAGGAGCGGAGGGACGGAGGAGAGGCGAGGGTGGAGGAGGGAGAGGGGGAGGGGGAGGGTAGGGAGGGTGCAAATCTTCAGCCGTGGTTATTGGTGAAGAAGAGGAAGAGGAAGGAGAGGAAGGGAGGGGAGATGAGATCCAAGAGCGTACCGTGGATCGAGGGCGGGGCGGGTCCATGGCCTCGCCGATCGCCGCGAGGGACCAACCTTGAGCGTACAGGTCACGGGCATAGGCGCGCAACCACACACCGTTGAGGGTGCGCAGCACGGCACGCTCTTCATCGGGGAGCTCTCTCTTCTCTCTCGGCACTCTCTTATTGTATCATCGCCGCGGCGGAAAGAAGTGTACATTTGTACGTTAAAGGTTCACTCTTCAAAATTTTCTGCGGGGAATTTGAAGAAGGGGGAGACGTTGTACACTATTTCTGCTTTGTACATTAACATTAGTGGCTTGGGCGTGAGAGAGTGTAGTCGGATATTTCTGAGGGTCGCGCAGATGTCTCCAGCCCTCGTTGCCTTCCCGGCAAGGGTCGAAGGTCGGGCAAGGCAGGTCCGTGTGGCGGCGGCTCTCAGAGGCGGTCGTGGCGGCCAGCGGCGGTCGTGTGGTCGGGCAGGCAGGCAGGGGCAGGTGGGGCAGGTCGAGGCTGATGGTCAGGGTCAGGGTCAGGGTCAGGCTGGTGGTCAGGCAGGCCAGGGTCGAGGCCTGTGAAGGCCTAGGAGGGCAGGCAGGCCCTGGCTATGGTGGTCAGGCAGGGTCAGGCAGGGCCATGGCCTTGGAGGCGGCCTAGGCGGCCAGTGCCAGGGCGGGCCAGGGTCATGAAGGTGCGATGGGGGGGGGGGGGCAAACCTGAAGGCCGGCCAGGGCCATGGCTATGGCGGCCCCAAAGGCCTACCCGCATGGCCTAATGGCGGTTCCTGCTCGGCGGCCTGGTGGAGGCCCTGTGGAGGCCCTGTGGGGCCCTGTGGAGGCCGGGCGGGCCCGGTCGGCTGGCTGCAGGCAGGCTATGGCGGCCAGGGCGGCCGTGGCGGCCTGCTGGGCCTGCCTGGAGGCCGGCCAGGGCCGGGCAGGCGGCCTGCCCAGGTAGGCAGGCGGGCCAGGGCGGGGGCGGGGGCAGGCCAGGCCATGGCCAGGGCCAGGGGGGAGGCCTCCGGGTCCACCGCGCCCCTGGTAGGGCGGCCAGTGCCACCGCGCCTACACGCGTAGGGGCCAGGGCGGCCAGGGTGGCCTGCCCGCAGGCGGCCCATGGCCATGGCGGCAAGGGCAGGCAGGGCGGTCGGCCAGGGCCACGGCCAGGGCGGGGGCCAGGCGGCCTGGGCGGCCTACCATGGCGGCCAGCCAGGGCCAGGTAGGCCTGCCCGTATGGGCGGCCAGGGCCAGCCAGGGTGGGGCCAGCCATGGCCACGGTCAGGCAGGGCCAGGGCCAGGCGGCCAGGCCAGGCCAGGCCAGGGCGGCCATGGCCAGCCAGGGCCAGCCAGAGCCAGGGCCAAGGCGGCCTGGGAGGCCTGCCCGTATGGCCTCGGCGGCCAGGGCCAGGGCCAGCCAGGGCCAAGGCCAGCCAGGGCCAGGGCCAGGGCCAGGGCGGGCCAGGGCGGGCCAGGGTCGGGGCGGGCCAGGGTCGGGGCCATGGCCAGGGCCAGCCAGGGCCAGGGCCAGGGCCAGCCAGGGGTCGGGGCCAGGGCGGGCCAGGGCGGGCCAGGGCGGGGGCAGGCTGAGGCGGCCAGCCAGGGCCACGGCCAGGGTCGGGGCCAGGGCCCAGCCAGGGCGGCCTGGGAGGGGGCCATGGCCAGGGCCAGGGCCAGGCCAGCCATGGGGGCCTCCAAGGCAGGCAGGCAGGCAGGCAGGCAGGCAGGCAGGCAGGGGCCAGGGCCAGGGCTCTGTGATCACCGCGCCCTGGCAAGCCGGCTATAGTCACCGCGCCTATACGTGCGAGGGCAGGGCCGACCTGCCAAGGCCTGCGCGTGTGGCAGGGCAGGCAGGCAGGGCAGGCAGGGCAGGCAGGGCAGGCAGGGCAGGCAGGTAGGCGGCGGCCAGTGTCGGTCGGTCGGTCGGGGCCTGCCTGTATGGGCAGGCAGGGCTGTCAGGCAGGGCTGTCAGGCAGGCAGGCAGGAAGGCAGGTGCACAGGCATGGCCATGGTGGGCTATGGCCATGGTAGGGCAAGGCCATGGTAGGGCAAGGCCATGGCAGGCAGGCAGGCAGGCAGGCAGGCGGTCACAGAGGCCTGCCCGCATGATCGAGGCGGCCATTGACCACGGTAGTGGGCGGGCAGGCCAGGCGGCCACGGTCGGGCATGGCCATGGCAGTGGGCGGCCATGGTCGGGCAGGGCAATGGCCAAGGCGGGCCAGGGCCATGGCAGGTAGGCAGGGCCAGGGCCAGGCCAGGGCGTGGAGGCTGTGGAGGCCTGCCCGCATGAACCACAGGCAGGCAACGGCCATGGCCATGGCAGTCGGGCCATGGAGGCCAGGGCCAAGGCCAGGGTGTGGTCCGGGGTGGCCCTGGCATGGTAGGCAGGGTGGCCATGGCAGGATCGTGGTCAGGTGGCCAGAGCGTCGTGGCTCACCGCGCCTAGGGTCGTGTGGTCCACCGCGCCTGGGCGCATTCCCCCTGATCAGAAGGAAGTTTGTGAAATAATGAAGAAAGGCTGTACATTCTGACATCGTTGATGTTATAATGAATCTGTCAGCCACGGTGGCTGGCAAGGACGAAAGGACAGAACAATGATCGGACTGGCAGTCAAGGTGGCCAAGAGCAAGACAGCTCGAAAGGTCGCGAAGGCAGCGGCGAAGAAGGCGGCTGAGCACGTCGAGGTCAAGCGGGTCGGGACCGACGTCGAGGTGACGGTTGCTGGTCGCCGGTTTTCGGCCAAGGAAATGATCGAGGCGGCAAAGGATCGTCGCGGTCGGTGACGATGGCGACCAGCGGGTGGCCCTGCTAGGGGCCACCCGCTAAGGGTCAGGCGGTGACGGTCACGTTGGCGTCGTCGTGGAACAGGGCCTCGAGTGTAGCCATGTCGACGAGGCCTGTAGCCTCAAGTCCTTCGGCGGCCTGAAATGCAGTGACCGCAATAACTGTCAGGTCGCCGTACCAGCCGTCCTTGTCGGACGCGGCGTCGTGGTATCCGAGTTCGGCGAGGCGTCGCTGAAGGTGGTGGACGGACAGTGACTTGCGGGCGAACATGTTCTTGACGACGCAGGCTGCCAACGAAACGTTGTCGCGTTCGTTGCCACTGACCACCGCACCTAGTGGCGACGGTGCACGGCCGGCTTTCTTAGCCTTCGACGGCGCGGTAGGCTGTTCCACTGGTGGTGCTGGTTCGACCGCAACTGGAGCTGTCTCAGGTACCACATCTGCAACTGCCTCGGGCTCGTGTTCGGTGTGTTCGGTATTCATTGGGCTATCCTGTTCTGTTGGTTGATTCAACGGGGCGAGAAGATCTTACCACCACCGCGACCATTGCCACCATTGCCACCGCGGAACGGAGGCAACTTGCGTGACCCCATCGACCGCGCAGTGATCTGCCCGCCGACAAATCCCGGCGGTGGTTTGATCAGCAGTGCGGTCAGCGCGTGAACAAGGGCGTCTACACGGTCGGGCGACTTACCCTCGCCCGGGATCCACGAGATCATCTGTGACTCGAGGTCTGGTAGGTAGTTGAGGTGATGGACTCGGTTCTGTTCGTAGGCGAGCGTGATGGGTTCAGCCCGCAAGGCCTTGCCATGCTTCGAGTGAACCTCAAGGACCTTGACCGACGGGTCGATGGCGTTGATCGCGTTGCGCACGAGCGCGCCGCCTTGGTTGACTTCAGCAACGACAGGGCACGAATACTTCCGCGCCATCGACACTACGGCGTTGGCCCAAACTTCAGGCGAACCATGTACGGTCGCGTCCTCGAGAACCCAGGAGTGACGTTTGTATAGGTCGCGGTCGCCTGTCGAAGCGCAGACGACGATACCGCACTCGTCGCGAGGGTTCTCTGCTACTGATGGGTCAACTCCGACGACCCTAAGTGGCGCGCCGTGAGGGAATCCGGTTTCACGGCTTCTGGCGATGAGTTCTTCGTTCCACAGCGCGCCTTCAGCGTCCTCGAGCATCTCACCGTACAATTCCTGCGACGCCAACCGCGTCCCAGCGTACACGCCAGTGATCGCCTCAAGATAGGTCGACGAGAGGTTGCCCGCATTGTCAAGTGTTGAACCGCGTGACACGACGACACGGCCGGTCTTCGCCTCACTGAGCAGCGCGTATAGCATGGGGACCCGCTTGGGTGTCGTGGTCGCGATGATCTGCGGAGCGTTTCCAAGACGGCAGGCAACGCGAAGGTTGTCCCACGACGTCATTCCCGCGGCGTCAGGTGACTGCCTCCACGCCGCAACCTCGTCTGCCCAAGCGTAGTGAAACTGAGGACCGCGTAGACCGTCTGGTTCATCGGCGGTGAAGCACGTTGCCGTATTGCCGTTCGGCCAGGTCAGTCTTCTCTTTGACGGTTCGTAGAGTGGTCGTTCAGACGGCGGCGAAACGCTGATGATGCCTGACTCGCCCTCGACGATGACGTCACGGACGTCCGCGGCTGTACGGGCGACTAGGGCGAACCGCAGTTGCCCCTGTGAAGTGTCCTTCGCCTTCTCGCGAACCCACTCGGCTGCTGATCTAGTCTTTCCCGCACCTCTTCCCGCCATGTATAGCCAGATCGACCAGTCGTTCCCCGGTGGGGGCATCTGCTCTGGTCGTGCCCACGCCTTCCAGTCCCAGACGAGTTGTTCCATGTCGACGTCGCGGAGAACCGCATCACGTTCAACCTCCGACAGCATCGCGAGGTGTTCCATCATGCTCTTTCCCATGACGGTAATAATACACGGTGTCTAGGAGATGGGTCGCATGACCACTGACTCTGACCAGTGGGTCATCAGACACTGAGTGCGCCCGCACCATTCGTCTGAACCTGAGCAACCGCAGGAGCAGACGGCGGCGTCGTTGGTCGGACCACACACGCTGACGTTCGACGCGTCTTGATAGCGAAAAAACCAAGACGAGGAGTCAGTCGTCGTCGTGAGCTGTTCCGTATCTTCGCTTTTCATCCCGCAATGGTATCTTGTAGATGACGTCTATTCCAAGCGTCGTGATCGAGTACTTTCCAGCCGCGTCGACGGTCACCATTCCATGTTTCCGCAGATGTTCAAGGTACGACTTGCGGTTCGCTGTCGAAAGAAGTTTCGGACTGACGTGGGTCAGTTCATCGAGACTCATCGGCCTCCGCATGACCTTGAGTATTTCAAGGGCGGTGTGCGATCCGCCACCGCTACGAACCTTCCTAGCGACGTCCGCTACAGAAGTCAGTTTCGCCATTTGTTTGTCTTTCTCTTGCCTCTGTACTTGATCGCTACCGTGTAGTTCCACGAGTCTTCACCTGGGTTTGCCGGTGCTTCCCACACCGCGTCCCAGTGATCGTCGGCGCAGAGACCAGCGATGCCGATGGGCTTCTTACGCCGATGCGACGATCGAATGTCACAGGCCAGCGACTGTGCTGTCCTCTTCGTGTATCGACGAGGGACAACCGTCCACATCCCACTCATCTTCGCCGCGTCAAACGTCCGCACCCAAAACGTCGAAGTCTTCGGTCTATTTCTCATTACAACCACCAATCCTCCTCGCTGCTTTCTGGGTCGTTCATCTGCGTGATGAACACTCCGAAGCGGATCTGCTTTCGCTCGATCCACTCTTCGATCGCCTGTAGAGAAGCGAACGGACCCCAGTAGACTGTCGATGATCCTGCCGCACGGTTTCGTCCGACGAACCACATACCGCCTTTGTCACTGCTGTTCACGTATTTCCTCACTCGGTTCAACAAACTGCGCCTTCGGCGGGAGGACAAAACCGCATTCGCAGCGGAACTGCCCATCCTCGCTTACAGGCATCTCTGTAGCACACCGCCAACATGACACGTTACGCAGGCGACGTTCGTGACGCTCGCGATAACCGCGGTCATGTTGACTCGACCAGTGGATGAGCTTGTCCGTAAGACGCTTGAACTTCATCCCGCAGTCGATGCACTCGTGCTTTTCACTTGCCAAAGATCGGAACCCTCTTCTTGTAGTCACGCTTGTCAGATACCTGGAGCATCACACCCCAGACTTCAGAACAGGCGTCGTGAAACACCTCTCCGCGAGACGACCAGACTCGGTTCTTGAAGTTTGAGTAGTCGAGCGTCTCAATGTTCATGGTCATCCACTGGGTCAGTTCCTCACGGGTGACGTGAACACGGTACTCGTAGTCCGTGCCTTCGAACTCCTGAATCTCGGCGCCGGTCAGTTCGGCGAGAAGCGCGAGCGACTCCTTGTCGCGGGCGCGAACCGCAAGCTTGCCGGGCACCATGCCGTTGTCTACGGCACTGACGAAACCGTCCTGAGTAAAAATCCACATGTCGTTATCTCCTCTGTCGTTATGTCTATCGTGTGCCCCCTATTGCACTCATTGACGCCGTTGTTGGCGCCTATGCATTCATTATACAAACTTTAGAAACCGCATCACTCCTGCTCAGCGGCTGGCAGAACTCCCTCTGGGACGTCCGCGAGCATCATCGGCTCAACCTCGACGTTGCCGTGTTCCTCCGCCATGCTTCTGGAAACTAACCTCCGCATAGCCGGCATGACGTAGGCGACGATCGATCGACCATCGGCGTCGAACGACGTGACCTTGTAAATCTCTGGTTCCATGATTCCTCCTGGTGTACTAATGGTATCAACAGTGCCGCGGTGTTATCTAGGCGTCAAGACCGCGAAGATAACACCGAGAACACCCAGACTGAGCGAAACCTGTGAGCTGGCGCCAAAGACAGCAGTAGTCACGGACAATCCGCCCATGACTACTGCCGCGATTGCTGTCCACACGAGGTCCCGCAGACGCGAGAACCGCGATGGCATATCAGGCGCTCTTGCGAGTGCGGCCCTTCAGCCGGCTCGAAGCGTCGCGAATCGGTGTGCCGCTGGCGATGATGAGCTTCTTGGCCTGGGCGTAGGTAACGCCGTTGCTCTTGGCGACCTGGTCAACTGTCTGACCAGCCGCGTACAGCTCGCCCGCTCGCTGGGCGGAAAGTGTCGTCGTGGATTCCATCTTTGTTCTCCTGTTGTCTGTATTTGTATTTGCTTCCGCGGTTGGTTGTTCCGCGTTCTTTACGGCAGTTCTTGCCCTGTCGAGCAGGTCAGCCGCCTCTTCTATGAGAGATCTGTTGATGTTCGTCGTGTCCGTATTCATCTCTACTATCACTATACATTGTTTAGATCAAAAAGTACTGCTCTACCTCAAAACTCTCGGAAAACCCTGCTGCGCACGAACGACACCCAAAAGCGGCTGAAGTTCTGGCTCGGAGTCGATTTCTTTGTAGACCGTGTACGCAAGGTACGCGCCCATCACTACAGCGGCAACACCGAGGATGAACGAAGTGTAGATGATCTTCACTTCACCAACTCCATCGCGATTCTCTTCGTGGTGTGCTTTGTTGGATTACCGCAGATCGGTGGGCCGTTCAACGGGACGTATGTCGTGACGCTCATTCCGCAGTTCGGACACCGCCACTTTTCGACGGGGTACTTCGGCGCTTTCTCGTCCTCTTGCTCTGTTTCTTCGACTTCTTCCTCAGCCATGCTCGTGTACAATACTACAGAGACACGGGGCTAGTTTGCAGTTTTGCAGATTCTTTCTTGGCTTTCCGTATCATCTTCGCGCGTTCGTTGGTCGTCGTACCTGCCCAGACCCCAACCTCCCTGTTGGCGATCGCGTGATCAAGGCACTGAAACTTGACGGCGCATGACGCGCAGATCATTCGCGCTTCCCGCACTACCTTCAGGTGAGTTTCATCGAAAAACATCTCCTGATTCCCCTTGCAGGCTCCGTCGTTCATCCATTCCGTGTTCGTCATTTCCCCTCCGCTTATGTCTATGGTGATACTTGGTGAGTCACGTGAAGCGGACCACCCGACTGATTGTCTAGCTTCACCGCAATGGCTAGACAGTCCTTGACTATCTTCTTCGTTCTGTCGAGACCGATCTCGTCGAAGCTTTGTTCGTTGGTCATCGCGTACATCGCTCCAAGAGCAACGTCACCGCCGGTGCCAACCGCGTATACTCCAGAGCTACCGCGAACCCACGAGTAGTCCTCGTCGATCTCGTAGATCGTACCGTTGACTACAACGAGTACCACCGAACCGTGTTGCGCACCTTGATCCTTCGTGTCACGAGGCGCGTAGCCTTGATCTTCAAAGCACGCACGAAGCGCCGGCACGAACTTGCTCGTGACGAACTTGTCCAACCGCGTTCCGGTGAGTTCGTTTGGCTTGGGAGGTGTGAACACGTGAGCCAGAATGTTGATCGCTCGAACATCGCCGGCTGCGCCAAGAAGATACTGACCGTTCTTCACGACCTTCGACGATCCGCGTCCTAACGTAAATGATCTACCACTTTCATCCGAGACCAGTGAGTCGTATCCGACCACTGCCCAGTTTTCTCCCTGCGCCGCGACGATCGTTGTCATTGGAGCTACATTACTAGGTCAACTGCCGTTGGCCGCGTCATGATAGTGCTTCGATACGCGATTCCGTCGACGACTTCGTAGTGCTTTCCGACTGGTCTGTCGAGTTCTACCCAGACCTTTACTCCACCGACGGCGACGACGGTAGCGAACGTCCCGTAAAGATGTTGATCTTCGCAGAGTTCGTTGAACCGTACTCTGTCCCCGACGTTGAAGTCTCGGGCAGTCCTGCTCCTCCGCGTGGCCTCAAGGCGATGTCTTGCCGCTAGTTCAATCGTCGCTAGGTGTCTGTCTAGATACCCGGCGTCTACGGCGTTCTTGATGTGTTCTACCATCATGATTAGTTCTTTCGTGTTTCATTTTCGTCCTTTGTCTTTGTTAGTTGCCCTTATCGCCTTCTGAGTCCGGGCCAGACTCGTTACAACGGTGACGACTACCGCTAACCTGTACCGCGAGACGAACTCCGTACACATTGGACCTACAGCGTTTTTGATCAACCTAAATTGAGTTGCATCCGCTTTCTGCTAAGTGCAGCCGTAGACTCAACTAAATAATCTATTAGTGTGAACTCGGTCTTAGCGACCGCGTTTGTTTGTAATCTTCATTCCACCGAGGAGGAACACTACAATCGCCCAGGCGATCGCCGCAACTGAGTTCGTTATTTCTATGTCAAAACGCATTTTCTCTCCTATCGTTGTTCGTACTGCACGAGCTGATCGGTTTCTACACCGAGCCAGTTCGCAAACTTCTCTTCCTGATCGCTGTCGACCGTAACACGAATGACATCGTATTCTCCGGTCTTTTCTCCGATTTCCCACTTCATGTCCGTGGGCAGAGTTTCGGCGATGTCTTCTGCCGTGGACGATCCCATCGGCTTCATCTCGACGACGTAGGTCTTCATTTCTACTCCTTGCCTTCTGAGGCGCCACCCGCAAGCCGGGCGGCCGCAAGATTCGTCTCGATGATGTGACGAGCGCAGTAGTTGTCGCGCCAGGTCCCGGTTGTCCCGATGATGGCGTTCTTCCCGCAGCGCTGGCATTTTCTGTCGTGTGTCTTGCTCATGTTGTAATTATACCTGCTTTAGATCTCGTTGGTAGTTGATTCTTGGACGAGCGGGTTGAGAAGCGACCGCAGGTCGAGAAAGAAGTCCGCCATCTCACTCGCCGACACGATCGATCGGTTCGACGTCTGATCGAGGGCCTCATCGATGATGCGCATCGCTTCGATGACCGCGGATGATTCCTGAAGCGAAAGTTGATCCGTATCCATGTCTACACTATACAATCTCTCAGATCCTCCCCGTAGCGCAGTACGTCTTCAGCATCAAGTATCGCCAAACTGTCGTACGACTCGTCGATGAACTGCTGGCAGTCTTGCGCGGTGCCAGCGTACACTATGACCATGTCACTGAAGTTGACTACAAAGTATTCGTCGTGCTCGTCAGGAGACATCGATTCCCCAGACCGTACGCCATCTGCCGGCGATCTCGATCGCCTGCGAATGGGTCACGCACGGAATGTCGACGACGTGCGAGTCACTCGAGTCTCCGGTGGGCGACGCCAGCCAGATCCGCACGTTGTTCATGATCACCTCGACCGCGATGCAGTCGCCCTTTGTTCGTTGTAGTTGCATTGTGTTTCCTTTCGTCGTTTCCTCTGTTGTTATTTTACGATCTTTAGTTTGCCCGCCGGATGCAGATCCATGCTCTGCTGCAACGCCGCAGACCAGCCGACGTCGAGGTCGATGATCTTCTCGCGGATGAGCGTCATCAACCGCGAGAGATGCTCGAACGACGAGAAGTAGACGACATCCTCGTCGACCTCCGGGTCGAACCGGACGAACTCATCGTTGTCGTCGAGAAGCGCGATCTCGTTGAGGCGACCGTTCGACACGATCGACACCGTGTACTTTCGACCACGAGGCGACGTTGCTGTTGTCTGGACTCTGTTGTACTGCGTCATTTCCATGTTGTCATTGTACTTTCTTTAGTTCGTAGCCGCTGAGGTTGCGCCGACCCGGCCGTGAGGCCGAGCCGGCGTTTGCCGTCAGTAGCTCGAGTTCGAGAACTCGCGGCCGACGGCGATGACGCCCTTGATGAACCGCGGTCCGGAGATGCGGCCGGAGCGGCGCTGCTTGTTGAGCGCCCTGAGTCGCTTGCCGGCGCGGATGATGTTTTTTGTGGTCAGTTTGGTTTCCATGAGTTCATTATAACTTCTTTAGAACTACGGAGCAACCTTCCCGTTGGCGATCCACGCTGCGTATGTGATCGGCATCTTCTCGGCGAACGACTTCTCGACCTCGAGCGCCAGATCACGGATCTCACGCTGCGCCGCTTCGTGCGTCCGCAACGACAAAAAGTTCATCAACGCCCGTGCGTTCACGGTCCAGTAGAACTCGGTGTACGTTCCGACCGGGACCGCTAGTCGAGCAAGTTCCTTGGCGATTCCCATCTCCACGAGTTTGGCGTACGCCGTGAACGCCGCGTCATACGCCTCCGCGAGGATCTCCTGTGCGTCAGCCGCGGTAGAAGCATCGACGGCCTCGAAGGTGTACGCGCCGGGTTTTCCAGTCTGCGTGCGCCAGTTACTCTCGGGCGGCAGATACGCTTCAGCCGGCATCTCGGAGTAGCGACCGGAGAACTCGTTGAACGATCCGATTCGATGACGAAACCACTCGCGAGCGACGAAGATCGGGCAGCGAACGTGAAAGCGAAACGAGTTGTGTTCGAACGGCGTCCCGTGGCGTTCCCGCATCAAGAAATTGATAAGACCCTTGTCAGCCTCGTTGATGAAGTCACGTCGCTTCCCGAACGACACGCGCGCTGAATTGACGACCGAAAGATCGTCTGCCATCGCCGCGTCGAGCGCGACAAAACTGCCGGCGTAGCTGAGTCCGTATTGTGTTTCCATTGTTTCCTTGCGTAGTAGTTATTGCACAGTCTTTAGTCGTTCAGTAGATGCCACGACCGAGCGCCGATCGTGTGGCACCACCGATGACCAGTGGCACGGCACACGGCGTCGAGTGCGTATCCGCCGGCGAGGCGAAGCAGGCGTCTAGCCCGCATACTCGAGATCCCACTGGCTCTCGAGGAATGACCAAAGTTCCGGCACAACTCCGTCGCGATCGCGGTAGAACGGGTCGAGTTGACCGCCGCGAATCTCTTCTGCGAGCTGTGGGCGTACCTTGGAGAGTACGTTGAACAGCGCCTGTCCGTACCGCCACTCGTGGTAGCGCGCGATCTCTGGGACCGTACGCAGAAACTTCTCGTATGTGATGTTTTCGTTGGTCATGTTATCATTATACTTTCTTTAGATACCTAGTCGGCGTCGGATCTGTGACTTCAATCCGCGTTGTGGGATGTCGCGCAGTATCGCCTCGGCAATGTCCTTGACGATGTCGCCTCGAGACAGCTCTGGGTTCTCCTCGAGAGCCCAGGCGATCTCTTCCTCGATGTCCGCAAGCACGTCGTCCGCTTTTGCTTCGTGGATGTATTCGCTCATGGGTTCATTGTACTTTCTTTAGATGAGCGGATCAGCCGCCCACTCGACCGCGACAGGCGCGCTTGTCGGCGAGACGCTTTTTGTTCGGGATCCGCTGTGCGCGAAGCCGGTTACCGTCGGCGAACGCCTGCCGCTCGAGTTCGTTCCACTTGTTCTTGATCTTTGTCATGAAGTCATTATAACTTCTTTAGACTTCAGTGAAGTGTCCCTCGATCTCGACGACCTCGACAGAGTCGGGTTCGATCGAGCGATCGTTACGAAGGTCTGCCGCGACGCGGTACGCCTTCGCCTCGTTGTTGGTGTAGAACGACACCGGCCCTCCGACCGTATGACGATCGTCGTGGCGGCGATACCGCACCGCATATGTGATGTGAGTGGTCATGTTTCTGTCCTTTCGTTATGAGATGATTGTACTTTCTTTAGACTTCGCCGCTCGAGTGAGCGAGCGTCAGTCGGCGGTGACGAGCGCGTCGTAGCGATCGGCGGCGCAGTCGCAGCAGATCGTTCGTTCGTCGTCGAGCGCGATCGTTTCGTTGACGGGAGTGGGCGCGTAGCAGTCGGTGCAGTTGATCGTTTCCATGAGATCATTATAACATCTTTAGAATGGTTCGGACACGGGGACGTCACCGATGAACACGATCTCTGTCCAACCGCGTTCTAGGTTGAGTTCAGCGAACGTGTTTGCGTCGACGCGCGCTGACCCGACGCTGTTCGCGACGATCTGAATCTTCACGACGTGGTCGGCGTGATCGAGATCGTCACCATAGACCGCGGCGAAGACGAAGTTGTATTGATCGTCGATCTTCATGCGGCAGTCCTCGAGACGACGATCTCCTCCGCGGGGAACCATCCAGTCCAATTGGTCGTGGTTGAACTCACGAGAACAGCGTTGACGTGTTGACCGATGTGCGGGAACAACGACACCGAGTCGATCTTCGTCACGATGAACGTCGGACCGTTCTCTTTCACTCGGTTCCGCGTCCGCTTCGACGCTGTCTGACCGTTGATCTTCACGGTGATCGTTTCACCGATCTCGAGAGCGATCATCGTTGATCGCCCTCTCGTCGCCCGCAGTCGACGCAGCGTCGGCAGTCGTCGTCGTTCGTGAAGATGTGGTCGTGGTTTTCGGTGTTGTTGTTCGTCGTTTCCATGAGTACATTATAACTTCTTTAGA
>Ga0181363_1000150_pt1 | contig 20315 bp, 25 predicted proteins | sample Fa13NDMLBSN_FD_130109 | JGI IMG/M metagenome (GOLD analysis project Ga0181363, IMG submission 130109) | Freshwater viral communities from Lake Michigan, USA - Fa13.ND.MLB.S.N | ecosystem: Environmental > Aquatic > Freshwater > Lake | place: USA: Michigan | collected 2013-09-23
CCTGTGGCGTTGCAGTATCGCAATGCACGCGAATCGCCCCAACGTTGTTGCGCTGGAAGTCCAAGCAATGACCGGTGAACGTACTAGGCAGATTGCCCGCAATGATCGTGCCGGAAGTTGGCGGCGAATTGGCCAGCGCCGTTGTCCCAAAACGCAAAACGCCGCCACCAGCACTGGCAAAGTTGAAATTTACGTTGTTGTTGTTAAACTGCCAAAACGGGACGGTTGATCCGTCTAGGGTAACGCCCGTAAGCGGAGTTGCTCCCGTGGCGCTTTGGGTGATCGTTGCGGGCGGGACAAGGCCACCGCCAACACTACCGCCGATTGCAAACGGCGAAGCACCCGGAGACTGCGCAAACGCCGCGACAGCAAACAGTAAAATCAGTGCGGTTCTCATTGGTTGGCCGTCCTCGCGTATAGCGTGATGTTCACGTCGCCCGTCATCGATGCCACGCTAATCGTGTAGTTCATGTTGGTGTTGCCAGTGACCAGCGTAATGGGTGCAACTGGCCCGCTACCAGCGCATCCGGGCGCAAGCGTCGATAGGCAGATGTTCACGGTGCCGCCAGCCGGGACGTAAATGATTCCGCCCTGTGACGTGCCCGCGCCTACATCAGACGCCGTGAAGAAGTTGAACGGCGCGGAATAGCCGATTGGCGTTGACCCAAGCGGGCGAACCGTTCCAGCGGTAGCCGTGGCCGCAGTCCCCGCGCGTGACTGTGACACTTGGCACGCCACCGAGCAGTACACAATGGCGTTTTCCAGTTGCACATTCACAGAGCCAGTAGCGGGCTGTTGAATGGTAACCGCCGTGGCCGCCGCTGCTAGCGTGACGTTGCCCGTGGTCATCGACCAGCGCCGTACGTCCTGCGCTTGCGCTGTGACCGCCAGCAGTAGAACTAAAATACATGCTTTCATTTGGATCTCCTTTAATGCCTTTCGATTACGGGCTGACCGTTCCGGGAATCATCGCTAACCACGTTCCGGCGTATCCCACCAACTGCGCCCACCCGTAAATTGTCGTTAAAGTCAGAGTTGCCGCGCCGTTGATGGTCTCAGCGGCGTTGGGGTCAATGACGCAATTGTTAGCCGCTACTGCCTTGAATACCGTCAGCTTGCGCCCGGTCACCGCTGCTGGCAGGTTGATAGTGACGCTGCCCGCCGTGCTGTCACAGCGGACCACTTCATCCTCTGCCGTCACGTTGTAGGTAGTCGTGGGCGCGGCAACCGGAGCAATCAGCGCCTTGTGGTTCAGCGCGAAATTGGAGTCGTACCAAACCTTGTCGGTGCCGCCTGAATTTTGGAGTACATCGAGATTTCCGCTTTGCCCCGCATCCGCTCTCAATAGCCGCCTTACGCCCGTGCCCGTATGCTTAATCTGATGCACCAGCCGCTCGACATACGTGGTTGACGGCGAACGGTACACGCTCCACTCATCCAGCGAATCGGAGAGGAAATCGAACCAACCAGGCCGCGCCACGTCGAGCAGATCCCAGCCAGAATTATCGGCCTTGCGCCGAATGTTTGCGCTTCTAAAGATGCCGCGATCCCCAGCCGTTTCGCCACCGAATACCGCTCCGGCCGAGTTGTACCATGTGCCGCTGTACTGCTCCGGCAGGTCGCTGGCAGGCGGAACCGTGCGCACGTACATCGTCCCAAAGTTGGCCGTACCCATCGCCCGCGTGTACCCGGCAAAGTCGCCCAGCCGATCAAAGCCCGTTTTGGTGACAGCGTAACCCGGCCAAGAGGTATTCCACGTCACGCCGTTGACGTCGGTAATCAGCGCCGTAAGCGTGGAAGTTCCCGTTTGCTGCCAAATCTGGATCGGACCAATCTTGCCGTAGGACGTATCGAGATCAATGAACTTGGCAATCGTCAAGCCGCCTACCAGCACGTAGCCGCTGACGTTCTCCAGCGTGTAGGGCGATGCCCCGGTGAACTTGAACGCTGGAATCGCGTTGACCTGCTCCGTGTGCACGCGGTCAAATTTGCAGTTCTGGCAGACGTTGATCTCAGCAAGCGCGATGGTCGTTGGGTTGCTCACGCCCGTTTCAAGCGTGGCGTTGGTGACGTATACATCATTGCTCGATTCGATGTACAGGTTGCGTTCTTTGCTCTCCGTTAACCAAACCATGTCGAGAAACACCACGTTTCCGGCCTTGATGTGTACGCCAGCCTTGCCGCAGTTGCCAACGGTCAGGTCTACCAAATGCGTGTTTACGGCGGCGTTTCCTTCGAGGAAAATGCAGTCGTGCGCGACCGCCTGATTGCCGATGATCTCCATTCCCCGGATCACGATGTCGTGTTGATTGGCCCCGCCGTTGATCGCCAAGTAGAACATGGGATCAGTCGATGTGCCGATCTTTTGAATCAGAGTTTTTCCGTTGGAAATGATCGGCGCGTAGGGCTTGACGTTCACCGATGAAATGCGGCACGAACTCGAGCTGTAGGGCACTAGCACAGTAGCGCGGCGGGTCGATGCGGCGTCGATTGCCGCCTGAAACGCTACCGTGTCATCCGTGGTGCCGTCGCACAATGCGCCAAAGTCCCGCACGTTGATGGTACGCGAGAACATCTCGTGTGCCGTGGTGGCCGTCGATCCGGTGAACGGTTGCTTCACTCCCACCAGCGCATCGCCCTTCGATACGTCCGTGGTGTTGGCGAGATCGGCGCGTAGAATCTGCCCCCAGTCGTACACGTTATCGACGGTCTTGCGAATGGTGCCGCCCCCAGCTCCGCACGTGCCATCCCCGCCTGAGGCGCGGACTACGATCTTGTACGCCACCGGAGAGAGCCAGATGTTGTTGACGGCTTCGCCATTGGCCCCTAGCAAGACGCTGGTGCCGTTGGACGTGCCCCCGGTCGAATCAGTGTAGGTTGCCAGCGGCGTTGACGTGCCAGCGGCATACGTGCAGATTCGGCCCCCGGCCAGCGGGTTGCCGTTGTCATCGAAGAATTGGACCACGGGCGGCGGCATCAGCGATGTCACCTGAGCTTGTAGCGCGACGGCTACGGCGGTAATGAGGATGGTGCGGATCATTGCTTTTTCTTTCCTGTGCGTTTGGTTGGCGGCTTCTTTTGCGCCACTTTGAGCATGGCCTCGTCTAGGCTCATGGCTTCAGACGGAGGCGCGGTCAGGCTGGCGATGCCCTGTTGACGCTGGATGGCCCTGACCATCTCCAAACGGCCCGCGCGCGTGGTGGGCACGGTGGTTCCGGTCGCGGCGGCGATGGTAGACCAAATCGGGCTATCGGCCTGATCCACCAGCAGCGGAAGTTGTTCCGCCAGCGCGTCCAGTTCCGGTTGCGTGAACTGGCGGGCGGCGGTGTTGCCCCGGGCCGTGCGGTTCACGCGCATTGCGTTCTCTGCTACTTCACCGCTGGCCTTTGCGCTGGCCTGTTCCAGCCCTTGCACTATCTCGGGCGGTGTAGCTTTTTCGCCACGCTGCACGCGCTCGACGCTGGCCGACATCTGGCCCATGAGGTCATCAGTTGCGGGCGCGGCGGTAGCGGGTCGCTGCGTCAAACGCCGCGCGACATCGGCGATGCTCTCGCCCGGCTGGCGAAGTTTGGCCAACTGGACAGAGGCATTCAGCGCTTCATCCATCGACGGTTCAACCACGGGCGCGGCCTGTGCGGGCGGTTGCGCTACGGGTGCCGCTGGTTGCGCAGGCGGCGGTTCTGGCGCGGCGGCGGGTTGCTGTGGCCGTGCCGCTTGCTGTTGAGCGGCGGCGCGTCTGCGGGCTTCCCTGATGGATGCCCGGCGCTGTAGTTCGGCGGTTACCTCGTCAATGCTCGATGATTCAGCGGCGGGTTGCGCGGCCTGCTGTGGCGTTGCGGTGCGCCACGCTGGTTCTGGTCGCTGTGGACGCTGGCTAGCCTGAGCAGCGGCGGCGCGACGTGCGGCCCGTGCGGCTTCTTCTTGCTGCAATGCCACTTCGACCGAATCAGCAGCGGGTGCTGCCTCAGCAGCGGCAGCGGCAGCCTCGTCAGCGGGTTGCGCGGCGGCTTGCTGCCATGCCGGAGTTGGACGCGGCCCTTGACGCGGGGTTACGGGCGCCGGTGCGTTTTTGGCTTTGGTATACGCTTCGCGGCCCGCCCGTACTGCCTTGCGGGCATCTTTAAGCCCAGAATAAGCGATCAGTCCGCCGATGCTCTCAGCGCCACCGCCAGCACCAGCAACCACTTTGCCCAATGCCAGTTTTGCGGCTGCGCTCGCGGCGTCTGGTGCCGCTGCTTTCACCACGGGCACGGCAACGCGGCCCGCTTGGACAGCGCCACGGCCTATGGCTTGCGTTCCACGTGCGGCGGGGTTAATCAAAAACGGTAACGCGGTTCCGACCACGGTTCCGGCCGCGCCGCCATAGTTGCCCTCGCGGATGTCGGACGCCACGCGCTCAACCGGGACAACGGCATTCAGCACATCGTAGGGTGAATATTCACCACGCGCTAGCCCCTGAGCGCCACGGACTACGCCGCCGATGACATCAGACGCCACGGCTGGCGCGCCACGCTCGGCCACGGCTTTGACGGTATCGACAATAGGCGCGATGCCAGCCTCATACGCGCGGCCAAAGAATCCGGGCTTCTCGGGTTCGGCCTTTGGCGTTTCTGGCGTGACCAACTTGAACCCCGGAGGCAGCGGCGGCATTCCTGACGATTGCTCGACCAACTTGAACCCGGGCGGTAGCGGTGGAATTACGGCAGCGGAACCCATTTGCCACCTCGCAACACGATCTTTTCTCCGTTAGGGCCAACCGCCATCGGCTCAGCAGTGGGCGCGGTAGCGGCTGGCTTCGCGGTAGAGGGCGAAACGCGCGATGAAACCATTTGCGCCTCAGCGCGCACCCCGCGAAGTGCTTCAATAGCCTGTTCTGCCGTGCCAAACGCCAGATCGGCGGGCGTGGCCCCAAGCTGACGCAAAAACCGCTCTTCTTCCTGCTTGTTGATCGCGCCGCCTGACCGCAAGCGGCCTACCTTGTCCGCGATGTTGTCAATGAGTCGCACCACTTCCCGATTGGTGCCAGTGACCTTGCCCGCAACCGTGGTCTTGTACGCATCGCGGAATAGAGCTTCGAGCTTGTCCAGTTCGGGTAGCATGGTTGTCGCCACGCTGAGCACCTTGGACGCTTCGCCGGAAAGCTTTGTTTTTTCTTCCGCTTTTTGCATAGCCTGAAACGATTCCATGCGCTGGTTGTGGCGCTTGGTTTCATCCAGTTGCATCTTTTCGCGGTCAGCACGTACCTGCTGCTCGCGCGTCAGCCCCGTTACAGGGTCAGGCGTGCCCGTACGCTGCGTGTTTTGCGCGATGCCCATGTTTGCAATCGCGGTGGATTGGACAGTGGGGAATAGCGTAGCCGTGCGCTCTTCGGTTTTGCCGGCAATGTCGATCCCCTGTTGCTTGCCCAGCGCTTCAAGCTGCTGCGCATACGACATCGACGCATCAAGATTCGACTTGATGAACGGCTCAATATCGGGCGAGTACTGCTGTGGCAATTTCGACACATCCACGCCCAGCCCGCCAAGCGTCTGCAGGCCAGCGCTGTACAGCGCCGCGCGCTCTTCCGGCTTGGCGCGAAGAACGCCAGCGCTTATGTTGGCCACCGTTTGATTTTCGGACAGCGCTTGCTTGAGCTTTTCCGCCAACAACTTCAGCCCGCCCTCAGCGGCTTGCTGCTGCGATGCCCGCAACTTTTCAGCGGCGTCGAGATCGCCAAGCGCTTGCAAATCGCCCGGCTTCACGTCAGGCCGTCCTAGCGCGCCGCGCACCTGCTCTGCCCGCTGCTGTGCCGCTTGCTGCTGGGCCAACTGATTCTCGGAGACGCGCTGTGCGGCCATCTGGCGCGCCGTCTGCGCGGCCTGTAGTTCCATGCGCTGCTTGTCCACGCGGCGCTGGCGTAGCCCGGTGATCAGGTCATCAATGGAGGTATCGCGCGGTTGCGCTTGTGCGGTCAGGATCGATGGATCAAGCATGCGTTAGCCTCCTTGCCGCCCGTCGTATTCTCCGGGACGAAGAGGACGATTAGAAAATCCACCAGTTCCGCGCAGACTACCAAAAAGTTCTGGCAGTTTCATCATGGAGTCCATCGCACTATTCCATCCGCCAGTTCTTGCCCGATTGGCGTTGACCGTTCCGGATGCCCGCACATTGCCGATACCCGTAAGGAACTGGCCTTTTTGCCGCGCCGTGTCCATGAGGTTCTGCCCGGTTTGGCTTCCGATTGTGGCGCTTGCGTTGTAGCCCGGCATCAGCAGCGAAGAGGTTCGGTCAAACGCCTTGTCGCGCTCGCTGGCGAAGCGGTTGAAAGCGTTGCCGTACTCCTGCGATGCCAGCCCTTGGCTAAACTCCGTCAGGTCACGCAACGATCCGCCGCTGAACAATCCGCCACGGGCAGCTGCGCCGCGCTCGACGTTGCGCGTGCCTTCGCTCAAACGGAACTTGTATCCGGGATCGTCAATGACGCCGCTAAACTCTTTTGAGAACTCGCCGCCCGGTTGCAATCCTTTGATGAGCCGATCTAGCGTCAGTTCGCCCGCTTTGGCGTACGGTCCCAGCGCTTCTTGGAGTCTCCGGTTAGCCTCTTCGGTTGCCGGGTCAAGTAGGCCCATCGCCTCGCGGCCAAACTGCTCTTGTTGCTGCGCGCCCTTCTCAATTGCTTTGGCCTGTTTATTGCCAGAAATGACCTTTGCGGCGGCGCTTCCGCCCGCCAGTAATCCGCCCGTGATAAGCGCTGCTGTAGTCCCAATTGCCATTTAGACCTCCTTCCCGTACACGGTCTGAATCTTGCGATAGCCGCGCCCCTCGTAGATTTTGGCCACCGCTTCCGGCATGGAGTCGGCCAAGTGAATCATGCGCACCCGCGCCGCTCCGTTGTCCTTGGCCCACTGCTCAAAAGCGTCGAACAACTGGCCGCCAACGCCGCTACGCCGATAGTCCGGGCCGACAAACCAGAATCCCTCTTGAGCGAAGCGATCATTGCTGTAATCCTCTTTGGCGATCAAGCCGCCCAGCGTCCCGGCTACCTTCCCGTCGTCAACCGCAAGCAGGACCACCCCGATTCCGCCCTGAATGAGGGCTTGCCAAACCCGGAAGAACTCATCAATTGCGATGCCCACGTCGCGCAACTCCTGCGACGCCGATAGAAACGATGCCGTCAGGCCAACAAGCTGATCCCGGTAGGAATCGAGATCGGCGACTGTGGCGTTAACGATCATCAGTTACCGCCGTTCAGCGGGAAGTAGTACCCGCTAACCATCAGGCTCAATACGTTGGCCGTGCCGGAGAACGCCTGGATCGTGTCGCCGGGTGCCATGCTCTGCCCTTGCAGTCCGCGAATCGTGCGAGTCTCGCCAGGCGATAGCGTCTCCGCATTGCACACCATGTTCGCCGGAAGAACCGAGCCGCCAGACGGCACGCGGTGCACCGTGGCCGCGTAAGCCGTCACCGCGCTGGTGTTGGTGATTGTGGCTTTTGTGATGACAAACCGCTGTTGGGCGTTGCAGGTTCCCTGCACGGCGGCGGCGTTGGGTAGGAGTGTTCCGGCTACAAGTAGTTCAGGGTAAACCATGCTTCACCATTATGGCCTTACTGTGGTTAAAATACCACGTTTTGTATCACTAAAGCCTCACGTATTTTAGAATGTCGATGTGCGCGGGTTCGCCCGCTGTGCTGCCCGTAAAGGACGATGCAACCAAGCCTGCCGGGGTACCCGCTGATGCGTCCGATACTTCCAGCGGTGCCAATCCTGCCGTAGTGTTGGCCGTGGCGGCGATAAGCGCTTTGGCCGTGATTGTCGGCGATCCGGTTCCATAGCTGTCTGAAATGTAAATTTGAGGCGTGCCCGTATCCAAGCTGATGGGCATGTTGTGGGTATGATTCGCCATCGGCGCGCCCGCAAACGTGCTGGTAACCGCGCCAGTGGGCACCGTTGCGGCAATCTGCGTCCCGGTGTATGCCGCTGCTGCTTTGGCGTAGTAGCCGCTGAAATTGGGTGTGGTGAAGCTGCCAGTGGTCCCATCGTTGTTGGTAACCGTGACGTTTGAACCATCGCAAACGGCCCAACCCGTGCCGGGATTGCCGCTGAAATCGGCAAACATGCGCGTTGTGCCGTTTCCCGGGTCTTCGCCCGGTGCGCGCTCCCATGCCGTGCCGGACCAGCGGTAGACCCGCGAGTACGTTGACCATTGCATGAGAAAGCCAGCATCAGGCACGCCTAGCGCCGGAGCCGCCGCCGATACCGTGGCCGGAGTGCTGGCCGTGTAGAATTGCCCGGATGCGTATTGCCACACGCGGCCCCCTGCTGAATTGGTGGCCACGTACAACACGAATCGATCGGTTTCGTAATACAGCGAACCAGCCGGGTAGGCCCGCGCATCGTACAACGCTCGGTTGGCGTGAGTGTCGGCGATCCAGCGATGGTCGATCTCATCAGGGACAAAGAACGGGAATACCGTTGACGGCGACTGCCCATCGTCAAATGACGCCATCTGGTCAAAGCTTGCGCCTTGATCGGATACCGTGGCCGCTGCCGCCAGCGCCTGAGCCGCCGACGTTGAATCACTGCCGCCGCTGCCTTCGTCGGCAAACGGAATCAAGGGGATATCAGATTTCCCCTCGATCTCCAAAAACACCTGCTGTAGCCACTTGATCCACGGCCACGTAACCAGATTGGCGCGACTGAGGAACGGCGTTCGGTCAGGAGGCGGGCTGAATCCTCGCATCAGTCCGCTCCCGGTTTGAAGTCAATCAGCGCATCAACCAAAGCCCATTCGACCGCATCGGTCATCGATACCTCAAACACGCGATCACGCGCCGCGCCCAGCCTCCACCAAACCATACGCCGCTGGTAGTCCCCTTGCGGGCCAGCGCTGCACGGAATCTCGTTCGACCACGTGTTGCCGCCGTCGTTGGAAATGCGCAAAAACGCTACCGGGTCTTCAGCACCCGATAGCCCGATGCCCACTGAGGCGATTAGCTCGAACTTCGAATACGCGACGTTGACGTTACGTTCCGGGTCCGCGATATGCGGCGATGATCGCAACCGCCTGATGACGCTCCCGTTATCGTCCAAATACGTCTTGGACATCTCGTAGATAACGCCCGTTTCCCAATCCTGCACGAGGTGCCGCCCAAAGGCGTACGTATGGAAGCGCCCACGGACGGCGCGATACTGCCCCGGCGTGACTTCCCACCAGCCGCGCTCGTGCCACTGCCCGGTATTGGCGTCGTACACCCACGTTGCATTTGCCGTGGGGAAGCTGATCACCCAAAAGGCGTGCCCATCCTCGACGTACTCAAAGCTCTCTGCGTCGTCAATGCGGGCGTATTTGCTCCACGCGGCCTCTACAGCGTGCGTCGATACCCGCCGTGGCGCATAGCCTTCAGCCACCCATGCAACCGGGCCGCCCCGCTGATCGCCGCCGATCCACGCAACGCCGTTGGCTAGCGATACCAGTGACTTCCGCGCCATGAGTCCCTGCTGAATCAGGCCGGATTGCACGCGGCCAAAAACATAGCTGGGGTCGCTCGTATTGCGGAACACTTCCATGACCTGCTGCCCGCCGATCCAAAGCTCTCGATGGTCAGCAATCAAGCCCACCACATTATCCGGTTCGGCTTCAGCCGTGGCGAAGTCCAAGCCGTTCCAGCTTGTAGCGTCCACCAGATCGGACCATTGAATCTTTGCGGTTCCCGATACTGACACCACAATGTACTGATCCACAAACGCCGCTGTAGACGCGACAGGCGCATTGGCCGGGACGCTGACAACGTTGGTGGACAGGTCGAATACCGTCAGTGGCGCGTCTACCGTGGCAATGGCGATCTGAAGGCCGTTCGATGCCCATGATGCGGTCTGCGTGCCGCTGACTGAGCCGCGCAGCGTAGCCGCCCACACACCAGCGGCATACGTGATCTCGTATAGCTGGTTCCCAGCAAGCGCAAACGTTCGGCCCGAGCGCATATCAGTGAACATGCCTCGTCCTGCGCTGCCGTTGGTGGCTACCAGTTGCGCTAGGCCGGGAGTGCGCACAAACATCGCCACGTTGCGCGACGTGCCAGACTCGGACAGTTCAGGGTAGTAGTTGACCGTCCGTTGGGAGTCGAACACCTTCGCCGGAGTGGTGTACGATGGGCCGATAAAGCCCGGCAGTTTCACCGGAACATCCCCGTCACGTAACGGTTGGACATGCGCTCAATTAGCCCTTGCCTGTCTCCGCCGTCCGTGGCGATGTACAGCGGTACGGTGTTTTGGCGCTTCAGTTCGGCCATGCCCTTCATGGCTTCCATCGCGACGTATTCAGGAATAGGCCGATCAAAAGCCGGAGCACACCGAACGGCCAAATTGTTGACGATCACGTCTTCATAGCCAGGCGGCACCACCAGCGACGTGAACAACGTAGTCGGAGCCGTCAGCGCTTGCGTGATGTAGAGCGTCACGTCATATGCCTGATCCGGCACCATGTAGAAGTTCAGCGTGATGTCCGGTACGGTCATGTTCGGCCACACCAGAACGGGCGGCCCGGTCACTGTTTTTACCGGAATCCCAGCCCATTGATCATAGGTGTAAATCTGCATGGGCACCTCGACCGGATCACCCTGCAAATACACGCGGTTGGCCCGCTCGATGCGCATGGGCCGCGAAGTGGTTACCCATTGCCCGGTTGGCCCTACCGTGCGCGTCGATTGCCCAGCGGTCAGAGAAAACGTGTAGACGTTCTCCTGATAAATGAGCAGCCGGGAATTGGACCACATGCCCATCATGCGATCAAACTCCCGGCTTGCGTTCTCGGCATCGGGGGAAGACAGCGGCATAGCGTCCGAGAAGACGCCAATTTTGGCCAGTGCATCCTTGATGATGTCGAGCTTTGTCGGCATGTAGTTAGGCCGCTTTCTTCCGTTCCGGCTTCTCGGGCGTGGGATTGAGCGCGGCGGTCAGTTCAGCAAACCGCGCCTGAAGCTGTGCCAACTGCTCCTGTAGCCGCGTCACCTGAACCTCGGACGGTTCCGGCTTCACAGCTTCCGCCGCCTTAGCTTGGGCCACGGCCTGAGCATAGCGCGGGCTATCGTACAGCGCCGCCTCTTCCGTCTCGCTATGCACGATAAACGGAGTGTCAGGGTTGGCCGGGTTGGGGATAGCACTGGGGTAAGCCCCAGTGCTGATCGTTTGCGTATTCGCCAGCGCGTGAGCAAGCTGACGGCGATTGTTCTCTTCAACTGAGATTGAAATGTTAGGCATGTTAGTACGTCGGGCTCCATTTTACAGCAACGCTGTCCCACTGCCAGCACACGCGACGGTTAACAACCGCCGTGGTCGCAAGCGAGATGTTTCCAGCCGCCGTAGTGGTGAAGATCGCATCGGGCACCACACAGAACTGGCCGCCAACAAATCCCACGGGAAGCGTAAAGTTCACGATGGCGTTTGTCAGGTTGACATGGAATAGCGGCCCACTTGGGGTTACGGCAGCAGCCGACGAAACCAGCGCCGTTACGGCGGGCGGGTTCGGGTTGTTCCAAGACGGTGCCCACGTGTTGGTTAGCGTCGAGCACACCCACATATAGCCGTTGGTCGCGTTAATGTACGGGGTGTACGGCCAGCTTGAGGCAGAGCAACTGCCGCGCGGGTCAGTCGATGCCAGCCCATCCGAAGGGACGATCACCACGATAGCGCCGCTCGGGTGAGCGGTGGCGCGGTTCTGATAGCCACGAATGACGGTGAGCGTGGTTCCGCTGACCGCATTCACAGCCATCACTTCGCCTACCGTCGTTCCGGGTTCCAGCACGTACAACTGAGTGCCGGGAAAACCGCCAGACGGGCCAGAAATGCCAGTGGCAGACGCAACCGAGAAGCGCGTCTGGGTGGCGCTGATGGCCGCGCTGAGCGTGGTCTGCGTCAGCGCCGTTTGGGCCAGCGTCACGCTAGCCCCAAGAGTCAAAAACAGGAGAATCTTCTTCATGTCGTTCTGGTTCCTTTCCTTACGAGTAGACAACCACGCAGAGTTCGCGGTAACCCATGTTCCGCCCATACAGGCAGTCCATGCGGTTCGGGAAGCTCAAGTCCGTGAAGTTGCCGCCAGTGGTGAGACTGATGGCCAAGTTGCTCTTGGGAGAGCGCATCGCGGTGGACTTCATGCCGCCGCCAGTGTTGACGCCGCTCGGGATGGTCAGCGGCACCGACGCCATTAGCAAAGCATCGGGGCTGATTACCAAACCGCAGCGGCTCACAGCGTTGGCCGTGCCGATCACGGTGATGGGCGCATTGTTGGCCGCGCCAGCCGTGGCGTTCTGATAGGGGCCAGTCGGCGTGATAGCGGGGCTGACAACAATCGTTTTGTTGCCAGCGCCGTCCGCAACGGCCTGCTGCTGCACAGTGAATTGCAGCAAGCGGCCAGTGCTCGCGGTGGAGTTTGGCACCGTCGCAAATACTCCCGAAATGGTAAAGCGATCACCGACTTCGAGGGTTGACGTGGTGGGTGTCCAGCCGTCCGTGACCAGCGACATGGTACCGTTCCAGCCGCCCGTACCAGTCTGCGCGTTGTTGACCAGCGGAACGCCGCCGTAGTTGCCGACCGTGTGGGTGTACAACAGTTCTTCGGCCATGAACCGGGAGCCGTACACCATCGAGGTGGGAGCCATGCCAGTCTCATACGACTGCGAAATTGCCGCAGCCGGGTTGAACTGGCTGATCGTGCCGTTCACGAGATTGGCGTGCTGCTGGCTGGACATCAGAACGTAGGACGGTGCCTGTTGCGCCAATCCCTGCTCATTCAACACGCTACGCGCGGTCAGAAAGTTGATGCCCGTGGTGCTGGCCACACCCGGCGTTCCGATACCCCATCCGGCATTTTGCGCCATGAAAATAGCGATGTCTTCGGTGATTTCAGACATCATTGCCAGCGAAGCCGCCTGAGCGATTGTGTCGACGTCCTTTTTGAACACCGAATTTCCGCTGAAATCCTTCGCGGGCCGATCCTGATAGCGCAGCAACTGGTCAAACTGGCCCAGTTCCCACGGAACCTGCGTATTGATGCCCACGGTCAGCGGCACGGTCTGCTCGATGACGCCTTGCGGGTTGTATTCGATACCACTGGTGGCCGACAGGCGCAGCGGCTTCGGAACCTGAATAGTATCGCCAACCTTCATGCCGTCTTTGGCATATTCGTCGCCGTATTTGTTCTTGATGACGGACAACAGCGATCCGGGCGGCGTCAGGAAGTGCAGCGCGCGCGCCACCACAAACTGAGTAACCGAAAGAGTGGAAGAAGGACTTGCCATGTAAGCGACTCCGGGCTTAGCGGCAATGCCGCCCCCTGGTTGCGCCTCCTACTTGAACATCGCGTTGATCAGGTCGTATTCGTTGTCTGGCATCGGTTCTGATGCCATCGAACGCCCGCCAACCGGACGCGCTGGAGCCGGAAGCTTGGGCTTCGTCACCGGAGTTGGCACTGAAGAAGATGGAGCCACCGCCGTCTGGGTCAATGCCGCTTTTGTCAAAGCGTTCATCGCCCGCGTGGGCGTCATCGTTTTAATCCGTTCAGCCAGTTCGGGATCACGGGCTAGGGCTACTACCAACGGCACGGCATCCGCGCCCATTCGCACTAGCTCCATCGAAAGCTCTTCCGAGCCTAACGGCGTCCTAACGGCGTCAGAATCAAGCGTGGGATCTTCGGCTAGCTGCTTTTTCCAAGCTTCAGCAAATCCCGCTGCCCCTGATTCCAATTCCGCCCAATGCCGTTCTTGTTCCCGCTGCCAAGCGTACCGCGCATCGATCCACTTTGCGTCAGACTTGAAGTCTGCCCGCTGTGGCCCTTCGATGGCCTCTTCGCCGTCTGCCGTCACATACGAAACGGGTTCCGGCGCCGGCTTGCGCTCTGCTTGGCGTTTCTGTTCGGCTAACCGTCGTGAGACGATCCGATCCAGATCCGCTTGGGTAAACTTCTTTTCTTCAGTGTCGGTTGCCGCCGTTGTTTCAGACGCACCGGATGCCCCCGAGGTGCCCTTGTCCTCAGACTCTTCACTTGGCGTTTCCGCTTCCGGTTCCGCTGCTGGCGGTTCCGGGGTTGCTACTTGCGCCTCGCCGGGCTCATCAAACATGGCGTTAATTTCGTCTACCAACGCCCCGTTGTCTTGTTCCAATTACACACTCCCGCGAAAATTACGGTTTTCGCTACACCTGATTGGCAGTGTACTCGGGTTCTAGGCTTTCGTCAAGCGCGCCAGGCCCGGTCACCAGTTGCGGGCTTTGGCGCAGCATCTGCTCGAACTGCCGCGCCTGCTCGGACATCATGTCTTTGAGCGCGTCAATGATGGTCGTATCGCGTCTGGCGTCGGCGTTGACCTCGGCCACGCGCACGCGGCTCTCTGCCTCAATCTGCTTTGATTCGAGCTTTTGCATGGTTTCCTGAAGCGCGGCCTGCAATTGCTGCTGCTGCTGCTCCATCGCCTTCATCGCTTCCATGACCTGCGGCGGTAGCTGTTGCTGCTGGCCGTCGCCGTCCTGAAGCTCAGGCGGTAGCGTCTTGCGCAACCGTTCGGCAATCTTGGTGCCCCACGTGGTGTCAAGACTCTCAAAAAGGATATCCCCGCCGATCTTCGCCAATTCAGGGTACACGCGGGCCATTTCCACCATGGCATCGAACGTCTGTGAGCGTTGGGACTCGGACGCCGGGCCAGCGGTAACGATCACGTCGTAGCGATCTCCACCAATAGGCGGAAGGCCCTCGGGGATGTCGATCACTTCCGATTCGTCGCCCTCAGCCTTGCGGACGGTCCACTTTTTCACGCCGCGTTCGATGCGGTCCATCATGCGCAGCATCGCGCGTCCAATCGAGCGCCGCGCCGTCATCTGGTTGGCCACAAAGTGGAAGTTGGTCGAGTCGGCCTCAGCCCGCCGCGCGTCAATGGCTTTTCCGCTGACTTCATTTGACCGGGCACCCAATGAAGCGTCAAACATGCCCATTGTCGCCTTCATCGAATCGACGGCAGCGGCCTTTGCCGCCATCAGTTCGCCGATCTGCGCGTCATACGGCTGGCGTTGCGGAGGCGGTAGCACGGCGCTACCCGTGGCGTTCGTGGTTGCGTTGTACAGCATCAGCGCCATTGGGGCCGTGTTGGCCTCCTGATACATCTTCTCGTAGCCCTCTTGCTGCCCAGCCGCCATAAGCCACGGCGAGAGCGGCATCATCTGGATACGCTCTTTGATGATGGCCTCGTTGAGGTTAACGGTGATCTGCGACGATATCGCGTTGCGGATCAGGCCCGTGAGCTTCAGCTTGTCCTCGACTTGGAACACGCTGCCAAACACGTTGAAAATCGGAATACGCTCGTCGATCAGTTCGGTTTTGCGCTTTTCTTCCCACCCGTCGATAACGGAATGGTAGACCTTGTACCGCGTTTCCACGCGGCGCTGAAAGCCTTCAGGCAGTTCAACATCATCGGACATCTCGCCCGGGATCTCTTTAATCTTGCCGGGCATCACCTGAACTTCGCCGTCTGGCCCGATCACTTCCATGTCTGGCGACTCAACCAGCGTCACCTTGATAGGTTTCCGCCAGTAGTAATCGCAGACGCGAATCATGCCCGGTTTTGTCCACCCGGTTTTGTCGTTGTCCATCGAAGCCAGCGCCGCCCCGGTATCGCCAAACTCGCGCTTGTACTCGCCCTCGCGCATCCACGTCTCTTCAAAACAATAATCGGCGTCGGAAAGGTCCGGTTCTTTGGCGGATGGGTCCGGGTAGACTGCGAACGGGTTTGCGCAGGCCTTCAGCGTCAGGCGCTGGAGGAACGTACCGGGCTTGTATTCCGTGCCCAGTCGCAAATAAGCCACACCGCCTACAATCTGCTGCTTTGCCGTCGCGGCATAGGCCACGCTGGCGTCAGTTTCGTACTCGATCTGCCGGAAACGCCGCGCGATGAGTTCGGCCATCTCGGGAGTACCGCCGTCAGACGCTTTGATGCCAGTAGCCGGAAGCGCACGCCGTGAATCGTTAACGATCTGATTCACAAACACTTCGAGACGGTTTTCAACGTCGCACGGGCGGTTGTGCAAACGGCGGGCGGTCAGCGTTGCGGCGGGCCACTGTTCGCCAGCAAAGAAGCGGCTGTCAGCGCGTGGAACTTCGTAGATGTCGGACCAGTACCCAGCAGCGATGGCGTAGCGCTTGCGGGCCAGCTGGATAAATCCGTCGTCGCCGCTGGCGTAGTCTTCGAGTTCGTTCTGTTCCACTGTGGCTATTAAGCCACATTTTTGCAGTTGAATCAACCAAAGTGTGGTTGTAGCGCTACAGTCCCCGTGCTGGTTTTTCCAATTTCGGCCAGCAAAGCCATTGAAAAACAATCAGGATCGGCGACGTGATGCGTCTTGATGACCATGCGGTACACTCCGGGCTCAAACTCGACCATATCGCCCACGCGCGGCAACTCGCCGCGCATGTATGACCTGAGCCCATCTACGGTTTGAGCTATGTAGTACATTGATGGCCTACCAAAGCGGCGTGGTTTCGGATACTGTGCCGCGTTCGAGCATCGCGGAAATTTCCTCTAGCGGTTGGATTCTCCACTGCTGGATATCTCTAATGAAATCCCAGCCCGTAGCGCAGATTCGATAGGCAACGTCATCCAGTACAACAATTTCACCAAGCTTGCCCGGCTGTCGCTGCCCTTCAAACCTTGCTACGACATTGCCTTTTCTGTCAACGTAGTCGGCGATCACGTCAACCGTCTTGGGACTTTTCATTTTCTTTAGCTTAACCGAGCGCTGGCATGAACGGAAGCGTAAACCGGAGCGTACTGCTTCTTTTCTGGCGCAACCTTCAGGTTCTGCGCAAGAATGCGGAACGCATCAGCGCCGTGAGATGCCGCATCGTGCAGCGGTTCGCGCTTGACGATGCCGGAGGCCGCTGGCGTGCCCCACTGGTACCGCCTGAGCGCCGATAGCCCATCAGCGCATTTGTTCGTGTCAAAGCGGCATTTGGCCAGCATCAGGCGCGCCGCGTTGATCCCGTCATGCACAAACGTCTTGGCCGCCACAAACACCTGACCGGGATACACGGCCCGGAGCATACCCTCAGCCGTGCGCGTCCGGTCGCCGCCCGTCATCCGGTGATGCACGATGGTATCGACTGCATCATGTGGTAGCCAGTGGCCAGCGTAGAGGTAGCCGCGATTCTGGAGCAACCTGATGTAGTGGTCCATCGTTTCGCCGGAATCCTCAATGTAATCAATCACGTGCATGAAGCCATCGAAGCATGGTTGCGCGAACCAGATCGCCGTGGCGTCACCAAAGCCGATATCCCAGAACGTGTACACGGGCTTGGAGCGATCCAGCGCCAGCGTGGTGATACGGCCTTCTGCCTGTGCCTTCTTCATCTCCTCGCCGTACACCGCGCCATCGATAACGCTCCGGCATTTGCCGCCATAGACGTGATCCCAGCTATCCGGGTCACGGTGCCGGAGCTCGCGCGATTCGATGCGTAGCCGCTCGGGGAAGTACGGGTTATCGCGTTCGCCGTCAAGCTCCATCACCACAGCGGATTCGGGCCGAGACAGCACGAATCGGCGGTGTACCTCGTCAGTCTCAAGCGTTGGGTTCCACGATAGCCAGATTTCGGAGCCAGCTTTGCGGATCGTGGGCACCACGACATCGAACGAATGTCGCGATACGCTCTGCGCCTCTTCAATCCACAGCACGTCAGCACCTTCAAGGCTCTTGATGCTGTCGATGTTGGCTTTCAGGCCCGCGAACATAAAGCGCGTGCCAGTGTGCGCGCCCGTGACGGGATCGCGGCCTAGAATCTGGTTGTTCTGGACCTCGTAGTGTCGCTGTAGCCCCAGAATGCGTATTTGATCGCACAGTAGCGCATAGACGGAATCGTTGATGGACTGCTGGAACTCACGCGCGCAGACCACGCGCAGCGGTCGCGGCTCATAGTCGGCCACCTCCATGCCGCTGGGCTTGAGCATCGCGGCCATCTGTAGCAGCGTGCGGGCTATCTCCCACGATTTACCGCCACCACGGCCTGAGTACATGGCCTTGTAACGCGCTGGGGACCAGAGAAACGCTAGCTTCGGGATGCGCTTGCGGCGCTCTATCTCGTAGGCGATGGCCTGGCGGTCAAGCAGTGCGGCGGCTGGGTTCATTTGGGCACAATCTTCACAACCACATCGGGAATAGGCTCAGGCACGTACGCAGGCGGCTGTTTCGGCGGCTCATACTGCACGTCGAACGACACTACCTCAACCTCGGGTAGCGCTTCTGGCGATAGCAAGCGGTAGTACCGATCCTTCACGTAGCGCTCCGGGCGCTGCACAGTGATCGTATCGCCGATCTTTGCCGGGGCCGGGTATGATATTTCCAGCTTCCCAGCCGTCACCAGATCATCAGCCATCCGTTGCGCTGCCATCCATTCCCGCGCCTCAGTGTCCATTCGATCCAGTTTGGCTTTGATTGCGTCGTTCACTCGAACACCCGCGCAAAGGTGACGCGGTCGCCGGGCTTCAGGTGCGGTTTTGGCCAGCCGTGCGATACCAACTTGGGCGGTTGGCTGGAAACCCAGTACTGCATGCCCCTGACGGTAACCAGCTCGCCCGGTATTCCAGAAAGGTACTGAGCATGTAGCTGTGAATGAAGCTGCGTCATCGGGTAAACCGTGACCGTGAACACTTTGGGGCGCGGTGCCGGGATGCTGATGAGCTTCCCCGGCGTCCACAGCAAGCGCTCGGGATCGGCAGCCACAGCAGCGCCACCAGCGAGCAGCGAGAATAGCGCGCGCCGGGTCACAGCTTCACCATGCCCTCATCCCAGTGGTCGCGGTCGAACAGTGAATCAAAATCGCGGGCCTCTCGCCATTCGTCGCAATCCTCCTCGATAATGGCCACAACGGGCTGAGGCGCAACACGTATCACCGTGGAATCGGTATCGCTGGCTGATTGCGGAATCGTTGTGGGCTTCATGCTTTCACCTTCACCCGAAACTTCTGTTGATGCGGTATCGGCGCGATGCCATCCACGCTTCATTTCAGTATTGCCCCCGCCACAAAGCCCATGCACGATCCAATCACCACGGGGCATATCCGCACAACCCAGAAGCGCCACGCATCGCGGCGGCGTTCTTTCTCTGCCTCCATTGCTCGAAAGCGCGATTGCATCTCGCTACGCATCACGCTGATATCGCTTTGCAGGTCGATCAGCTTTAAGCGCATCTGATGCATTTCATCAATCTGGCCCAGCCGGTGCGCGTGCTGGCTGGTTGCAATCATCGCGGCGGCTTCCATCATGCGGCCGCTTGAGGCGCAACGCGTAGGCGGTTAGCCTCTGCTGTGACTCGCACTAGCGCCTCGTATGGCGTCTCACCTGGCAACACCTGGTACTCGTGGAAGCTTGTGAGCCGCTGTTGGATCTCTTGCGCCTCAGCGCTGGCGCGCATGGCGTTCTCTGCATAATAGCTTTTCATCTCTCACTCCTGAGAGCATTCTACACCAGCAGCGAGCGAAAAGCGCCGTTATTCTGCGGCCTTCGCCTTCTCCGCCAACTGCGCGAGCGTGGCCAGCTCCGCGTCTGAGAGCTTGCGCAGGTCTGTGACCACCAGCGGGGCTTCAGCGTTGCCGGAAAGCTCGAGCTTATCGCCATACTTGCGCGGCACCATCTTGGATAGCAGCCACTTGCGCGTGTCAACCTGGAGCCGCCGAGCTTGCGCGTCTTCATTCGTGGCAGCATCGGCGATCTCAAGCGTCTGGTCTGCCATCGAGTCAAACCCGGCCAACCGCGCGCGCGCGTATCGTTCAGCAAAATCAGGGATTGGCGGCGTGACTGAATCAGAAACCCACATCGGGATCAGGTTGAACGGCGGCATCTCTTCGCGTGATTGGCAGATGCTTCGCAGCGTTTCTCCGTTGCTCAGCCGTTCCAGAATCTCTTCAGCGATTGCCGGGGAAAACGAGGAGCCGGGCGGCCGTCCGCGCTTGCTCATTGCGTCACCCCAAGCAAAGCATCAACAGCAGCGGCGTAGGCAGTCGGCTTTTGGTCCATCTTGCATTGCAGGGCAAAGCGCTGATCCATTGACAGGCGCATTTCGCATGTAGAGCAGAAATATCGGCCCGGTGGCTTTCCCCGCTGGCACACTGCACACTCTTTGGAAAGAAGAACGGTTGTGACTGCTCGCTCGGCTGAGTCCATTTGCTTGTAGGTTAGCATCTACCGGCTGGTCTCGGGCGCTACGCGGTTATGCCAGTGATGCGCCCTGCCGGGCTCACTGGCCCTGAATTTCAAACACACTTCGACCATCCCTCCCTCACCGCGCCTAGCTGGTATTGCTAGCTCCC
>Ga0181363_1000151_pt1 | contig 20276 bp, 14 predicted proteins | sample Fa13NDMLBSN_FD_130109 | JGI IMG/M metagenome (GOLD analysis project Ga0181363, IMG submission 130109) | Freshwater viral communities from Lake Michigan, USA - Fa13.ND.MLB.S.N | ecosystem: Environmental > Aquatic > Freshwater > Lake | place: USA: Michigan | collected 2013-09-23
AGGGCTCTAGGCAAGAGAAAGGCATGGGATGTCTCCTCGGTAGTATCCAGATCCCGAGTTAACCGCCATGCCATACCCGCCAGCATGGTCAGCTCTAAAGCAGACGCTGCGTCCGGCTGCGCCCAAGGTAGATCTTGAAGTATTCCTACCAGAAACTCAGGGTAGCCAAATCGCCCCAGAGCACACTTGAAGATATAGTCAAAGGGCGCGCTATTAAACAGCGCCAACGTTGCCAGCTCGTCGCCCTCTGCTGTGAAAGCCGAGTAACTACGGTTTGAAAAGATGCAGCCTCTGGGCATCATGTGCGGCGCAAATTTGCGTGCACGTAAAGGCCATACAAGCGCCGGCCTCAAATAGTACTCGGTACTCTTAATTATTCTCGACCAGCCAGAATTTCCATACAACGGGTCTGCCCACGCTTTGATCTCTCTACCGCCATACCCCCAATTAACCACAAGAGATATTTCGGCATAGAAGGGAGAGTGCCTACCGCCTTTTGCGAAGTTAAACCAAGTCGGACTGCCACAGGGGACCTCCCACCACGTCCTTACGAATCTGAAGTCGTCAGAGGTCTGAAGCCCGACCCGTGAGGCTCTTTCTCCTGATTCAAATCTTGCAAGCCTTTGAAAGGCTTTCTTGAAGCTGCCACCAATCCAATATGAGAAAGGCATTCCCTCTATAACTTTGAACTCCCTTGTATCCACACTGAATATCTGGCGATTCCCTGAATTCCTTCGAAAGGAAACGACAGCTCGCAACAAGCCTTCGCTCTTGCGCTTCTCACCCAGTAGCCTGATGAAAGTAGACACTAGTGACGCTCCAATACATAGGCAGCTGCCTCAACCATTGCATCATCCATTACGCCTAGGCCCAAATCCGCTAGCACTTCCAATTCCGCCTGAGCAATTACTACTTGCTCTCGCCACAGCTCGAAGCTCGAAAGAAAGAAGCAAGCTCTTGACGTAATTGCCCCGAGCCGGCCTCCCCTTCTGAGGAGTTCGAGGCCTCTTTCAACAAAGATGGACATAAGGTCGCTTTTGCTGCGCTGGTAGGCCTTGGTTAGATGATTCTTTGTGCCCGAAGCCAGTGCGCCGAACGGCGGATTCATCACCACCACATCAAACACTTCACGGCAAAGATCAATGAGCCGCAACCCCTGTAAAGCATCTAGTGCAAACAGGCGCCCTTGATACGTCGACTTGGCAGCCTGGGCGAATTCGGTGAGTGCCGTGCGCAGACGAGCCTCCGCCTGCTGCCAGTTCTCTTGCTCCTGTTGGGCAAACAGGCCTGTGCCTTTGCCTACGTAGACCTGGCGAATCAAATTCGGCAACTCCCGCTCGACCTGGAGCAGCACGCCCAGCTCCGGCAGGCCCTTGAGTAATTGCAGGGTCTTCTCGAACAACTCGGCGTCGCGCTGGTCGAGGTTGGCGGCAAACTGCTGGCGCAAGTCACGCTCTGCAGGTGGCGCAGTAGCGGCGACCACATGGCCTCGCCCGATCAGCGGGCGGTCTTTGGCCTTAACCCCTGAATCGTGCCAAGCACGCTGTGCCCGCAGCCACAACGCCAAGGAGGCGATCTGCGCGGCGCGCGGGTCGATGTCGACGCCGTAGATGTTGTGCTCGATGATCAGGCGCGGCACATCGCGCAGAAAGGCGGCCTCGTCTTCGTAGGTCTGGCTCAGTGGCTTGAGCGCAGCCTGGGGCTGCGTCGAGACATCCAGCGAGCCTGGGCCATGTTGCTGCTCCCAGGCCCAGGCCTCGCGGTAGACCTCGGCGAACAGATCGAAGGCATACAGGCCAAAGTGCATGGAGCCGCAGGCGGGGTCCAAGAGCTTCAGGGTGCGCGGATCGCGTAGCTTGGTAGCGGCCTGGGGCGTTTCGTCGGGCTTGACCAGCAGGTACTGGCAGCGGTCACGCAGATGGGTATCGCCGCCTGTGGCGTTGAACCATAGACGGCCCAGGGTGTTGTCCACCAGAAACTCGACCACGTAGCGCGGCGTGAAGAACTGGTTGCGCACTGCCAGCTCGCGGCTGTTGCGCGGCGCCTGCGAGGCGTCGCGCATCGCCTTGCGCTCTTCTTTTGAGTTGAAGTACTGGTAGATCCAACCTATGGTTTCGTCCTCGCTCCACAGCGGGGCGATGTCAGCATCATTGATCAGGTTCAGCACTTGCAGCAGTGCGGCCTCGCGCGGAAACAAGCGGCCCTGCGGCGAGTAGCGATCGAACAATCCCGGCAAGTCCTGGCTCAGCTCATCGAACACACTGAACAGGTAGGTGCGGTAGGCATCGCCGGTTTCGCCCAGGCCGGTGCCAGCCAGCCGTGCGTACAGCTGAAAGCCCTTGGCCTGGAAACCATTGCCCACCGACTCGACCAGCAGCCCACGCGCCTCCGCCATGCGCAGCGCTGCCAAGCGGTTGAGCACGGTAAATGCCTGCTCACGGACGATACGGTCCAGCCCCTGCTTGGCATCCATGTCGCCACCGGCGCAGTAGTGCGCCAGGGTGTCGCGCAAGATGCGCGCGGACTCTCGCTGCGCGTCATTGATGTGGCGCAGGCCGGCCAGCTCGGCCACGCTGCCGGCATTCGGGTCCAGCCCAAAGTCGTTCTGGAGTTGGCGGGTGAACTCCTCCTCCAGCACGCGGCGCGCGTCGTTGACGAAGCGCTGCAGGCGGTTTCTTGTTGATTGGTCGAAGGCCATTTACTGATCGCCTCCCTTGCCAACCGAGAACGTCACTTCGATCTCTGCATAGAGGCCTATCTGTGTCTTGATCTCGTGGAGCTGCTGAATCAGCGCGTCGATGTCTGCAGCCGATGTCATCTTGGCTGGCACGGCGACCTTTCGGGTGAGCTTGGACGGCCCCTTCGCCCCGGACTTAGCCCGCTCTTCCTCCATCCGCTGGCGCAGGCGTTCCTGGCCCTCGCGCTGGATCGAGCGTTTAAGCTCCTCCAGGGTACTGTTGATGTCGTAGTCGCAGTTCCGCAGCATGTTTAGCCCGGACAGATTCTGCGTGGCGTCCAGTGCGAGCCCATCCAGCCGATTCACTGCGTTTCCGCGTTCTTCTTGTGTCAGCTCTTCCCACTCTGGTATGCGCTGCAAGTCCTCGACGCCTTCTTTCAGGCGCAGTTTCTGCTGGTCAGACAGAGTGATGACCGCATCGCGGACGCGACCCCGCAGATGAGTCAACTGCGAGTTGAAGTCGGCGGTGTGCTTGTAGAAGTCTTCCTTACCCAGCCGCTCGGACAGGGCGCCCAAGTCCTCAGCCAGTTCGCGGCGCAGTTCGCCGGGCACGCCAGTAGTTGGCAATGCATCAATATCGCGGCGATGGGTCTGGAGATCTCGCAGGGTGCCGTCAAGTCCGTTGTCGAGCGCGCGCTTAACTTCGAGCGCCCACTTCAAGTTGTCGTAGATGGCCGAGGTTTCTGCGCCCAGGCGCTGAGGGGCATCCGATGCATCGGTGAAGAGGACATCTGCAATGTCCTGGTTAAGGGTGCGGATGCGGTCGCTGCCGGCGAGCCCCAGGCTGCTGAGCTTTTCGGCCAGGGATCCGTAGTCGTGCTGGAAGCGCGGGAAGTGCTTGGCGGCGGCCTTGCTGATCTCCTGCTCCAGGGGGATCACCAGGTCACCCACCAGCTCGGTGAGCCGCTCTGCCGCGCGGCCGAGGGTTTCGATGGACGGACGTTCGTCCCGTAGTAACACGCCGATCTGTTTGAAGGAGTTGTTGGTTTTCAGTGCGTCGATGGCCTGCTGGCCAGCGGCAGTGACTTCACGGCCGGAGACTTTGAGCTTTATCTCACCGGCCATCAGCATGGCCGCGACGATGTAGCGCGTGGTGTCGGGCGACCAGCCGAACGGGTCGTTGCTGAAGTCATCGAGCAGACGCTTGCCATCGATCTTGCCATGCTTGTCGATGTAGTCGCGGATGCTGATCATCGCCTTGTGGTCTGTCTTGAACGACGCCCGCCCAGCCACGGTCTGCACCAAGCCCAGCGGATCCAGACTGCTGCCAATAGCAGCGGGGTTGGCCACCTTCAGGAACTTCTCGGCGGTATCGGTGCCCGCGCGAACGGGGGCTTCCGCGTACCGATCGAACACCTGGTCGGCCACGTCCGCGAGGAGCTTCTTGGCCGCTTCCAGCAGGCCAGCGTCCAGGGCAGAGACCGCCGTGGCTTGGCCTCGGAAAACGAAAGAACCCGATTGCAGGGTCTGTTTGATCTTGCTCTGCAGCTGTGTCGACAGCTTGGCGGCGCGGTCGAGCTGGCCGGAGCAGTAGTCCTTGACCTCCTGGTCGGGCTCGTTGCGGTGCAGCTCGGCTATGCGCTGGCAACGGTAGATCTCGTTGGCGAGATCATCGAGATCAGGGTTGGCTCGCGTTAAGAGCCCAATGATGTTGCGGCCCGCTCGGCTGCGAGAGTCATCCAGCATCCGGTTCTTGGCAGTGTCGTAGTCGCCGGCAGAAACCAGCTCCACGACGGTCTGGATGGGATTCGTATCACCCGCCAGGCTGGTGATCGCACTTCCGGACTGGACTTTCAACCCAGTGACTACTGACCGGGTACCATGGAGATTCACGCCAGGAAGTGGATTGAACGATTCGCGCAGCGCATCGTTGAAGATGCGCTTCACATCGACAGTACGTATGGCGATGGCGCCACGCTCCTGCTCGATGTCGCGCAACCGTTCGCTCAGGAAGACCAGGTTTCCATCCTTCTCACCCAGCGGAACATGCACGTCATTGAGCATGTCCTCGACAGCCTTTTTTACGGTGTCGAGCTGCGAGGGCGCAGTGACGGACGGGTGCATCAGGCTGGCGACGTTCTGCAACGTAACCGGCAGGTTGCCTAGGATCTGCAGAACCGCCACGGACTTGGCGATGTCTTGGTGAAGCTGCGAGTCCAGAAAGCGGATCTGAGCCTTGCCGACCGATTGGTACACGGATGGGAAGGCACGGCGGATGTCCTTCTCCAGCTCGTCGTACAGCGTGACGGTGGTTGCCAGCCAGCCCACAGGCTGATCGGCCATGGCTTTGGAGCCGCCTTCGCCTTTCAGAACATCCTGGATGACCTTGATCGCGGAGCGCAGGCCGATGCCACCGGTGGACTTAGCTAAAGCGCCCAGCAAGTGCAGCAGGATGTCGAAGTGCGCCGGTAAGAACGGGTAGAGATTCGTGAAGCTGTCTTTGCTGAAGTCGGCGTCGTAGTACTTGGCGTCTTGCAGCTTGGTGTTGTGGCGAAGCGCCTGGCCATGAGCGTCGAACAACTTGCCGAGTTCGGTTTCCCCCGCCGGTGACTTGCCCAGCAGGCGCCGGTAGCAGATCTCCTTGATGTCGCTGGACTCCAGGTCGATCTGGATTGGAAAGCGGTCCTTGAGCTTGTAGAGCTTGTCCGAGTTCAGCGCTGCACGTGGGTCGTCTTCGGTGAGCGTTTGCTGCGCCGTGGAAATGATCCAGACCTTGCCGTCGCCGAGGCGCTTGAGGTTCTTGGCCAAGCCGTCGAGGTTGAGGATCAGGTTGTCACGCGATGCGACGTACTGGCCAACCTCATCGACGATGAAGATGATGTTCTGCTTGCCGCTCTTTTCGCGAACGATGTCGATCATCTCCTGTACGCGTTGGTCTTCGAACTGGAGGAAGCCTTCGGTGTTAGAGGAAAACGACTTGGCATCAGGGAACAGACCCGGGTACATCTCGTGGCTGATTTTCGGAATAAGGCCGTCGATGGCAAGTGGATTGTTCTGGACTCGAGCCCATGTTGCGCCTGGCAACGATTCGGAAATCCGGTTGTGCAATTCGTCCATTCGCCCATCGCGCTCGACCATGCGCTCGTAGGCCGCAACCTTCAGATTTCGGGAGTATCCAGCCCACTGGAGTACCTTGAAGTAAAGGACAGTGGAGACGTCCTCCATCGTGGCGCCGGCAAGCATCTCGCTCGCCAGATCTAGCATGACAACCGCGGCAGGTAAGCGCTGCGCTACCGTGCCCAGAAGCGCTTTGGTCTGGGGCTTGTGCATCCGATCCTGCAGGTGCTTCAGGAACGGTATGCCGTCGACCATGCATTGATCGTCAAACGATAGGCCTAGGTATTTGGTGAAGGAGCTTTTGCCTGACCCATAGAAACCAGAGACCCAAACACCGACTTCGTTCTCGCCACCCGACTCCATTGCTAACTGCATACGGTCGAGTAATCTGCGGAATTGCTCCTCGATGCTGTCGGTCACCACGTATTCGGAGATTTCTGCCTTTAGACGGCTCTCACCCGAGGCGCCATAGGTAATGACTTTCTCGATCGTGCGGTAGATGTCTTTGTTAGGGTCGAAAAGCGAGCGGATGGTCATGCGTAGCTCCCTGCGTTTTTAGTTTGTTCAGCCGCCGACATGCATAGAGCGGTAGTTGCCGTCTTCGGGGTAAAACCCTAGGAACCTCAGCCGCGTCTTACCTGTCCGCACGCCCGGGTAGAGAAAGATCGTCGGCACGTGAAATTTGCCCTGGAGCTGGCTTTCAATGGCACCGATGCGCAAAAAAGGGTGTAGCGCCTCTAAGTCGGTTACGAGAAGCAGCGCGTTTTGCTGGCCCTCAAGCGGCTGCAGCGCGCACTCAAAACGGTTAAGCAATGCATTGTCGGCAGTAAGGATGTCCGCAAGGGCCTTGTTAGTCCGCGCCCAATCCAGGGGGGCGGCCTTGTCCTCCATCACGCACAGCGACCAGAAAGGGTCTTCTTTAAGAATCGACCAAACATGCTCGGCAACGGAGAAGGTGTGAACGTCCCAACCTTCTTGGTGCAGCTTAGACACCCAGGCTGGCGTCTGCCGCTTGACCTCGAGGATCTGCTCAGGTTGGAACACCAAGTAATAGATGGGCTCGAAGCTCGCATGGCCAAGCTCGCGCCCGTGCCGAATGCGCTCACGAAGTTCGTCGAAATCAGCCTTGAGCGAGGACATCGCAGAGCGCCTCCATGTCTTGTTGTTTCCAGCTGATCCGGACCACATCGCCAGCGGCCTGAACGATCAGCAGTCCCTTCAGCGAGAGTCGTTTGATTTCCTCAAGCACGTCCTCGCGCGCCAGGCCGAAAAGCTGCCAATCCTCGTGGGCGAGCAATGCGTTGTCGCCGACGCCCGCGCAGTGCAGTTCGTAAGCGAGGTAGCCAGCAACCGCGGGGGAAATGCGGAACGGCAGGATGCGCCGGCTGGACCGTAACCCGCGTTCGAGCATGCCATAGTCGGCGCAGCAACCGGTCAAGTACGCGGAGACACGTCGGACCGTGGTCTCCGACCAGCGCTTGACCGTCTTGCCGTCGTCGATGCCACGCTCAACGAAGGCACGTGCATCGTCGTTGGTGACTTGGGTGTATCCACCGGCGTATCGACCCCAATAGACCTGGCGCACGAAGTCGCCCAGTACCGGGTTGGCCCGACTCGTGAACACCAACAATAGCTGAGTCAGATCGACCGTCGAGATCGCCGGCGCTAGGCGCTTGAGATGCACGGCTGGCGTGCCGCCAGATACCAGGTAACGCGGAGCGAAGCATTCGACGACGATGTTGCGCAGCCGGCGCGCGGTGACGTTCGGGAACCGGCCCGACGCCAAGGCAACCTGATACAGCTGATTCGCCGACATGCCCGGCGCCCAGATCTCAAGCAGGGTTTTGGTCTCGTTGACCAGCCCAAGCCCGGCTTGCAGTTGTGTCGTATACGGTGTGAGTTGGTCCACCTTCAGCCCACCAGATACGGGTACGTCTTAGCGTCCTGGCTGAACGCCGACACGTAGGCTGCAGCGATGGCCTTGGCGGTGTTGGGCGCATCCAGTTCGCCAATGTTTCCGATCGCGGTTGGGCCCACGCTCTTCCCCGAAACCGCGCCGGCCAAATTTTTCAGGGCGCCTAGTGCAGTGTCCATGCTGCGCATCTCCTGGAGCACGAATTCGTCTGCCTCGGGACTCTGAACCAGGTTGTGAAGATCCTGTTCGAGCTCCTCGGGGAGGCGAAACAGGTGGTAGCTGCCAACGCTGAGGTGCTCGTCGTGGAGTCGACGCGCGGTCTCAAGGACTCCGTGGTACTGGGCAAGCCGTGATGTCCTGGAGAAGGCGGGCTCCAGAAACAGCCGACTGGAGGCCTCATAGAACGCGGTAGGCCACCATCCGTATTGCGCGCGCTCGCCGAGGTAGCCGACGAGCAATCGCGTCTTCAGGATGGCGGGCAGGCTGCTGGCTGTCATGATGGTTCTCCGCTGTCGTTCTTGGTCTGCGACATCGCTTCGATCGACCGCTACGTGATCCAGCTGTCGGCACGAGAAAATCGCCAGCTACCGAACGCATTGAAGGCTTGGAGTTTCTTGGCCAAAGCCAGACGGTAGATGGTCTGCTCAGTGTCCTTGAGGTACTAGGCGACGTCCTTTGTCGTGAGGATATCGATCTTGCGTGATCGAGTGGCCATGGGAGCTGATGAAAAGGTGGACTGAACAGCAAAATAAAGCAAGGTTATCGACGTAAAGGCCAGCTCTTCGGAATCTCTGACAGCACCGGCGCAGCAGGAGCGCCCTGGTGGTAGTCTCGCGAAAACCTCGTGAGCTTTTTACAGGCGCTAGTTATCGATTTAGCATTGAGGGGCAGGTAGTTTCGTATGCTTGAAGCCACGTTGCACACCGCCAGCGGAAAAATTCGCTGCCTACGCTGCACCGCTCGCAGTTCCCGTAGTGGCCTGCAGTGTGGTCGTCCTGCCCTGAAGGGCAGCCGGACCCAGAAGTGCCAGTTCCACGGCGGCCGCAGTCCGGGTCCTAAGACGGCGGAGGGCAGGCTTCGTATCGCTGCTGCGAATACGATCCATGGACAAGATACAAAGTCTGCTCGTGCGGACCGGTCAGCGGCAGTGGCACGGATCAGTCGACTGGTGGATGCGGCACACCTCTTGGGGATGGTTAGCGGGCCCCGGCCCCGGGGGCGAAAAGCTGCCGGTTACTTGCCGGTCAGCACGCTGGACGACATCCGGCAGATGATTGAGGGCGATATCGGCACCTGCTGCAGGGGGCTTCCGGGGAGTGAAGAGCATTTGCCGTAACACCCATGGTCCGGGAGGGGATGTCTGTGTTTTGCCGTTGATGACCAAAATGACCAAAATCTGAGTTTTAGTCATTTTGGTCACTTGGGCAGCTGACCAAAATGTCCAAACCCCCTATAGGGGTTGGACTTGGGCGTCACCATTTCGGTCATCCCAACCAACACCATGCCTCGTCAGCTGCGTCGATACCGGCCACTAGATGGGAGGACACGGTCAGAGCCTCTAGGACGCCTCGTGCTACGGTCTTCCGCCTATTGGGTGCCGTCACGGGCAGTGCGCCGGCTACAACCGAGACTGCATCTTCAAACTTCATGCACTTAGTGCCGGATGGGCAGCCGGCGATACCAGTGGTGGTGCATTGTGGGGAGCTGATGGCCTCCTTCATTACCTTCAGGGCGATCCGCTGGTGTTTGCCCTGGGGGGCGGGCCGGACGAAGATTGCCGAGATGTCCGGCTCCACTGAGCAGCTACTGATTTCGTCACCGTCGGCATCGACGGCAAGGACATGGCGAACCAGCTTAAAGGGTGTTCGTTTGCCATCTTCGCCGTCTTTCGCTTTGGCTACGGCCCAGCTGCGGCTGTCATTCGCCGAGCGCTCTACCTCAATCGCAGCATCGAGGGCCGCGAGAAGTGAACTGTGTCCCCGCAAGCCCCGGGTGGGGTCCTTGCCGGTATGGTGAATCATCACGACAAGGCTTCCCGTCTGAGCCTGAAGTTCCTTCGCGCCTTGGAGGATTTGTCCCATCTCTTTAGAAGAATTTTCATCGACGGTGGGTGCGGCTCGGTTCAAGGTATCAATGAAAATCACCGCGCCAGCCGGCACCACTGCTGCAAGTTCAGCGACATCTCCTCCGGTTATCAGCGAAAACGTATCCAGTACCACGCGGAAAGACTTCGCTAACGGTGCGCCACGAGCTTTTTCGTGAGCTGCTATGCGGTTACGCAGGCCACCCTCACCCTCCAGCATGATGTAGACGACTGGGGAGGGGAGGGTCTTGATGCCGAACCATGGGTGGCCATCGGCGATACATGCGGCCAGGTCCAACGCGAGAAACGACTTGCCGGAACCGCTCGGACCGAAGATTGCTGCCAGCCCCTGATCCGGAAGCAAGTGCTTTACGCGCCAGACCTGAGGGGGGCGAGCAAGAACGTCTGATGCTGAGAGCAGCGTAAAACGACCGGTATCAGCTTCTGCATCTGGCGATAAGAACGATGGCGGCTGCCAACCATGGTGGCTAGCCAGCTTATACAGCGAGCCGATGCCGATGCGGTTTCCCCTTGAAGCGTCAAACGATTTCCACGCATCTTCGAATCCTTCATTCGTATACCGGGCGCTTGTAACAGACCATGTGCGTGCCAGTTCTTTACCATTTGCCCAGCCGAGACTAGCGATAGCCCAGATCACCAACAACCAGTAGTCGGGCGTCGGGTCCAGAGTGCCTGGTGTAAATAGCGCGCCGTTGCCGCGAGGAACATCGGCCGACAGTACGGCTAGAGCGCTTTTAACCTTGGCGAACTCTTGCGGGGTCTCGGGAACAACCAGCGGGGGAGCGGAATTTTGACTCTGAACGGCCGACAGGACCGTCGGATTGGCTGGGGTGTTTGCTCGGGTGCGGGACTCGAGGTCTGCGTTGATCTGGCGGAGCAGGCTAGCGTCAAGGTCACTCTTCATCGCAGACCACCGCCATACGATAGGGACGGTCCTCGGTTGCGATGCCTTTGCGCATGATCGTCCCAGGCACCTTGGTGATGCGAGATGCGTTGAAGACGGTAGTATCAATCTCGACTAGGCCATTGTTGAAAGCCTTGGCGAGGTTCCTGAGCGTTGTTGCAACAGCAGCAGTGGCCTCTGCTGTGTTATCCATGCCCTTCAGCACGTAGTACAGGTGATAACCGTTGCCGCTCATCACCATGATCGGCGAAGGACAACCGCGGGAGGCCATGTAGTCGCGAACTTGATATGCCAGTGACTTGGCGGCATCCAGTTCGGTCTGGCTGGCAGGTTCCGTCGCGTGGCCAGCGCGGTCAATGTCCACCAGAAGTAGATCGCGGTAGCGAATGTCCTTGTCGGCGACGCTACCAGGGCCGGCGAAGTCCGGGCGAATCGGATTCATTACAACGTATACGTTGTAGCCGTCCTCGTTGAGCTGTAGCGCAGAGCGTTCAACGTCCTTTTTAAAGGTCTCGATATCCGGATAGGTGCATTCCCTGAAGTGGCGTACAACTGGTGGGCGGCTCCCGGGTAGGCCTTTCGGCTGTAGTGCCCGGATTTCGACAACACTGCCCGACCCGACGGCCACGATAAGCCACAGTTTAGAAATTTCTTGCGCGGCGTCAGTCACTGCCACGCTCCTTAAAAGCAGATCGGAGCAGGCGCATACCAGTTTCGCCGCTGTGGATGAGTTGCGCGAGAGCACGGGCCTTCTTAGCTGGTACCCCTGACTCGCGGTACATTGCATACGTGAGCTCTTCGGTTGCGCGTAGGGCCTTTTGCCATTCCGCGTCGGACTCAGGCCTATAGCCTGAGGCTGGGCGGGCGGCTTCCATCATGGTGGCGGCGCGGCGCAGGTACTTACTCATCGCTGCACCCCGTTTGCGACGGTGTTACCGCGGGAGCGGAAGGTCGCCGGTGCATCGAGCCATGCCCGTATATCACCGACCCTCCATGCCGTTACTCCGGCGGAGACCTTGATAGGTGAGGGAAAGTCCCCTGTGCGAACCTTCCTCCAGACCGTGGAGGACGAGAAGGGAACAATGTTGAAGGAGTGCAGATTTTCGAGCCGGATTAGCGCGTTATCTGACAAACCGTCGATGCTGGGGTATATCGCTTTTGCAGTGTGAAACATGATGCCATCCCATGTGGTTGCTTGGTGTTAGCAAGGATGGCGGGATGAATTCGCACTAGCGGGCTTTGCGAATTTTTTTCTTTTCGCGGCTCAGTCTGTCCTTCAGGGCGGAAGTCTTAACTGGCATGCCGTCGTCCTCTACAAAAGTAATCTCAGTGGCATTTATGTCCTGGATCACTCCATGGCCAATTTCTTTGCGCAAACGTCGCTTCAACTCATGCTCAGAAATAGTCGGGCATGTGGCCACGATGTCTTTGATCAACTTGTTTAGTTGGCTCGACGTTTTCGACTTGCGCGGCATGGAAGCGCGCCGCCGTGCTTCATCGGTGACGGCTTGTTGACGGTCAGTGATGGCTCGCTTTAGTAGGGCTATTCCGTCGGCTTCTCTGCCAGTAGCAAGCCGCCTCAGCGCCTTCTCGGTGAGTAGCAGTGATGGATCATCTGGGTCCCAATCATCCATCTTGGCGCGTGTTTCCGCGTCTACCGCGTCGCCTTCGGGCGTTCCGCCAACAACTCCTCGCCGCAGGCGCTCGCGCTCGAGAACATGGTTGCGTAATGCTTGCCCGAGTTCGACGTCCGATTCGCCAGCCTTTTCGCCATCGTTAAACTTCTGCTCAAGCTGGTAAAGGCTATCGGAGAAGCTCTGTTGTGGCTCCTTGCTCATGCCTTTCTCTTTATTGGGGTTACGTTCGCTGTATTGCTCGCCGAGGGCTGGTCGAGGAAGTTCGCCCAGTCATTCATCAGGTTCCGCCGCTTCTCCAGTAGGTCGCTGCGTTGGTAGGCTGCCTGAACTTGGTCTCCCACTGTGTGGCCTGATGCCGCCTTGCGGATGTCATCGGGATAGTTAGTTTGCTCTGCAGCCCAGTCCCGGAAAGTCGAGCGGAATCCGTGGGGTACTGCAGCCACCGGTAGTTCCCCTCGCTCACGCATTCCTCGCATCAGTTGGCTGAGGGCCATGTCACTGAGCGTCTTGCCATTAGGGCTGGGGAACACCTTATTACTGCCCGCCAACTTCGGCAGCGAACTCAGTAGCTGGATAGCCTGTGGTTGCAGAGGCACGCGGTGCTCTCGCCGTGTCTTGGTGTGGCCAGGTGGAATGACCCACACCTTGTGATCGAGGTCGATTTCTGACCATTCGGCCTCACGAACTGATCCGGAACGGACGCCGGTGAGGATCAAGAACTCCAAGGCCTTGGCGCTGGTACTCTGATTACGCCGCAGATGCGGCATGAAGTCGCCGACTAGGGGGTAGGGTACGGCTGGCTGGTGCCTGACCGGCTTCAGCCCGCGCGAGGAGGGGAGTTGGGTGGCGAGATAGCCCTTCCACGTGGCTGGGTTTGTACCCGAGCGATACTCTTTGACCGTGGCGTAATCCAGCACGCAGCGGATACGATCCAACAGGCGCTTGGCTGTTTCTGGCTTGGTGACCCAGAGTGAACCCATAGAGCCGTTGCGATGCTGGGTGTCCTGCTGCAAGACATCCAGCACATGGCGCATGGTGATGTCAGCTACCAGCATCCTGCCGATTACCGGGTAGGCATAGGTCGTTATCGTAGCGCTCCACTGCTCGCGGTGCTTGGCGTTGCTGTAGTCAGAGGCGTGAGCCTTCATGTAGGCCTCTGCGCAGTCCCGGAAGGTCTTGTTCTTGGCAGCCGCGGCAATCATGGCGCTGCGCTGGGCTCGCTTCCGCGCCCGCAGGTTCACGCCCCCCTTTGCTTCCAGGGAAAGATTCCGCCCTTGTTCACGCGCAATGGCCAGCGAGACCTGGGGGTAGGAACCGAGGCCGATGAGCTGGCGCTGGCCTGCCACGCGCAGCCGCAGAATCCACGATCGTGGTGGGGGTGAACCGTCGCGTACCGGGGGTCTGATCTGCAGTAGCAAGCCTGCCACACCACCGACGGCGTGCCAGCCCGGTTGCGTCAGGCGCTTTACTTCCAGTGCGGACAGTTCCTTGGCAATCTTTGGCATACCAATATACATACCCAAAAATTTGACTTTGGATGGTATGTGTTGACATGCGCTAACACAAGATGGGCGAATTAAAGTACTGATATTTATATGTTTGTGACGTTAGGCTGCACGTTGTGAACCGAGAAAATGGCGGACTCCTTCTCCACCATACCTCTTTTTAAATCAAGAGGTTGAGAATGGGTTATGTATATACATACCCAAAAGCATACCAAACCTAAGGTGACTGCCGTTCGGCAACTCCGTCGCCTAGGCGAGATCACCACTCACAGACCTTCAGATTACAACCCGGTCGTCTGTCCCTAGAATTCTGGTGCAGGCAAGGGCGCACTCTTCGACGGCGCGCCCCCACCCCGGGGGCACCCCCCGATTTCATTTAGGAGTCCCGCGAGACACATTGCATTTGAATGCGGACGAACGAACCCAGAAGTGTGTGCGAACGGTATGCTTTTCGAACAAACCGGCGTTCACCGCTACTCAACTGCTCGGGACGGTAAGGCGCCGGGACTTGGGCGCTGGAGCACGAAATTGGCGCCGCACCGAAGAGCAGTTAGTGCCCCCCGGTCTTGAAGATGTCGACTTTCGTTTCCAAGCACTTGCGCAGCGTCAGGTCGTGCGCGCCCACCTCGAACCAACTCGACGGCCGCTGGTAGAAGTCTAAGCCACGGCCGATCTTGATGGTCCAGCTGTTGTCCAGGCGAATCTCGCGGTCGTGGATGTTGGGGTTGAGCTTCACCTCCAACTCGACATCAACCTCCAGCAGGCTTTGCTTGAGCTCTTCGAGCTTTTCCGCCATCTCCGCCAGCGGGGTCTTGTCGTCGTGCCCCGTGATCAAAGTAATCTTCTTCACCGTCCCAGCTTTGAGCACCGTCTCGCAGAACCGGACAAAGTTCTGGATCTGGTGCTGCAGCCGAATGTATGGATCCTCGATGACCACAACCTTCGCACCCTGCAGGTACGGGCCCATGATGGACTCGTAGCTGTATCCGGTATCTCCGTAGAGGATGGTGAAGTGCTGCTCTTTGGGGCCAGCGGGAAGTGTTGGTGCTGCGACAGCGCTGACCGCTGCAAAAGCCTGGGGAGCCGTAGGCTCGGCGTCTGCCGCTTTTGCGACCGGTGTCGGCTGCACAGCAGCCACCGGCTCAGCGACCTCTGTTGGCAGTCCTTCTGACTGCCGTAGCCTCTTGCGCGCCGGCTCCTGCGTGGCGATGGCGTCCTTGGACTCAGGACAAAAGACGACAACCTCATCTCCGCTGGCCTTGAAATACGATAGGCCAATCCGTGCGAACTCATCGTCCGGCTTGCGCTTGTTCATCTGCTCCTTGACGCGGCGTCGGCACTCGGTCGCGTAGGCCACGTACTCTTCGAACTCGGCGTCGGTCGGCGGGCCGTTCGGGTGCAGGATCTTCAAGAACGCGCAGACGGTCTTCTTGATGCCCTTCTCATCACGCCCTTCGATCGCTTTGCCCAAACGAATTCGCTTGCTGACCTCCTCATACCGATTCGTGTGCTTGAACTGGTAGTGGAAGGCTTCAGCCAGGTAGTCAGTGATGAACCCGTAGTTGCTGGTCAGGAATTCGCTGCTGTTCTTGGGCATTTCCCAGCCCGGGATGTATGCCGCGAAGCGGTCCATTACAGCCAGATCAAGTTCCGGCGGCAGCGGCTGAAACAGGTCGTGCTCGTTGGAGTTCACCACCTGCTGCACAGAGACGTCGATGTTGCCAACGAAGCTCAGGCTGGCGTCAGCGATGACCTCAGCGCCGCGCGAGAAGCGCCCGTTGGCCATGAAGTCCTTCATGATCTGGATGGTGTCCGGATCGCGCACCTTGATTCCACCCACCTCGTCAAAGGCCACCGTGTCCCAGTAGCCCACCAAGCCTACCTTCCGGCGCGCGTTGTTGTAGAACAGCGTGGCCTTGGTGGCCTGGCCGCCAGAGATCAGGGTCGCGTAGGGTGAGAACTCGCTGAAGAAGTACGACTTGCCGGTGCCCCGCGGCCCCAGCTCGATGTAGTTGTAGTTCGGCTCGACCAGGGCGGCCAGGCGGGCGATGAAGTGCATCTTCACGCGGTGCGACAGCTTCGTCGGCTCCAGACCGACCGAGCGCAGCACCGCAGCCAGCCACTCGTCGCGGGTGAACGCGGCCCGCCCTTCGGTGTAGCGCGCGAAGTCAAAGCGCGTCAGTTGGATCGGACGCAGATCCTCGATGGAGAACGCGTAGTCGTCCTCGTCGATGTCGTTATGCACCAGCGTCACTTCGGCCCAGATTCCGCCCTCCAGAAGGCGGTCGTTGTCTCGGTAGAACTTTTCGCCGATCGCGATGCGCTGGGAGTTGAAGTTCTCCAACGATGCCCAGTGCCGCTTCTCCTTTTCGACGTAGCGGACGTGGACCTTGTCGATGAACCGGTGCTTGCCCTTGGTGGCCACCTTGGACTGCGCGGCATTGGCCTCGTCCGGGCGAACGTAGTTCTCCTGGAGCGAGGACAGCACGGCCTCCATGCCGGCGTCGAGCTCGGCCTGATCATTGCTGGCGCAATACTTGGCCAGCAAGAACTCAAGCACGAAGGTCGGGACGTTGGTGCCCTTCTTGATCCGGTGCAGCAGGTCCTTGCGCAGCACCTTGCCGTCGAAGGTCTCGTTCAGTTTCTTGTCGAGTTCGTCCATCGGGCTCACTCCGTGTAATCGGTTTCGAGGGCCAGTTCACTGCCCTTCGATGCCAAGGCCAGGGTCGTCGGGTTGAGCGCCTTGACCGAAAACTTGCCCCGGAACTCGTCATCCATGCGCAGAGCAATCTGCTTACGCTGACCCGGCATCAAGGTCACCGTCCGGGTGGCGGGATTCACGTCGCCGCCGGGGCGCGGTTCGCCAACCACGTTACCCTTGCCGTCTTGTGCCTCCAGCAAGATCTCCAGGCTCACGTCCTGCGAGAACATGTCGTCAGAGACCAGCACCACCTCGATGACCGGCAGCCGCGTTGTGATGCGCTTGGCCCCGTTCTTGTAAGTCAGCTCGACCATCACCTTGCGCTGCTCGGCGTGCGAGGCGGTGTCCAGGCGCGCCACCAGCACCGGCACGACAGCCTCGGCGAGTGAAGCCCCGCCGTGGAAGTACAGGTGACCTGAGCGATACGGGGCCATGCTGCGGGGCATAGCCACCTGAGTGAAGTCACCCCGAATGCCGACCTTCTCAGCGCCGACCACCAAGCTATGTCCGTCTGCCGAGCCAGTGCCCAGCATCATGCGGTCATGCGCGTTCAGTGGCCATGTGCCCTGGGGCTTGACGCAGACGTCGCCCGCTTCGGCCTGCGCGTTCAGGAAGAAGCCGTGGTCGGTCACGATGACCGCTTCCTTGAACCCCATCCCGCGCAGTTTGTGCAGCGCCACGCGGATCATCTTCAGCGTGCCGGGTATCAGCCCGAGCGTGGTCTCCGGGTTGCTTTCGAGCTGGCTGTCGATCTCAGTCGATCGCAACACCAGCAGGTGGACAGTCTCCGCGATCTTCGGCTTGCCCCGTACGAAGTCGTTGAGGGTCATTTCCTCGAAACGGTCGCCGTACCGTTTGGACAGCGCGTTCATGCGCTGCGCGACGTTACTCACCGGCAACCCCGCGAGCTTGGGCACGAGGGCGTCGTTCTCCAGTGACAGGGTCAAGCCGGCGCGTGCACCCGGCAGCAAGCTGGCCATGCCCACCAGGGTGATAGTGGGCAACTGCGCATAGGCGGCCTGAAGTTCGACAGGTCCATCTTCTGCCAGCAGCTTCTCAAGAGCCACACCCAACTCATAGCGCAGGGCGTCCACCATCAGGTAAGCCACCTTACGGCCGCTTTCCTTAAGGCGATCTGCCACCAGGCGATCAAAGGCATCGGCATTTGCCAGGCGCCCGGTGGGCGGCCATCCCGTAGTCTCGACGTGCTTCACGAACACGCCCTGAACCTTTTCGGCCAGGCGCCGATAGCGGGCCCGGGCCTGGCTAATCACTTCGTGCATCAAGCCGTGCTGGTCGAGGAAATCGCCTGCCGCCTGCTCAAACTCGCGTTGCAGGCGGTCAGCCTCGCGCAGGCTGCCCAGATAGAAATCGATTAACTCGGCCTGGGAGCGAGCGTGGTCGGGCAACTGACGTTCAAAATCTTCGCAGGCTTCGACCAGGCTCAGCCCGGATCGCACGAGCTCCCACTGCGCCTGGCTTTCGCCCTTGCCCAGCCACACGGAACTCTTATGGCGGGTTAGCACCCGGCGGGTGGCATCGGTGTCGCCGGTAACGATGCCCTTGATCGCCGTGCGCAGGAACGTCCGCTCCTCGAAAGGGAAGGTATCGCGCTCGCCCAGGTCTTCAATCGCCCCACACAAATCGCTCAGATTGAGCTCCGCCTCGACGGCTTCCGCCCGGTCGATATAAACCGCGCGTGACTTGGGGTCGCTGCGCAGGCGGTCGCACACATCCTCGACGATAGGCCTGGCTTCCATCGGTGCGTGCGGCACCCCTTTCAGGGTCTCCGGCAGCGCCACCGGCAAATCAAACACGAACTCGCTGAACAGCACGTAGCGCCACAGTTCATCCGCGAGGGCAGCCCAGGTCTTGCCGCGCGTCTTCACGCTCAGGCCCAAGGTGGCGCGGAGAAAATCACGCGCCTCTTGCACCCAGCCTTCTTGCCCCTTCAGCGCATCGGCTTGGCCGGCGCTCGGCGCCAACAGTGCCACCAGAATCTCCCGGCCAGACTCCACCCGCAAAGTGGCTCGCAATTGCGGCCAGCTCACGCCGCCACCAATGGCATCAATCACCGCAAAGGTCGGCCCTGAAGGCGACCCGACAAACACCTGGCGGATCTCAGTGGCGTGATCCGGCCTGGCACGCAGGCAAAGGCTCAGGTACTCGTCGCCATCGTCTTGCGGGAACACCGCACCGCACTCTGCGTACAGGGCGAATGGGTCAGCCTGCTTCTGCTCGTCGGTTTCAGGTCGCTTGGTGGGCACGTAGATCAGCACGCCTTCCAATGGAGCCTTGGGCTGCCCCACCTCGCGTAGCGCCAGCAATGCAGCCTCCCGGCTTTCAATGCTGCTTTCGGATGTGTCGATCACGCGCACCTTGTCGGCTGCCAAGTCGAAGCACTGCTCGCGGTAACGTTTGTCAGCGTCGTACACCACCAAGGCGCCGGCCTGCTTCAAGCGGGACCGCAGCACGCTCTCGCGGATGAATTCAGCAATACTCATTCATCACCCCCGGCCTTCTTCTTGCCGAGTGCCTTTTTCGGCTTGGCCTCGGGCTCGATGTAGAGATCCTCAAGGCCATGCGCAATGGCCAGAGATTTGTCGGTCTTGCACTTCTCCCGCACGCGCTCGGGCCAGTAGTTCATAGCTAGGTGCGCCCAGTCGTAGTCGCCTCTTTCCAGCGTGGCCCAGGTGTCCTTCAGCACCTTCTGCCAGGGCTTGTGGCGGAACAGCGGCCATAACGGTGCGGCGCTAATCTGCACGCCGTCGTCGTGGTCGGGCTTGTAGGCGGGCGCCAGCTTGAGCAAGGTGTCGCGCAGCTCGACCAGCTCTAGCTCGAAGGCTTGAAGTGCTTCGAACCGCTTTTCGTCGTCGCGGTTCCGGGCAGAACCCTTGTTGCGCAGCGCCGTCACGTCAGCGTCGACTTGTTTGAGCTTGGGCTCGACGTAATCGTTGATGGCAATATAGAGCGTCTGGCTGCCGAGGCTGGGGTAATAGATCCACAGCGTATAGCTGCCGGATACAGTAGCGAGCGGCAAGTAGATTGGCGACTTTCGACGGCTCTTTGAATAACGTTGCAGATGAAGAGCAAAGAAATCCCGCTGTATCCTTCCGCGAACGTCGTCCGGGATAGCCTCCTTGAGGCGTAGCAACAGTTCTTCCACAGCACGCGCAATATCGTGTTGATGCCCTTGGTCGTCTACTAGAATTCCATTTTCGTTATGGGGGCCATCTGCGCCGTCGGGCAGCATGCCCGGGCTCTTGATCGGAAGTGGTTCGGTTGGCTGTGGGTTACTCGGCTCAGCTCTCTCGCCTGTCGCAAGCCTCCAGTCAAAGCGCCCGAACGCTACTCCCACGCACCAAGAGATGAGTTCATCTGTAACGCTAGAAGAGCCATTCGCGTCAAGCTCATGCTCCTCACCGTCATTCCCAGCTTCTAGCAACGCGGCTGCTTCTTCGTCGCCACTTACTGAATGCATTTCTCCAGCATCAACACCAAATACTCTGGCTGCTATACAGTCAATTTGTTCCTGAATTTCCAGAAGCTCCTTTTCGTTCTTGGTCGCATCAAAAGCACCAAGCCTCCCCCTAAGGGCTCTAGGCAAGAGAAAGGCATGGGATGTCTCCTCGGTAGTATCCAGATCCCGAGTTAACCGCCATGCCATACCCGCCAGCATGGTCAGCTCTAAAGCAGACGCTGCGTCCGGCTGCGCC
>Ga0181363_1000154_pt1 | contig 20157 bp, 22 predicted proteins | sample Fa13NDMLBSN_FD_130109 | JGI IMG/M metagenome (GOLD analysis project Ga0181363, IMG submission 130109) | Freshwater viral communities from Lake Michigan, USA - Fa13.ND.MLB.S.N | ecosystem: Environmental > Aquatic > Freshwater > Lake | place: USA: Michigan | collected 2013-09-23
CAATCTCTTTTAAGAACAGGCTTTTGCTTAATGTCTTTTTGCCATCTCTTAGGGTTTTTTCTACATCGACCCTAACTAATGTAATGTTTCTTGCGTTGTTGCTCATAATAAAATGTTTGTACAAATTTAATTATAATAATCCAAATAACAAAATGTTAATTGTGAAAAGTTTAACAAATTAAGTTTGGGCAGCAGCATCTAATATACTCGTTGCCGTACTTACTACCGGGTTCAATCTCGCTACCACCTCATTAGCATAGCCATAAATGATAGTCTTTTGTTCTTCGTATGGCTTACTCCAAAAGTCAGGATAGTCAGATAAAGCATTAGTAATGAATGAACTTATCGAATCATGTATCACTAAGTCAAACTTATCAGCCGTACTGCCTACCATAGCCCTAGATTGTAAGTCGTCTTTATTCCATAGCCTATCTATTCTATAAATAAATTCTAACTCAGCTTCACTCGAAGGACTTGTATTGAACCTTGTATTGTTACTTTCAGTTACTAACCTTTGAACGTACACGCTTGGCAATCCGTTCTTTTTAGCCTCGGATATTTCAGCCGTTATATCTGCATTGGTTTTTAAACTAAAGTTTTTAGGCTTGGTAATTGAAGGCATAACAAACGAAGTGCCATAACGCATCCATCCCATAGCCTCAATAGTAAAGCCTATTAATGCAAACAACTCATTACTAAACTGAATTAAGAAACTTACAAACTCCTCTTTTTCTAATTCCTTACCCGTTGCCGTTGCAGCATTGGCCGCTTCACTATCAAAGAACTGCCCGAAAGCTGATTTCTTTTTTTCCTCAATTATCTTACCTAAGTAGTCTAATATAGCTGAGTCAGGTGCAGCAAATTGAACAGGTGGAGTCATTGGTAATATGTTATCCCCTAATCCGTTTTGAGTCCTAGCCACTACTTCATATACTCCCGTTGGGCTATGGTTGCTTTGCTTACCACTTCCATCACAACTAGGGCAAGTGGCATAACCGCCGTTAACATTTATAATCCTACCACCGTTGCACCTTGCGCCTGTGGTTTGATCTTGGTAACTACATGGGTCTACCACCGCTATAATAACAGGGTAGGCCATCTTATTAATACTCATTGAACGAGTTGCACTCATTCTAATAACATCGTTTAGGTCAGGTATAGCACCCGCAAAATGACTGTTATATAATATCCTACCGTCATCTATCTTTACTGCCCGGCCTTGTAGCTTACGTGCTGGCAACCATCCCCAATTATGTTCATAGACTACCACGTATTCAAATACGGGTAAGTGGTCATTGTCAAATCCTGTTTGTCTAATTTCTACAATCTTCTCACTATCGTAAAACTTAAACAACAAACCATTCTCATACTTAGCCCCTCCATAAGTGTACTCATAATCGGTTTCATCAATAACAAGTAAATACTCATTGTCAATGTAGTCAACTATTTTAACCTCCTTTATAATCTTTGCAATAGGTTCTATTAACTCGGATTGGTCAGGAATAAAGTCGTCTTCATCATTGTAATATCCGGGTATGTATCTTGGCTCAATTACCAAAACCTCATTAGGATAGTCGATTTTCTTATCTCTTACAATATCAAAAAAGTAATCTATTACAGAATGATAAGCTGGGTAATCTTCGTAAAAGTATTTCTTTTGCGTTTCATCCCATCCGTCAATAGCGTAGTTTTGATCGTTTGCAATTATCTTTGTTTTGTCTTTTGCTCTTACCCAAGTTGAATTAGTATAAGCCTCATACAATCCCATTTGATACTCCCACTCTGATTCACTTTGATTAGGTGCTTTGCTTTTTAATATCTCATAAGGGAAAACTTCTAACTCTGAATGAACCGCTACTTTATGATACTGCAAAACAGCATCCTTATAAATAGGGTTTAATTTGGGTAGGCTCTTAACCGATTCATCCCATTTGTATGACCTCTCAAACGACCTACTAAAGTCATCTAGCTTCCTACGTTGCAATTCTTTTGCAGCGTGCCTAACAAGTTCTTGGATAAATTCTATTTCCATAGTTTAATACTTTGGTCTTGGTCTTGGTTTAGGCTTACTACAAGCCCCACAAACTTTACTCATATCGCTTTATTTGAGGTTTAACATTTAGTCTTATCCCATCTAAAACAACTAACTTATGTTTAACTAAGTGATCGTATTTATATGGGTTTTGTTTTCCTAATATTTTCTTATGTATCATGTTAGCCTGTAAATCGTAGTTACGATAATGGGCTATGTACTTTCCACTTTTACCACCCCAATAACTCATGATAGGGGCTACTTCTTTTAACTTAGTTATTCCTAAATTCTCATTCTCTATCCGGCTTGTCATTAATACCGGGTAGTGATCTCCACTGTTAGGAATCTTAATATCGTAATTCATCACAGCCGCCGCACAATCAAATCCTAATTCATCTGGGAATCTTTTTCCCCATAAACTTTCAAAGTTTTCAATGAAGTTTGCAGCCGCTTGTTTCCAAAACTTAGCCGCTTCTTTGTTTTTCTTTGAGTAGATTATACTCGAATTAATCTCAGGTACGTTTGAACTTACACCATAGAACTCGTTTAACTGCTCCCATGTAGCCCATACGCACTTCCAATCTTCTTTAGAGTTTGCAGTATTGTAAACTTGCAGCCCTATATTTAAGTCTTTGCACTTGTCAAAGATTGAATCCACCTCATTTATTAGAATACTATCAGCATCAATAAATAAGTTTTCATCATGTTTAAAATACTTGTACAAGTTTAACTTTGCTTTGCCGGGCTGAAACATTCCTTTCTTATCGGTATAATCACACAAAGCAACTTGCTCTACTGAATCAAATAACCCTAATTCCTCAGGTATTAATTTAACCCCATCATGTAATAAAGTAATATGCAGCAATGGACTGTAATACTTCACCGAAGCGGCAAGGTTCACAGCCCATTGAGCATAACTAGGATGACCTAGCGATAGTATGTAAATTCCTCTACTCACTATGCAAATATCCCAGCAGGTGCAGTTACTCTTGAAGGGAAACCATCAGGCTTAGTTCTCCAAGTAATTGATACGTTATATCTTTGGTTGCCTGTTCCCATATCATCATTAGCAGGGGTTACAACAAGGGTACACAAGTAGTCAGAAACTACCATTAGTTGATCCTCTTCAAAGTTATACCATGCAATATAAACGTTACGGCCATTGGCAGTACTCCAAAATGTATCGTTATTTCCGCTAACATTAGGGTCTAAGAAAGTGAATGTATGATTCATTCCTCTTAGTTGCTGATCAGCTCCGTTTGCTCTCGAATTATCTACCATAATAGCAGCAGCATCGGCATAAGTTCCTTTACCATCACGAATAACAAAAGCACTTCCAGCTGAAATATTAGTATTCCATTCGGTAGCATCTGAGTAATCGGTGAAAGTATTATCTTGGTCTATAATAGCAAAAGCTGAGATACCAGCAATAAGATCGTTACCACAAAGATCACTTACATAAGTTCCTAAGTCGCCTAAACAATCGTTAATTATACTCATATTTGAGAAAATTAAAAGGTTAATAAAAGTTTGATTGTCTTTTTGTTGGTGCGACTAACCACAGCTTTAGCAGTTTGGATGGGATGCAAGCCCACTAGATAGTAAAAAGAATATACAAATATAAATATTTTTTAGATAACAAAAAAATTTATTATCTTAGCCGTGGTTTTTTCATCTATGTTTGTTTTTACCTAGCCCCGTAAGGCTAGGTTTTTTATTGGCAGTAAGCCGTAGTACTTTGGGGTTGGCTTTGTTGCCATATAATATCCCCATCCTGCTCGAATACTATCGTAACATTATCCGAAAAATAACTAATGTAAGAGTTAACTAATAGGCAGTTTAACCCACTCGAATAGCGATAGGCTTCTAAATGTTTAACCCCTACAACCTCCCCATAGTAAACAGTTTCATGGTACATTGTTTCCCCTACTTTGGTATTGTTTGTAATGTGAACAAAACAACTATCACAAGTAACGGTTATATCTACTTTTTGATCTGACTTACCCGGCATACATGATGCCATAAGTAATAATGCTGCTATTGCTGTGTATTTCATAGGCCGAATATACGGTAATTACTTTAATTTGTTTTGTATGTCCTCAGGTAAATCTTCTAAATTAACATATCCTTCACTAATTGCCCTTTCAATTACATCAATAGGTGTTTCATTTATTCCCCTCGGTACTAAAGAATGTTGACAATTATAACCTCCTAGTAATGAGAATATTGTATCTTTTGAAGTACCTGCCGCCATACCTTGCCACGGGTTGCCACAACTACTTAAACCACCTGCCGTTGTTTTGCCTTCGCCCCATAACTCTATTTCTTTTTTGTGGAAAGTCTTTCCTACCCTCTGATCGCAAAAGCATCGAGTAGTGTCCATTTCCCCACCTGCATAATAATAGAACTCAATCCCAAACTCTTTTGCAACGGTGGTAGTATAGTTACGATCTGCAATAGCAAACAAGTCATTGGCTTCCTGTTTAGCGTATCGGTTTAACATTCCTAACTTAGCATTGCTGCCCGTCGTTCCTACCGTACTTTCGCTTATTATTTGCTGAACATCTAAAATATTAGACCCGTTTGATATAGCGTTGTTTAGATTGTCTTTAAATATCGCTAGGTTTTCCTTTACTGAACTTTCAGCAAGTATATCTACTGCCGTCTTTTTACTTTGCTCATAGGTTAAATCAAATACATCCTTATTCTCGAACCCTTCAACGGCCTTTGAATAGTAAGCCTTGTTTAAACTCTTTTGTGTGTTAAACTCTTTTATGAAGTCAGTTAGATTATCATAGTACCCGGATGATTGAACAGCCGCTTCAAAGTCATTCCCTAAAACCTCAATTAAAGAATAGTTTTCAGCATTCAATATTACATTCCCGTTGCTATCTAATTGAAGTTTCTTTAAAGCCTCTACAAGATCGTTGTATATTTTCCTTTCGGATGCTGGGATAGTATTAACAAAGTCGGCAGGGATTGTTTCCAGCCTCTTTAGTTTCTTTTTTAATATCTCGTTTTCGCTTGGCATTAATAGTTATTCCTTAGATACTTTTGGTTTTTCTTAGTTACGTTTACTACTACACTTGCTAACTCGTCATCGCCCCAATCAGGTGCGTATGCGCCTGTGCGTGTATAGTTAATACCATTTATCTTTAAGGTAGGATGCGATAAAGCAACCCCTAAAATATTATGTGCATACTCTGGCATTGGCTGTGTAGCGAACTCCTCACCCCTTCCAAGATTGTTATAAGGCTGTACCTGTGAATCTAATGAACTCTTAAACGGGCTAAATTCAATATCGTTTAAAGTAGCGTTTCTAGTTCTACCAAATACCCTGTAATTCATTGTGAAAGTACCATCAAAATAACTTCCGAATGTTGGCCTATCTGATCCATATTGAATTAAAGCAGTACACTCATTAGTACATACACAAAGGCACTCGCTTAATCCATCCATCGAAGTAATGATAGCGTCAGCCGTTGCCGTTACTGTGAAGTTATCAATTCTAAAAGTAGCCGCCGCCCCTGTAATTATTACGCTTATAGTTGAACTGTCTGCACTTGCCGTAAATGTAAATGATATGGTTGCCGTACCCTGAGCAGCTGAGCTATAAGACGGGCTAATGATACCTTGTGCCGTTTCAATATAGTACGATCCTGTTTGGATTCCACTTCTATTTGTTATATCCCATTGTACCGTATATTCTAAACCTACTTTAATATCACAATTCAAAGCACCTACCGCCCCATCGGTACTTGCTACCGCTTGGAATACTAAGTACCCTCCTGTTATGGTTACACCCGCATCCAATGTCCAATCATCACCCGTTGCAAATGTGCTATTGGCTACTATGTTTCCCTCGCATACTGCCGCATCCGTTACACCTATTACATAGTTGCCGCAAGCCGGGTTCAAAGTATCATCACTCCAATTTAAGTTAACAAAGATATTACCTATTGTTAGGCTGTCACTTGTTTCACTCCATGAAATATAATCTACAAATAACTCTGTCTCCTTATCAAATAAAACTATTGAGTAATCAGTTACCAATTCCCTTACATCTAAACTTAATCCATCGTAAGAACCTACAAAAGTAGATGAAGCCTGTATTAAAAACGTATCGGTACTGTCAGCTTGTCCATATACTGTGTGCTCACCTACACTTGTAATGGTTGCACAAACAACCCCACCTACATTTATATCTAAGCTACCAGCCGTTATGTCGGTTACATTTATTGTTATCTTATACCAATTACCTATGGTTAATACACCCGTATATTCTACATAATAACCACCGCCTGCCGTGCTTACTGTGAACAAATCGGTAGCCGGGAAATATCTAAACCCACCATTTACTATTATAGAATAAATAGAATAGTTACGTGGGGTTGCCGTGAATATATCCTGCTCCATTGATAACGTGCTTGCGCTATCTACGTTACTAACATAAGTTCCTGTATTGTCTGTTGTGTTTACTACTAATTGGTTTAAATCTACTGCCCCAAATGGATTGCCACTATCTACTAACTTACCAGCACTTACACTCGTATTAGTTCCACTTAAATAAGGATTGAATAAAGGTAGCACTAAGTTTGCCCCTGTGGTCTTTGCTTTAAACTGAAATTGTAGCTTATCTGTATCTTTGTTTACAGGGGTGCAATAATCTAACCCATAAAAATAGCAATCCCCTTGCCTTTTATGGTAGGCGGTAGTTGCCCATGATGTATAACCCTCTTCTATTTCAGTTGCAGTAGGATTAACCAAATACATTTGTATTGGTTGGTTTGGTAGGTATATTATATCGTTTGCTGCCATATTTTTTTAGCTTACGCATCCCCAAAACGAACTTGTACCTCCGCTTATTGCAGTTGCCGTTGCTGGTAATGCTGTTGTTAAACCTGATGTTGAAGAACCTCCCATAGTTGGTAATGCTGCGTTTAATTGCCCACCGTTTTTAGTAGTATTACCTTTTAAAGTAGGCACTGTGGTAGCCGTTACCATTAATCCTAAGTAATGAAGTCCCGAATAAGTAGTAGTAAATGCACTTGTTAAGGCTAATGTCTTTTTACTGTTAGCCGCCCATGCTGTTGTTGTATCGTTTACGCTTGATCTTAATAGGTTTAAATTAATATCATACAATCCAAATAATTGGTTAGTAGGTGTACCTGCTGCCGTACTTGCACTCCAAATACTAATCGAATTAATAGTAGTTCCTGCTGGTAGATAAATAGCCTGTAAACTTAATCGGCCTGTTGCAAGTACTACGCTAATTACTTCATCACATAAGTCCCTGTCAAATGTTTCATATAAAGCCCCCGAAATTACTTTCCTGTTATTAAGTAATGGAGTTAAACTGTTAGTGGTATTTTTCCATCCACCCTCACCACTCCAACTTATTACATCGCCAATACCTATTACTCCTTTGTAAAGTATCGTTTCTGTTCCACTTACATCCAATTTAATGGTAACCGTTTGGGCTACCGTATCATTATTGTAAACGTTTATATTTTGAATGTCGTAAACCTCACCACTCGAAGGCGCACCTGCTAAAGCTACATCGGTAGTATTGTTTGTGTTTATCGCTACCTTGCCATCTGTGGTAGCCGTTGCCGTAAATATCTTATATGAGGTTACGCATTGAAGCTGGTTAGTTGTAACCGATCCCCCTAATACTATTTGGAGTATATCGTTTGTAGTTGTTAGTTTCATCGTCTTATAATTCTTCTTACGTTTGATTGTGTTACTTTAGTATTTATTTCTGTTACTGTATTATCCACATAAGCCTTAGTAGCCTTTTGACTTGCTACCATTTCATCGCTGTTAGCCGCTAAATTAACGTCTACATCTATTGGAACTCCTTTTGTTGAACCTTGTGCCATATTATCTTATTTCTCTAAATTTAATTGATGCATAAACTACTTGTGTACCACTTAATGATGTAGCTTTAAGAGTTAAAGTACCTAAAGATCTTTGCAATCCTGCTGCATCTAAAGTAATTGGATAACGTGATATAATAGCTGTATTAGTAACTGCTTTTGCACCACCTGATGCAGCAACATACCCACCATCAATAACTATAGCAGGACTTCCGCTAAGAGTTCCTAGTATATTATATTCAGAACTGCTGTATGTGCTATTTGCAGCATTATATGTAGTTGTTCCTGATATGGCTTGTCCTATACAAAGCTGCCATTGAATAGCTTGATTTCCTGAATTGTAAATCTCAACATCTATATATGCTACTCTTGTTCTATTAGCTATTCCATTAAATGTTGTTTTAGGTCTAATGCTTAACATATGAGTCCCGCCTGTACCTACACTAATAGCTCCTGAGTCTTGTTGAAATGTATATCCAAATACATTTATATCTTCCGAACCACCTTCTGAAATAACAGCACCACAAATAAAATTCATTGTTGTAGATACTGTTCCAGTACAAGTCATACCACATCTTACAGGAAGATTTGCTGTTTGAATATATGGTGAACTAAATAAATTAGCATGAAGAAATTCATGACAATATGTTATTTCTCCACCCATATCAAATCCTATTCTTACTCTTCCTGCATAAAGAGCTTGTACATCTATAACTAAAATTTGAGTTCTACTTACATCTAAAGTTAATCCACTTGTACCTGTACCATCTAATTTATCTAAATTCCAAGATGATTGAGTTACAGTTTCATTACCTGATGAACTAGCTGAATATATAACAAATTGTGGTGTTGTTCCGTTTAATTGAAATTCTATACCATTAGTTCCATCAGAATATCCTGCAAATTTTAATGTGTCAGCTACACCAGCTATCATATTAAAAGTAAGAAGTATTAATTGAGATCTACCCGGTTGATAAGGAAGGTATTCATAACTCTGCATATAAGCTTTCCCACCTGTAGGTGTAGAACTAAAAGTCATTAAAGCTTGTCTATTTGTAGAGTCATGTGTAATTGTAGCACCTGTACCATTGGTAATTTGCTCTAAAATAATTGGAGCTAAATCGTATGTAAATTGAGAATTAAATAAAATAAGGGGATTTGATACCCTTAATCTTCTAAATGCATCCAAGTTTGCACTATCACTAAATGATATTTCGTTACTAAGTATTGTTTGTCCTGCCGTTCCTTGTGCCATGATTAAGTATTTTCTTGTCCGTATAAATTAAAACTAAGGTTAGCACTACTAGCATACACTCTTATCTTATCGGGTGTATCTAATGTCATACCAATAGTTGCAATAAAAGTATCATTACCAGCAAGTGTTACATCATAATACAAATAGTCTTTGGTTGCCGTTGCACCACCTCCAACTGAATGACTTACCCTAAATGTAGCAGAGGTATTAGCCCTATTACATATTACAATAGAACTACAAACAGCCGTTCTCGCTGTTGGAACGGTGTATAAGTCCGTTTCCGTTGTAGCTGATGGGGCTACTTGTCCTAAACTTTTAATTACCACTGCCATTATGCTCCCATTAATAAAAATAAACTTCCATAATCTTGGCTACTGCTACCTGATACAGTTGCCCACTCTAAAGCCGTGCCTCCTGAATTAACTCTTAAATATTTTAAAGCATCAGACCCCGTATAACTTGGAGGCAATGCAGCGTATAACTCATTGAAGTTATTGTTAATATCATCTTGAGCCGTTAAATATTTATCGGATAAATTAGATACTAAAACTATTGTTTCCTGTGCCATGCTACAAAGATAATTAAACTCCTCCTTTTTTCCTAAATTGTTTCATAGCAGTTTCACCACTTAATAAACCCCTACTAATACTTTCAATAAAACCGCTAAAGTAATTAACACTTCCATCGTTGGTATGATAGTATCTAAATGGGTATTGCATTACACTATCGAATACATCACGATCCACTGACAAAGTAGATTCACCTACCAATAACCTACCTTCTTCACATTCATTAGTAGGCACTAAACCACCTCCATTATATAAGGCATCTACTCCAAAGAATGATAATCCCGTAGTACCTACAACCCCATAAGCAATTCCTAAAACATCGAACTCACTAAATGGAACGTATTGATTAAGCCATAACCCGTTTAATCCAAAAGGCTTTTTAACATATACTCCTAAGGTATCACCCTCACTCATATAAAAAGTCCTATCTAAAACAAACGTATAAGAAGTTAAATCTAAAATAGTTACGGCTGCGCTTTCACTTGCTATAATATTTCCACTAACTGATACTTGAACTAACTCAACTTGCTGGGTAAAGTCATAAGAGAACCCACTTGCCCCACTGCTATTGTTTACTCTTACACTACAATAAGCATGGTAATATCCATCTTGGATAGCCGTATATTCTCCCGTTGCAGCATCATAGTTTCCATTCGTATCGAAGTTAGGGGCTGAACTATCATCGTTAAATCTTATTCTCCTGTATTGATCGTTAGCAACTACCTTAAAGTAAGTCGTATTATCTAATACTTGACCTACTGTTAACTCACTTAAAAACTCATCATTACCATCTGAGAAGTTATTTACTACCGATTGACATACGTTTCCTAAATGCCTTTCTATTACCCTCCAATTTGCATATACATCGTTGTAATAATACAATTCACTTGGCGGGTCTATTAATGTTTGGAAGGCATAAGCCGTCCCTGCACTTGATGAACTTCTATCGCATTGAATTAAAAAAACATCTTCATCTAATGAACTGTCATCGGATGGGGTGAATATTTCATAATTCTTAACTAAGCCTGTATTGTCAACAATAAAGATTTCATCGAATGAATAAATATTATCGTTATCAATTACCGAAGATACGTAACTATATTCATCGCTTAACACATTCCTAATTAAGAACCCACTGCCTATTAGACTTTCTTGAAACGTTCCACTTGTATCGGTTATTTGCTGGTTGCTTGGCCCTCCTGCCTGTGTTTGCTCAGTAGTGTATTTGCGTTTTGTTGAACTTCCGTTATACCCACTAACAGGAGGCAAAGACTTGGATATGGTGTTAGTGTTTATTATTAACCTTCTTAATCTTAGGTCTAATTCGTTTTGTGTATTACAGTTGCCTGATAATGGGAACTCCTCTTGTACATGATGAACTAAAGGTACTTCACCAACAGGGAAATTGTTACTACCATCACGGCTACACCCTACTACTACCTTGCTATAAATCTTTGAAAGGTCAATGTATTCTACTAACCCTTTTACACTATCGAAATATACATCACTGTTTATGCTTCTAAAATAGTCTTCACGTTCTACTCTTATAACAGGCTTACCTGCACTCGATACTTCTAAGCTAAAGTAAATATTACAAAGTTTATGCAGGTCATCAAAGAAATCCCTAAATGATATTGTAGGGTAGCCCGTTCCGTTCCTTAGTTGAAGCCCTGACATAATAACCGCAAAGGCTATTTCTCTATATGTACTTGGACTTGCTAAATCATAGGTGAAAAAATCACTTTCAAAATCTACCTCGTCATCCGTCATCATAGCGATAAGCATATTCAAAGCATCGTAAATGAATATACCATTTCGGCCATAAGGTCGGATATCTACTAGGTCATCCCCTTCACTTGCTGCAAAAGGTGGATCGGTTTTGTTAAAGTTGGCTTCCGCTATAAAGTATCTACCCCTAAAAGGTGAAAACATTTGTACGTTATCATGGGCTACAAACTTATATTGAACATCTACCCCATTCTTGCTTAACAAGTTACCGCCTGTCCTTCCTAACTGAAATTCTATTTCGCTGTTATTGTTAATCTTACTTAAAAAACTATTATCAGTGATAGGACATTCAGCCATTCGTTCTAACTGATTCCATTTAACCCCGGCTAGTTTAATAATCCCTTTGGCTACACTTCTATAACTTGCGCCAAAATCTTCGCTTATCTGAATATCTAAATCTAAATCCTGACAATAATCACTTTCATATAAGGCTCTGATAGTTTCGTAATCGCTTCCTATAAAAGTAATCGACCCTTTTATTTGGTAAAGGTAGCCGTGCAAATCATAGTTTAAAGTCAGTTCTTCTGCTAGGTCATCTAATCCTTTAGGGCTATCAGTACACAAAGAACCATTCAAAAATATTCTTATCATACCGCCCACGGGTTTTTAGTTTGCATAACCTTACCTAATAACTTATTGTTTTGTGATAGTAAATTGACTTGGTCTAAGCCTAATCTATAAAGCCTGTAATCATCAAATGATGACCCGGATTGAAGTAACATTGAAGCCGCTATGTTTTCTGCAAACTCCTTTTTATGTTCACGTTCCTGATTCATTAAAGCAGGGCTAACCCATTTGTCAATAACGTACTTGTCTAAGTTGCCGTTAATCCATGCGTTTGCTAATCCGGGTTCACTTAGGTTCTTATCAGTTGGGATAATTGCCTCACCTTCATGAGCCATAATAGGAATAGTATCTTTGCCTTTTGGGTTTCCATTAAGCTGTAAGTAATCCGTACCCTCAAAGAATTGTGGAGGGGTTGGTGTTTGCAATGCGTTTACTTGTTGTATAAGTCCTCCGATAGCGTTCCCAATACCAGCCGTGATTGAAGTGATACCACTAATAATACTGATAGGATCACCTTTAGCGATAGCCGCTATACCTGAGGCAATGGCTTGGGCTGATGACAAAGCAATTTCAGCAATGGCAATAGCCTTTTGAAACTCTAAAAATACTGCACTATTCTTAGCAGCATCCCCAAAAATATTAGTTAAGGCATCATTAAACGTACCAGCTAATTGAGAAAGCTCGCCATAAATCTCGGCATCCCTTTCCATTTGTTTTATGAAGTTGGCATTAGCATCCGTTTGCTGCATGGTTGCTAAGATACCAGCCAGCTTAATATCGTTTTGCTTTTTAATAGCCTCATAGTTAATGTTAGTTTCCTCAGTGTTTAACAAAACTATCTGATTGTTTTCACGCATTAACGCATTGGTAGAAGTAATTGAAGCGTTTAACTTTTGGTTAGCCTCATCACGTTGCTTTATTAAGTCAATTATTTCCATCTCCTGCTTAGTGTAGTCTTTACCAAGCACGATGTTATCCAGCATTATTTTATTTAAGGCTGATATTCGATTGTTCAATTTATCATAAGGGCCTACCACTGCCTCAGTTGACTTTGCTATGTCATCTTGAAGCGGCTTAACCTCCTTTATCTTACCTATGTATTTATCCCAATCTTCACGGGTTACATTCAAAAACTTTTGAGCATTTAAAAAGGTTGTTTCTAAGTCCTCATCACTTGCATTCTTTAATTCTAAAATAGCATCAGCCGTTACCCTTACACTTATACCATACTTATCGGTTAAGTCTGTTAACTGCTTAAACTGCTGTTTGTTTATTTCTAATACCTTTGATAAGTCCTCAAATGTTTGAACCAAAACCCCCTGCCTCATCTCATCTGCAAACTTCTTAAACTCCATTGCAGTTGCATTGGTAGCACCTCCTAAGGCTTCAAATTGTTTGGTTATTTCCTCATCGGTTGCCAACGCTACTTTAATAACTGACTTCTCATAATCGGTCATGCTTTCGGTTAAGTCATCGACACCCGTTATCATGTCCCTTATTCCCGTTACTACCTGACCAGCAAAAGTATTTTCTAAGAACGTCAATACATCTCCTCTCCCTAACGCTTGAGCAGATTCCCAAAAGCCATTTAATAAAGGTACTAATTGACCGCCTATTGTTTCCTGTAATTCTCCAAACCTATTTTTTAACTTCGCTACCTGACCTGCTGTGGTTTCACCCATTGCAACTGCCGTGCCTCCGTACTTCTCTATTAACAAGTCAGCCGCCGCCCCGTTGGCTAGTTGCTCTTTAGTCAATCCCTTAAAGGCACTATCCAATTTACCCATCTTACCTATATTCCCTTCAAAGGTTGCGTCTAATTGCATTACAGCCGTGTTCAAGTCTACACCTGTTACAGTGCTTAACTCTACCGCTGCATTAATTACTTTCTTAATTTGTTCCTCTGTTCTACCTTGGTTGGCTAAGAATGTTTGAGCCTGTTGGATGCTGTCATCATCAAAGATAGTTGTGTTTTGTAACTCACTTGCCTGAGCCATTAACCTACCTTGTGCCGCTTCGTTTCCTTTTAATGCAAACAATAATAGTTGTGCGTTCTTCTCAGCATCTATAAAAGCCTCAGCACTTGCCTTGCCAAATTGAATGATTTGTTGAACCCCGAAAGCAACCCCTAATGAAGCCGCTATTCCTGTTAGGCTCGAAGCCATACCATTAAAAGCTCCCGTTGTTTGCTTGGTTTGCTTATCTGTTTTATTGATAGCCTGTGCCGCCTTATTGAATGAGGCTGTTGTTTTATCCCCGGCATTATCCCCAGCGATACCAACTTTTACTAAATCACCTGTTAAGGCTTTTGTATCTTGGCTGAACTTTGAAGTATCAGCACGGTATTTAATTATGATAGTATCAGCAGCCATTTACTTTTTTTTATTTGCTTGCTGTTGGGGCTGCTTATCCTTCTCTCTTTGTAACCTTTCGACCTTAAGTCGCAATAACATTAACCAATCTTTAACCGTTCCTTCTTCATACAGTTGTCTATATTGATCGTAGTTATCGTTTGACAAATATAGCAATTCTTTTTGAAAGTTGTCTATATAATTTCTTACTTTAACTCGGTATAAATGTTCTCGTATGCCTCCTTCGCTACTTGTACTTGGGTCTTGTGCAACTCCCAAGAGTTTGCGATACTTAATACTAATTCCTTCCAATTCGGCAAGTATTCTTTTAAGGAGGCTTCTACAAAAAAAGGTATCTCTGCTCCTTTGCTTTTAAATAACAAAAGTTTTTCAGCATGGATAGCCTCGTCTATTGTCTTTGGGTCTTCATCATCCCTTATGATATTCAAAGCCAATAATTCTACCATTATATCCGGGTGGAACATTAATGTATTTCTCCTTAGTTCTAACTCCTCAAATACCCACAACGCTACACTCACACCCTCAATCCTATTGGTTTGTTGTACGCTGTTCATTGCTTTCTCCAAAGATCGCTTACCTATCTCGGCTAATCTCTTTAACTCATCATGGTCTAACCTTGCACTCAATAACAATAGGTTAGCACTTGACTGCTCAAACCTTTTGATATGTACGTTCTCGGCTGTCTTATACTTGAAATAGTCATGGCCTTCATGATGGAATAGGAACTCACATTTGTCTTTCCATTCTACCTTTCGGCTAGACTCAATACCAGCATAAATACGCTTCTCCAATTCGGGTAGTAATTCCTCTACCTTCTTATCGGATAAGTCCTTAACTAGCTTGTTTAGTTTAGATTTTCTTACCCACATTTACTTCTAAAATTAAATTGATACCTAATACCAATATTTTAATATTTACAAACTTTTGTTCACGGTCTATGTCAACCCCAAATGCAAAGAAATCAAAGAAGATATAATCCTTTTGATAACACGCACTTATATCGTAGTATAGTTTTAACCTTCCTAGTTTTATCATCTTGTTAGTTTATTAAATAGTTCAGCAAATAGCCCGTTAACAAATATGGCCGATATAATCACAATAGGCCAATCATGTAAAGAACCGCCCATGTAAAAGTGTATAGCAGTCCCCCATATTGAAGCCATGCAGTTAACACATCCTAACAATGGTTTGTAAATCCAAATAGGTAACTTAGCCTCTAACCATATATCTACCTTATACAGGATCATACGTTCATTAGTTGCAATAGATAGCCCGTTGCATATTAACGCTATTAGAATGATGTTTAATATCATGGTATGTAATAGTATTTAAAACTAAATTGACTAAACCCTGTATCGCTATATGTTATCTTCATATCTCTATACTTTGAGCCGTTGGACATTCAATGATTCCTCCAATAAACACCCTTTCAAACGTTGCTATGTAACAAGTGTAAATTGTAGCATCAATAGTTAAGTCCTCCTTATCTGTCATATTACCACCCTGCAATGTAGCCCAAATGTAATACACCCCATGAGGGTTAAAGATTAATCCATAGTCAACTAGGTCTATATCTAAACTGCCGTAAACGCTGGAAGTATAATCTACCGCCTCAGTCTTATTCGTTGTTTCATTGTAAATGTAAACGGTGTAATCAGTGCCGGGTGTTACATCGCCCAAATACAATAGTGAAGATTCAGTGCAGTTACCCGGTTGGATAAGGCATTTTACTTCGGTGCAATCAGTTACGCAAATCATGTTTAACAAGTATATGTTTCAAAACAATTATCATATCCATCCAATATCACGTTGTAGTCAATTACCACTAAGGCTAAATCATGCCTAAATTTTAACTCTACATTCTGGAAGATATTATCAATCTCTTTGCTATCGGTGTTTATTGTTCCTACCTCCACGTTAATAGCGTTTAGGTTTAAGGTAGTTCTTAATGAGTTTATATTGCCCCTTAACTTATGAATTATGTTAAGCCCTATTTCCTCAGGGGTGTAAGCTGTATCGTTTATCTTTGACTTTCCTACAATCGCTATACATTGCATAGGGTAGGTCATTCTTAATAGATCGTTGTTAGCCCTTAACCCTTGCTCTAATAATACTTCAATGTTTGTTGATTCGGTTTGAACGTGGAATAAAACCCCACTCCTAAAATCGTATTGAGTTACAAACTTATAAGAGTCTTTACCTGTGTATATCGCTGGGAATGTTTGAACCGTTCCATCGTCTTTGGTTTGGCCTATAAAATCACATAACCCTTTCACCTCTTTAAATAGGTTTAAGGTTGCTATCTCTATATTTCGGTTATCAATTACATCTTTGAGCATACCACAAAAATACTACTTTACTATGGCATTTACAAATATATCGGTAAACTTTTGTAAGATATATTCACGTTCCTTTTTGCTTAACTTAAAAGCTAATGGGAATCTATCAACTATACCTTCTACCTTTCCTTTTGGGTTGGCAGCGTTATGCCTTACCGAGTACACGATCTCGAATCCGTTATTTAGTGATCTTGCTGGGTTGGCACTGTTTAGAAATCCACTCTTAAATCTACCACTTAACCACAAGTTTATGTTCTTACCTGCAACCGCTTTGCCTACCGTTTGCTTATACGAATAGTACCCACCTGCAAAATAACCTGAGGTATGCATCTTGCCATTCTTAAACTTAGTTTCCCCATTCTTACCTTTAGGACTGAACTTACGGGGCGATTGCCTTAATGAAATATAGGTAGGCGTTGTTGACAGTTGCCCAATGGCTGAACCTTTACTATCTATCCCCTTGTTAAATATCCTTTCCGACTGCATTATGATTATCTCATTAGTAGCTTCGTAAAAAGGTTTAAGGTCTAATTTCTTAGCCGCCTTTTGTAGCTTTTTAATGTATTGATCTGGGGTGTAATTTGCCATAACACAAAGATACAAATTAAATTCTAATCCAATCTGCATTAAACGTGGCTAAGTCATACCTTAGCGCATCGAATAAGTCAGCCTGTTCTAATACGTTTGCCCGGTTATCCTTCATTATACTTCCATCGTTCTTAGCTTTAATAAACTCACAATCCCTTATTAAGTTCTTATTCTTTGGATGGATTAACAACTCAGGAAAGTTACTGAAGATTGAATTACATAATACCCGGCTATCTATGTGAGTGCTATTCTTACGTGGTACTACTATCGCCTGTGGGCTTATATTAAACGCATCCATTACCATACTCCATGCCGTTGCACCTACCTTAGTTAATACACTTTGACTCCTACCACTTGCATCCCCTGTTATCATGTAAGCATTTACCTTGGCTTGGCTTGGTGTACGTGCCTTAATTTCATCTACAATAGCCGTTATGTATTCTTTGCCTTGTATCATGTTTGGGGTTAGTTCAATGCTATCAAAATAATGAATGTACTGCTTTTGTGTTTCAGGGTTATAACCTCTATGGGAAAGTACGCATACATAAGGATTCGTGTTAAAGTCAAATGAAACATACACTAATTGGTTAGGCTGGTAAATAGCCCTATCGCTAACGTGCTTAGACCTGTCAAAAGAATATAGCCAATTGAAGCCTGCCATCGTTACACGTTCACACATTACTTCACGTGCAAAGGTGTACTTGTCATACATCTTCTCTAAACTTTCAATGTACCCGGCTGGTAGGTTTTTAACATTATCATAGGTAGTTCCGAATACAGTAGGGATCGCATCATCCCCATAAACTAACTCATCAATATCAGGGTTAGCACCGGGAGGGGTTAGGGTGTAAAATGTCTTTGGATTATCGCTGCCACTCATACGACCAAGTACCACATCCAAGTCTTTCCTATCACTATCTTGGATTTCATCACCCCAGCTCCATCCTAATTCAATACCTCTTATTTGTGTTTCAAGTGAGAATGTAAATACTTGCGCCCCGTTCCAAAATGACCATACCCCACTATGATCTGTAAACTTTGACCGATAGTTAAACATCCGTTCTGGGTTCTTATTCACTAAGTAGTCCTCACCTTCATATAACCCATACGATGCTAACACTCCTTTAAACTCTTTTAACGTTGCCTTTGTTAACTGCTTATTAGTATTGGAGAATATACCGCCTAATTCGTTTTCACGGTGCAATATCATTTCTAAGGCTAAATGGCTACCGACTATTGTCTTACCTGAACGAATGCCACCTACATAGGCAGCTATCCTAACTAATGGGGCTGTTATTAAATTGAGTGCTTTCTTTTGCTTTTTATGTAGAACGTACTTACTCCTCATCTAACGGCTCATGCCTAAATATAATTTCCCTTGTTTGGTTTCCCTTATGTTCAACCTCCTGTTGCTGCACTACATTGTTTAATTGAGCAATCAAATTAGCCGCTTTATACCTACCTGTAATAGCACCCTCTAATTGATCTGTTCGCCATTCCCTACGTATGTACGATACGGCATCACAATACGACTCGTAAGAACCATCTGTATTATCTAAATAATGATCGACTGTAACCCCATAGTTTTTATAAACAAAGGCTTCAAAACCACATTTAAGGTATGGCTTCTTAACGGCAATGGTAACTACTCCCTTTCCTGTTGCTACTTGTTGAAAGTCTGGCATAGTATCTACTGACTCCTTATATTCATCCCAATATCTTAATAGGGTTTCGGGGTCTTTAATATACTTTTTCTTTATTAGTTCTTTTGCCATAGTTTAGAATGATTCTAAATAACAAAGATAGTAAATTATCTCCAATAGTGGTTAGTTGTTCTTAATTCTATTATTGCTTTTAGTAGTGTTAACATATCCTAGTATATTGAGTTGGTTATTAATTCTGTTTTTATTGGCATACAGTGAATAATCATTACGCTGTCCTTTTTTTCAATATGTAGGTTGCCCCATGCCTTGTCAGTATATCCAAACTTTGCAATCCCTTCTATGGAAAAATAATTTATGAACGAGTGAGGTCGGTAGCATCTTACATGGGTCGGGTCGGCAAATTCTAAATCCGGGTCTTCACCTGCTATTGGTGTTTCAATGTACAAAGTTCCACCGGGTGTTAGTACCCTATGGGCTTCATTCATAAAGTGCCTTAAGTCTTTTAGGTGTTCGATTAGGTGAATGGCTATGATAGAATGATATTCATTGTCTTTTATAGGCCAATCGTTATTCAAATCGGTTACTAAGTCTATTCCTTCGGCTGGTATAATATCTACTAAGGTTTGGTTTGGTAGTTTATTCCATCCTATTCCAGCTCCTAATACTAATTGTTTAACCATTTGTTAAAATATTGTTTATTTCTTTTATGCGCTCATCCCAATTATTGTACTCTAAAGCGGCCTTGCATCCATTTTGTAAACTTTTGTAAACCTCCTTATTTGTTAAGAGTGTTTTAGCCGCCTTGTAAAGTTGCTGTTCACTATATCCTACCTTTAGGCAGTTCACGTTGTTTATTAAGTCATCATCCCCTTTTATTATAGCCCTTGCCGTTACAGTTCCTTTTGTCATGGCTTCCATTGGACTACATGACCTTGCATCGTATTTACTTGCCTTTAACAAAATAGTTGCACGGCTGTAAAGACTATTTAACCTTTTTAAGTCCGGGCTTATGTAAACTTCCTCAGGCACATAACTCATATACTTTGGGGCTTCCCTTCCATACGTGATAATATTATAACCTTCCCTTTTTAGTTTTAACGCTAC
>Ga0181363_1000156_pt1 | contig 20063 bp, 17 predicted proteins | sample Fa13NDMLBSN_FD_130109 | JGI IMG/M metagenome (GOLD analysis project Ga0181363, IMG submission 130109) | Freshwater viral communities from Lake Michigan, USA - Fa13.ND.MLB.S.N | ecosystem: Environmental > Aquatic > Freshwater > Lake | place: USA: Michigan | collected 2013-09-23
AAGTTCCAATGCTTCATCCACTGCTGGCCCCGGTGGCGGCACGGTAAATGCGGCATATCAGATCAATGTCGGTGATGAGATCCAAACGGGCATTTCCGGGTGGGGCGCAGGGCCTTGGAGCGGCGGTGGATGGGGGGTTGGGGCCACAAGTACCACAAGCATCCGCATTTGGAACCACGACAATTTTGGTGAAGACCTGATCTACGGCCCGAAAGACGGGCCTCTGTACTACTGGGATCAGACCTCTGGATTGACCACCCGAGGCGTGGCGCTGTCTTCTTTGTCTGGTGCATCTGACGTTCCGACAGTTCAGCATCTTGTTCTGGTGTCTGACACCTCCCGTTTCGTGCTGGCGTTTGGGTGTAACGACTACGGATCGGCTACTCAAGACACCATGCTCATCCGCTGGTCGGACCAAGAAAGTGCCGTCAACTGGACCCCTGCGGTAACCAACCAAGCAGGCAGTCTGCGTCTGTCTCACGGTTCAAGAATTGAAGCTGCCGCTCAGGTTCGCCAGGAGTTCTTGGTGTGGTCTGACACCGCCCTGTACTCGCTTCAGTACCTCGGCCCCCCGGTAGTGCGGGGATCTCAGCTTCTGTCAGACAACACTTCAATCGTGAGCGACAGAGCCTGGGCCACGGCTTCTGGTGTTACCTACTGGATGGGTAACGGCAAGTTCTACCGTTATGACGGGCGTGTGGAAACACTTGTCTGCGATCTGCGGCAGTACGTTTTCAGTGACTTCAACACCAACCAGACAGAACAGGTCTTTAGTTCTACCAACGAGCAGTTCAACGAAATTTGGTGGTTCTACTGCTCTGCAAGTTCTACGGTTGTGGACCGTTATGTGATCTACAACTACGTTGAGAAGGCTTGGTATTACGGCATGATGGGCCGCACGGCCTGGATTGACACCAGCGTTGCCAGCGATGTGCCGATGGCTGTTGACTACAACCGGCGCTTGCTCAACCACGAAACTGGGGTGGATGACAACGCAACAACCACAACGCTTCCCATTGAGGCGTACATCACTTCGTCAGAATTTGACATTGACGATGGGCACAACTTTGGGTTTGTGTGGCGGGTTATCCCTGACGTAAATTTTACGGGGTCTACCGCAACCAGCCCGACGATGAACTTGACGCTGCTTCCTCTGCAGAACTCAGGCTCAGGGTATACCCGAGGCATCACGCCCGTTGCGTCTGTGACTTCGGATATGTCAGTGGCGGGTGAGAATTCTTACCCGGTCATCAGGAGCACAACGATCCCGGTGGATCAGTACACGGGCCAAGTCAACATCCGTGTTCGTGGAAGGCAGATGTCCATCAAGGCGGCATCGGATCAGATCGGCGTGCAGTGGCAGTTGGGCGCGCCCAGAATCGACCTCAAGCCAGACGGACGTAAATCGTGACTATCTGGTCAACCATCATCAAGCGCTTTCGAGCGCCGCCGCTGCCGAAGCCTACGCAGGATTACGACAAGGGGTATTTGGATAACCTCGTCAACATCCTTCGCCTGTACTTCAACCAACTAGACAACCTGCTGGAGCAGATCGTGACTACAACAGGAAGCGCTGTCCCAGTTTCCATCGGCGGGACCAATGTTGACGCCTTTGGCCGGGTACGTGTAAGCGCACCATACACCATCTTTGATTCTCAGAACCGCTACGCTATTGACAACCAATTTGACACGAGCACGGCCACTGGAGGGTCAACCACGTACCTGCCCAACGAATCATCGGTGCGGATGGATGTCACCACTTCCAGCGGTTCTGAAGTTGTAAGACAAACTTACAGGTGCATGCCGTACCAGCCGGGTAAGGGGTTGTTGTGTTTGGCTACGTTCGTCATGAACACTGCCAAAACCGGGCTTCGCCAGCGGGTGGGGTACTTTGGAACCCAGAACGGCGTGTTCATCCAGCAAGCAGACAGTACCGTCTCGTTTGTCCTGAGGTCTTACATCACAGGGTCTGTCAGCGATGCGCGGGCGATCAACCAAGCAGACTGGAACGGCGACAAACTTGATGGTACTGGTGTATCAGGGTTTACCCTTGACCTGACCAAAGCACAAATTTTGTGGATGGACTTTGAGTGGCTTGGGGTAGGTTCGGTTCGTTGTGGGTTCATCATTGACGGGCAGTACATTGTCTGCCACACGTTTGAGAACGCAAACGACATCACTTCTGTGTACATGACTACGGCTATTCTGCCGATTAGGTATGAGATTACCAACACCGCAGCAACTGCAAGCGCTTCGTCCCTGAAACAAATTTGCTCCTCGGTGGTTTCAGAAGGTGGCTACGAGCAGACATCCATCGAGCACGTTGCCCGCAGGACAACGACCAAAACTTCAATTGGCACGACCTTTCTCCCTTTGGTGTCCATCCGGTTGGCTTCCACGGCGCTGAACGCAGTAGTGCTGCCCGTAAAATTTAACGTGATGCCGACCTCGACGGGGGATGACTTTGAGGTTATTCTGGCAAAGAACAGCACGGGGCTGACTGGGGCCTCTTGGGCTGCGGTCTCAAGCGATGCCAACGTGGAAATGGACACTTCTGCCACGGCCATGACGGTGGGCACCATCGTAGATATCCAGTACGTAAAGGCCACAAACCAGTCCAGCGGGACGATCAACCAACCTGCGGCGTACAACTGGGATCTTCAGTTGGGTTCCTCCTTGACGGGGACGAGTGATATCTATACGCTGGGCATCCGGGTGTTGTCGGGCTCCTCCGGTGCGGCCATCGGGTCTTTGACCTTCTACGATTTGACGCAGTGATAGGTTAATACTGAGGTTTAGCATGCGACCTATACAAGCTGATGACGGCGGTTATTACTACGCAGATGACTCCAGCGGATATTTGTATACGCTGGGGGATGAAGGTTATAACTTAATAGGCAACTACAATAAACCGGATTCATATTACAACCGTTTTAAGCCGGCCGTTTCTACTCCTGCGCTTCCAAAGACCGACAATTTTTTGGGGGTAGATTGGTCAACTGCTACTCATGGTGTGCCAATTACTATTGGCGACACGATGTACATACCTCAGCGCGGGTATGTAATCGAGTCAGAAGCAAGTAGCGGCTACGAAGGACCCTTAGAGAAAATTCTAAGCCAAAAAGTGGGTGCCCGTCCCGGGGAAACGCGCCAAATACTTGACCCGACCGGCAAAGTATTGGGATATGACGCAGTTGAAGACCCGTCTTCTAGTGGTTTTTTTGAGGATTTGTTTGACACTTCTTTTGGGTTGGCAAAGGAGATGGCACCACTGGCAACATTTGCTGTTGGTGCAGGTCCGTTGGCCGGAATGCTTGGGGGTGCGGCGGCTAGTACGCTAGGAATTTCTGGACTATCTGCGGCGCAGACTGCCGCGCTTGGCTCTGCTATAACTGGAGGTGCAAACACGGCGCTGCAAGGCGGCGGCATCGAGGATGTATTGAAGTCCGCAGTAATGACTGCGGCTCCATCTTTTGTAATCCCTCAGATTCCAACAACAGGCACACCAGCAGTAGACGCTGCTATCAAAGCAGCTACACAAACCGCCATTCGTGGTGGAGATATAGGTAGTGCTGTTGCAGGATCGTTGTTGAATAGCGGCTTTTCAGGAATAACGGGCGACTTGGGGCTTGACCCTAAACTTGTGAATTTTGGTATTCAGGCCGCTCAATCTGGGGGCGACCCAAACAAGATTTTCAACGCCATCACAAAACTTGGTCCGGTTTTAGACAATACGTCTACTGGTGGATACGGCGGCGCTGAGACATCTGGCTTCTTTGATGCTGAGGAAGCGCAAGCGGTTCAAGACGACATTGATAGCTTGTTGGCTAGGTATCCTGAGACAGCGCCTTCTTTCTTTCCAGAGTTTGACGCACCTCTGTTGACGGCAGAGCCTTCTGTTCCTACGCCTGCTCCCCCCCCTTCTTTTACGCTTCCTTCAGATGAGGTGTACGAGGACATCGAAAATTTGCTTATTAGGTATCCGGATGCAGATTTGGGTAGCAAGGAAGCGCCCAGCACCAACATGGACCCGAGGGAACTGAACCAATTCCTTGAAGCAAACATTGAAGATCCGGCTACGGTTGAGCAACTGATGCAGGATTATTTTCCTGAGTTGTATCGTCAGCAGATAGAGGTAACAGGTACGCCCGCTAAGCCTGAACTCTTCCCCGAGTTTGACCAGCCTCTGCTGACGGCTGAGCCAACTACCCCGGCACCTACCCCAACTGCTGCCCCCGCACCCACTCCTCCTTCAGCGCCGGGACCAAGTGCTGCGCCGGGACCAAGCCCTTCGCCATCTCCTGCACCTAGCCCATCTACGGCACAATCGGGCATGGACTTGAGCGGTTTGTTTGCGTTTATGGGCATGATGAACCAAGACGAGGACAAGCCTGATCTGTATCAGGTGGCGCAAATTAACACGCCAAGCCCGTTTGGAACAATTTACGACCAGCAGCAAGACCTGTTGGGTTTGATGGGAAGAGGTTGATATGAATGATTATTCCGGTTTCTACACCGTAGACGATCCTGCAAGTTATGGGTATGACGTTAACAACCCATACGAACAAGATCTTGGTACGCCTGTTTATGACTATCAAGGACTTGAAGGAACTACTGGTGATCAACCGGGCGATTACCCTATGCCCACCAATCCACAGACGCCGGGAGCGTTTGGCGGAACGAGTTGGGACCGACTGTTCTCAAACATCAAGAACATCGGCGGCAAAGCGTTAAATTTTGCAGGCACCAACCAAGGCATCATGGCAATTCTTGCTGCGCTTGCTGCGGCATCGGATCGTCAGCGGGCAGGTGGCGGCGGTACGCGAATGGCCTACGTTGGACCCACCCCGGTTACCCGCACGATGACGCAAGGCAAGTACGGCCCCATTGCTCGGTACGCGGCAAATGGTGGTTTGATGCAGGCTTACGCCCAAGGTGGTCAGGTGCAGATGGAAGACGGCGGGTTTGTTATGACCAAGAAAGCCGTTGACGGCGCTGGCGGTCCACGAGGACTTGCTTCTTTGGTCCCAGGTGCGAGAATGATCGGAGGCCCACCTGACCCTACCGGGCGCAAAGATTTGACCCCTGCGGTGATCCACGGCCCCAACGGGCAGACACCGGCAAAGGTTTCCCGAGGTGAAGCGTATGTTCCGAAGTACGTGGTTGACGACAACGGCGGCTCACAGGAAATGTACGCACTGATGAACAGTCTCCAAAGGAGAGCATGATGGCAACCGCCGCACTTGATCCTTCCCAATCCACCCTGTCACCAAACTTTTCCTCGTATGTCTATGACATGCTGGGTAAGGGGCAGGGACTTGCCAACCTGCCGTTTCAAGAGTACACCGGCCAGCGGTTTGCTGGGCCTTCGGAGCTTCAGTCTCGGGCGTTCCAAGGTATCGGCGGGCTAGGCACTCCGTCCCAATTTGGCACCGCTTCTCAATTTGCTACTCAAGCGGGGCAGACTGCTGGCGGGATGGGGTACACGCCTTCTGGTGGGCCGTCAGTTGGTCAGGTTACTTCTGGATACCAAGCGCCTTCTGCATACCAAGCGGGTACTTTTAACACCGGGCTAGGTCAGGTCGGTTCCGTTCAAGATTACATGAGCCCGTACATGACGGGCGTGACGGATATTGCAGGGCGTGAAGCAAGGCGTCAGGCGGATATCACAGGCGCGGCGCAACAAGCAAAAATGGCCCAAGCTGGTGCGTTTGGTGGTAGCCGGGACGCAATAATGCGGGCGGAACTTGCGCGTAATCTTGGTACGCAACTTGAGGACATCACCACCAAGGGCTTGCAATCTGCGTATGACCGAGCCATGCAACAGCGCATGCAAGAGTCACAGCTTGGCCTTGAGGCTCAACGAGCCGGTGAGCAGTCTCGACAGTTCGGCGCTCAGCAAGGTTTGACATCCGCTCAACAAGCTGCACAATTTGGTCTGACGGCGCAGCAAGCCAACCAGCAAGCGGCTTTGGACGCGGCTCGGCAAGCAGAACAGTCCCGGCAGTTTGGTGCAAATCTTGGCCTTCAAGGGCTTCAACAGCAACTGAGCGCAGCACAAACGCTTGGTAACTTGGGTACGGCGCAGCAACAGGCGGGCATCTCGGGGCTGCGTGAACAACTGGCAGCAGGGGCGACACAACAGCAACAAGCGCAAAATCCGCTTGACTTTGCTTACCAGCAGTTCCAAGAATCCATGAAGTACCCATACCAGCAGGCTACGTTCCAGCAAAGTTTGCTGCAGGGTCTGCCCCTCGAAGCAAAGTCTTATGACGAAGGCCAGGGTATTCTGGGTTCACTGATGCAAGGCGGGCTATCTGGTCTGGCGCTGTACAACTTGCTGAACAAACCGGGGAGTTGATATGCAAGGAATCCAATCGCTGATGCCCGGTCAGGCTCCTCAACAGTTGCCGGGGATGATGCCGCAGCAGAGTTCTTCTACGCCCAGTGCAGAAATTGCCCGATATAACGGGCTATCGCTACCGCAACTAACCGCGCTCTTTCAACGACAACCGTCAGGTGTTTTGCTACGCAAGATTACTGATGCGCTTGAAGTTGAAAAGACCCGTAAAGCCCAAGAGGGGCAAAACGCTATGGCAGCGGCAGCGCAGCAAACGGGTACGGTAAAAGATGATGTGATGGCAGCGGCAGCGGCAGCGCAGCGGCCCGTCATGGCAGCGCAGGGCGGCATCATGCAAGGCTACGCTGGTGGCGGTGCAGTTGCGTTTCAAGACGGGGGAAGAACTTTGGGATTCGCCCCTGACTACCAACTTGCGCGTAAATACGGCATCAATCTAAGTCCTTATGACTCTCCGGCAGTGAGAGAAGAAAAGATTAGCCGCGCACGGGCGATGGCTAAATTTGATGAACAGCGTCAATCTTTCGGTCAAATTCCAACTGAAGCCGGTGAAGCACTGAAGCGTGAGACTGAGCTTGCTTACGCAGATACATCACGGCAACGTGATGTTGCACCTACGCCTACGCGCATGCAAGACACGCGAGGCATTACGCCCGCCACGGTGGCAGCAGCGCGTAATTTGGGAATTGGGCAATCGCAGCAACGTCAGCAACGTCAGGAAGCGGCACAAGCTGCGCCCACGCAGGCAGCAACTACGCAAGCGCAAGGTCTGCAAAATTTGGTTGATCTTGACAAGTCTAGGGAAGAAGAACTAAAAGTCATCCAAGGGCGGCAGGCAGTTGACCCAGCGGTGGCAGCAGCACGCAAAGCTGAGCGAGAAGGCGCTGAAGGAATTGCGTCGGGCAGACAAACTCGTGCTCAGTCAAGGATGGAAGAAGCACAACGTCTGCGTGACGAAGCGGTACAGCGGGCTAAGGGCGATATCTTTTCTGACCCAGAAGCCTTGTTCCGTATTGCAGCAGGTATTGATACCCGCAAGGGCAAGAGCATTGGCTCACTGTCAGGCGGTATTGCTGATGTCATGGGTCGCCGCAAGGCTGATGAAGCGGCAGCACGCAAAGAGTTCCAAACCGCTCAGAGCCTGCACGACCAAGAACTCAATGCTCTGGATACGATGCGCCAGTTGCAACGTGAGCGCGACACGGCGATTGCAGTGGGTGATGTTGCCGCCGCACGGGCATTGCAAGATCAGATCACAAGCGTTAACAGGTTCTACCAGAAGGCCAAGGAAGATCGGCAGACGGCAGAGCGCAACTACCAACTGGAAGTTCTCAAGACACAGGCCACGCAGGATCAGGCAAGGGCTTCACTTATTAGTGCAGGCAAGCCAAGTGATTTTGAACAGCGTGTTCGCTTGTATAGCGAAAAACCTGAGCAATACCGAACCATGTATGGTATTGATCCAAAGGAAACTTCTGTTGAACTTCGCGCCCTGAAGGATGAGCAGCAGGATCTACATAAGAGACTGGAGTCTGCCATGACAGATTCTCAAAAGAAGCCAATATATGAGGCGCTAGACAAAATTGCCCAGAGGCGAAGAGAGTTGATGGGCGCTCCTACTGCGGCACCCACCGGAAACGCAAGCGATCCCCTTGGAATTAGGAAGTAAGCATGAACATCGCACAGGTCCGCGCTCAATACCCGCAATATAAGGATCTGAGTGACAAGCAACTTGCAGATGCGTTGCATGCGAAGTTCTACTCTGACATCCCTATACAGGACTATTACGGGCGCATTGGGCTGACATCTCCCAAAGAACGCACCTTTGGCGAAGCTGCCAAGGACATTGCCGCCAGTGTTGTCAGCGGAGCAGGTAACCTTGTCCAGTTGCCGGGGCAGTTGTACGGCCTAGCCACTGGTAATTTTGCTGACACTGGCGCGCTTGGGCTTGGCAAGGATATTCGTCAGTACGGCGAGGAGATGAAGTCTGCCGGCCTGAAGGCGCGTGAGCAAGAGCGGGCGCAGAAGATTCAGACCGCTGAACAGAAGGGGCAGTGGGAAGCGTTCAAGACTGCTTTTGGTGAAACGGTCAAAGACCCGGCGCTTCTTACTTCTTTTCTTGCTGAACAGGCTCCTCAACTTCTTGTTCCGTTTGGTGCGGCTAGGGTTGCGCAGATTGGTACTGCTGCCAAGGCCACTGCCGCCGCGCAAGGGTTGACTGGCACCGCTGCCAAGGAAGCTGTAGAAGCCGTAACCAAAGCCGCCGCTGAACGTGGCACGAAGGCAGCTATCGGCGCTGGAGCGGTGCAGCAAGGTGCTGACGTAGGTTCACAGGCTTACGAGGACATCTACAAGGAACTGGTTAGCAAAGGCGCTACTGATGCTGACGCTGCACAGGGCGCGATAAATTTGGCGCGTGCTGCTGGTGCAAGTGGTGCGATCATTTCTCTCTTGGCCCAAAGACTTCCTGGCGCACGGACGCTGGAAGAAAGTTTTGCTGGTGTTAAGGGCACAAGCGGGCGGGTGGTTGGTGCTTTGAAGGGCGCTGCTGGTGAAGGCGCAAGTGAGATTGCCGAAGAGACTGGCGGTAAATTTAGTGCCAACCTTGCCATGCGCGAGGTGAAGCCTGAGCAAAGTTTGCTTGAAGGCTTGGGGCAGACTGCTGGTATGGCAGCGGTTGGTGGCGTTGGATTGGGTGGTGTAGCTGGAGCATTGCGTACACCCGGCGACAGAATTGAGATCATCAACGGCAAGAAATTTATCAACGGCAAACCCGTTGAAGAAGAAGCGCCCGCTCCGTCTGTTGCAGAAACGCCTGTTGTTGAAGAAGTTCCCATGATGTCCCGCATCATGGACATGGCTGTACAGACAAACGGCTATGGCTTGATGGAGCAGCGCAAACAAAAGTTGCTCAAGGAACGGCAGACAGAAGAAGTAAAACAAGAACTGACGTTCATCCAAGAAATTCAAGACCGGATGAACATTGAGTCTGCTGAGCGGATGAAGCCATCTGGCAAGTTTCCTTTTGAAATCACGCCTGAGTTCCTGACAGAGTTGGGCATCAAGCCCACGGCAGCAGTGGCAAGGCGCATCAAAGGAAAGTCACTTGATGATCCTGCGGTTGCAACGGAACTGGAAACCTACGCCAACAAGTACGCATCTGAAGAATCAAAGCCGAAGATTCTGGAGTTTGTTCAGAGCCTGAAGCCGCCGGTTGAAGCGCCTCCCGTGGCAGAAGTACCTGCCGCCGAAGTGCCCGTGGCAGAGGCCCCCGTAGAACCTGCCGCACCGCCCGTTGCCCCTGTAGCAGAAGTGCCCGTTCCGCCTGCCGCCGAAGCGCCCGCTGCACCGCCCGTGGCTCCTGTGGCAGAAGCAGCAGTTGAGCCTAGCGTTGCGGAAGATAGTGAACTCGTAACTCCTGCTCCGGTGGTAGAAGCCGTTGCGCCTGTGGTGGAAGAGCCTGCTGCGCCCGCCGAAAGCGATAAGAAAGCGCTAGAAGAAAAGCGCCAGATGATCGCTGACATGATTGAAACCAAGAAGGCCAATCGTGAAGCGGTACCTGAAGCGTGGGTCAAAAAACTTGCTGACGTTACGGCGCAGTTGCGCGGCGAAACCATTGAGGAAGACGTAACGTACTCAATGGAAGTGCCTGGACATCCTCTCTTTGATGGCCCTCCCGTACTGCGTAACTTGGTTCCAATCAAGGTTAAAGATTCCGCAGCAGCACAGCGGGCGCTTGACCGTGCGCTTGATCTTGAAAAGGAAGTTGCCACTGAGTTTTACAGCGCAAGGCAAGCATTGAGCGTAGCCAAAACTGCTGCTCAGAAGAAAGCCGCACAGGCGCGAGTGAAGAAACTCAACGATCAAGGGTGGGATGAAGACGCGCTCAAAACTCTGCGCACTGAAACTATTGGTGAGTTGTCTCGGCTTGTTGACGTTACACAGAAAGCCCCCGCAGCACCCACTGTAGAAGCCGCTGCGCCCAAAGCAGAAGCGCCTACGGCAAAGCCAGCAAAAGCTGCCGCTCTCCGCAAGCAGCCTAATACTGTTATGGGCTCAACCATGCTGGCCGATGTCAGCAATCGGCTTGGTGGGCTTGATCTGTCTCTGTTGTCTGAGTTCTCCACAAAATTTATCACCAAGCGCAAGGACAAGTACGGTCGCCCATTGACCATGTGGCGCAACCCGATGGTTCCAGGCGTTGGCACTCTGTTCCGCAAGGGAGGCGAGAGTGACTACGTTCTGATTGCCACCATGCTAGAAGAAGCCGGATACCTTGAGCCGGGGTCTGTTGAGCGTGACTACAAAGAAGCCGGTGAACGCGCCAAGGACATGATCAAGGCGGCGCTCAACCGCGAGGAAGTTTTAACGCTTGAGCAGCAAGAAAGTCAAAGGCAAACCGACGAAGAAGCAAACCGGCAGGCTTGGCTTGAGCAACAAGAAGAACTGAAGGCCGAGCGTGACAACGCGGCGCGTGAAGCTGGCTTGACGCCCTATGAAGGTGACTTGCTTACGGATGAAGACATTGATGTGTTTGCGCCTGCTAAGCCGCAGACAGATGAGCAATACGCAGCAGGAATGCGTGGGCTTGGATTTGACGAAACGGAGATAGCAGATGCAGTCCAAAAGAAGCAAGAGAGAGAACGTGCTCAGAAAACTGCTCCAGGCCGACCCGCAGAAACGAGAGCGGTTCCTGAAACTGGAGAGGGCACTGAGGGGCTTGCGAGATACACCGCCGAAGAAGTAACTCGTAAACAAAAAGAAGCTGAAAAAGCCGCTGCCGAGGAAAAGAAAGCCAAGGCCGCAGAGCAAGAGCGTCTTCGTAAGGAGCAGCAAGCCAAGGAAGAGAAGGCTCGTGCAGATGAGTCTGTGAAAGACTTTGAGCTTGGCAAGAGCGCAGAAGAACAGATGACCGGCATGGGCGATCTGTTTAAGGGCGAGAAAAAATCCCTTGGCGGAGAGCGTGCGCAAGTACAAGCCTTTGAGCAGACCCTACGCAGTCTCCTGAACAAGTTTGGCCTGAAGGATGTGGGCCTGAAGATTCTGGACGGGATGACTGATTCCGGCTCCTATGCCGCGCAGATCATCAGAATTGCCGCTGATGCCGCGAACCCCGTTCGGACTCTGAGGCACGAGGCTATCCACGCCCTGCGAGAACTGGGCTTCTTCACTGATGCACAGTGGAGTTCTTTGTCCAAGATGGCAAAGGACAAGTGGATTGACCAGTACCTCAAGCAAAGGAACGTAGACGGCAAGCCCCTGAAGGCAGGGGAAGAATCCCGGTATGACGCATACATGCGTGAGTACAACGGGGACATGGAGAAGATCACTGAAGAAGCGGTGAGCGATGCCTTTGCTGACTTCGATGCCACGAAGCCGCCCGCTGGGTTGATCCAGGCTTTGCTCAAGCGGATGAAGGACTTGTTCCAGTCCATTAAATCTGCGCTTACGAAGGTTGAATCACCTGAGCAAATCTTTGGCAAGGTTGAGAAAGGTGAATTGAAGGCTGGCGCACGCGAGGCTAAGGGCGAAGCAAAGAGCCTGCGTGATAGGGCTACCGCTAACTTCCTCCGCTGGTTTGGTGACAGCAAAGTAGTGGATGAGAAGGGCGAACCATTAGTTGTGTACCACGGGACTGCTAGAGATTTTTCCGTATTTGGCGGGTCAGAAAACATTGCGGAGACAATGGGCGGCACTGAGAAAGCGTTCTTCTTCACATCCACCCCTGGTCGGGCAGAAGACTTTGCCGCCATGGCTGGAGATGGGTACGACGAGGCGACTGACACTCGCAAGGGCGGCGAGAACATCATGCCGGTGTACCTGTCGCTGAAGAACCCTTTAGTTGTAAATCGTTTGATTGAGGACGTTGGCGAGATATTTGACTTGATCGAACAAGCCCAGACCGAGGGGCGCGATGGGGTAATTCTTCCTCGAACCTACGACTATTCAATGTATCACTCGGGGGCCTACGACGAAGAGGTGCCGGTTTACGTTGCTTTCAAACCAACTCAGATCAAATCTGCCATCGGAAACAACGGAGACTACAGCCTTACAAATGCTGACATCCGTAAGAGCATAGGTGGGATCAAGGCCGCTGCACAGAAGGCGCTTCAGAAGCAACCCATGCCAGAGAAGGGCTTGGGCCATGTCAAGCAAGACCTGAAGAACCTAGCTCAACGGATCTTCTTCGCACAGAACAAGACCATCCTTGACCGTATTGATGGGATGAAAGATCGGTTCTGGCAGCGCGTTGCGCAGAATACCGCCGACCAGTTCCGTACCATCAAGGAGTACAGTCCGCTTGGTTATATGCAGGCGCGTCTGTCCAAATCTGTTGACGGCGGGCTTGAGGGGCTGCTGTTCCACGGCCAAGTGTTTGATGACGGCGGCGCACTGAACATCAAGGCCAAGACCAAGGGGATGATGGACATCCTCAAGCCGCTTGGCAATGAACTGGACAGCTATCTGATGTGGGTGGCGCTGAACCGCGAATCAAATTTGCCGGAAGAAAAGCGCAGCAAGATTGACAACATGGATCAACTTGTTGCTCGCAGGGATGAGTTCTCTGCCGGTGAGTTGAACGGCAAGCCTCGGGCAGAGGTGTACCGAGATGTGCTAAGGCAGATGAACCAACTGAACAAGTCGGTGCTGGACATTGCCTTGGCTAAGGGGCTCATCGACCAGAAAGGTTACGACAAATTTAGCGGTGACATCTATTACGTCCCCTTCTACAAAAAGATGGAAGAGGATGGAACGATTGCTGGCGCTCAGACTGCTTCCGGCCTGACGAGCCAGGACTTCTCCAAGGAACTGAAGGGAAGCGATAAGCCCTTCGGTGACCTGATGGAGAACGTAGTTCGCAACTGGAGCCACATCTTGTCTGCTTCAATGAAGAACGCAGCGGCCAAGACCACGCTGGATGATGCGGTGGAACTGGGTGCTGCTGTTCCCAACCTGAAGACTGGGCTTGAGTGGAAGGACGGAAAGGTCTACTCCATCAAGTCAGGCAAGCCTATTGAGGCAAAGGTGGATGAAGACGGCAGAGAGTACGCAGAAGGCGAATTGCGACCAGACCTGACGAAACAAGACGCAGGCATGGCAAAGATCATGGTTGACGGCCAGCCCATGTACTTCAAAGTTACCGATGATCTGCTGATGGATTCCATCAGTTCTATTGGTTACCTTGGACCAAAGAGCAAGTTCATCCTACTGATGCGCGACTTCAAAAACATGCTGCAGTACGGCGTGACGGCATCACCGATCTTCAAGGTGAACAACCTGATCCGAGACTCTGTTGCCGCGATGGCAGTCAGTGATCTGAAGAAGAACCCCGTAGCCAACGTGTTGAAAGGAATTAGCCTTTCTGACAAAGACAGTCCTACCTACATATCTGCCCTTGCTGGTGGAGCGATCTTCAACTTTGGTTCCGCATACGAGGGCGATCAGGCTAAGCTAATCAAGCGCCTGCTGGACCAAGGTGTGCCAAGTGATTCCATCCTTGATACGAAGGAAAAGATTACCAAGGGACTGAAGACTGCTTGGGATGCGTACCAAAATTTGGGCGACAAGTCTGAAGCGGCGAACCGTTTGTCTCTGTATCAACAGATGCGAGACAAGGGGATGACCCATCTCCAGGCTTCGTTCATGGCGCGTGACTTGCTGGACTTCTCCATGCAAGGGTCTTGGCCCGCGTTCCGCTTCTTTACCCAGGTGGTGCCGTTCATGAACGCCCGCATCCAGGGCCTGTACAAACTTGGACGAGACGGGATCATCCCGACAACACGGGTGTTGTACAACGCCACGACCGGCAAAGAGATTGATGCCAACGACAAGATCCGTGCGGCCCAGTTTGCAACCATCACTACCGCTGTGATGCTGGCTTCTGCTTTGTTGTACCTCTCGTTTAAGGATGACGAGGACTTCAAGAAGCGTGATGCTTGGGACCGGGACAACTTCTGGTGGATCAAGTTACCCGGCATGGACGTAGCCCTGCGGGTGCCCAAGCCGTTTGAGGTAGGCGCGTTTGGTACGCTGGTTGAACGGACGCTTGAACAAATTTTGGATCAGGGCGCTGAAGGAAAACAGTTTGGCGAAAGCCTTGGTAGAACTTTGTGGGATACGTTCTCTTTGAACCCGACACCGCAGATGTTCAAGCCGCTGATTGACATCTATGCCAACAAAGATTCGTTCAGCGGTGCGCCGATTGAATCTGCTGGCTTGGAGAGGTTGTCCAAGCAAGAGCGGGCAACGGATCAGACCAGTCCGCTGGCTATTGCGCTTGGCGGGGTGACAAGTTTGTTCCCTGAGAAGTTCCAGTTGTCTCCAGTTCAGATGGACTACATGCTGAAGGGATACTTCGGGTGGCTGGGTGCTATGGCTTCCGTTACCTCAACGTATGCCGTGATGCCCTTCAAGGAAGGCGAGTACCCTGATGCTCGTTGGTTGGATCGCGCAAGCCTAGGGTTGGCGAGAGAACTGCCCGCTCCTCAGTCGGCCTACGTCACTCAGTTCTACAACGCATCCAAAGAGATCTCCCAAGCCTACGCTGACATGCGCCACTATCGTGAGATGGGTGACGCAGAGAAGGTTCAAGAGATCTTGGAAGAGAAGGGTGACAAGATTGCCTTGGCTAAGTTCTACGACAAGACTGCCAAGAACATTGCCAATGTTCGAAAGCAGATTCGGTTGATTACGAACGACAAGGACATGGATGGCGCGGAGAAGAAAGAAGCCATCGAGCGTATGAAGCTCATCATGTCTGACCTAGCCAAGCAGGCCGAGGAAGTGCGCAAGTCCATGAAGCAGTGAACGTCAAGGAACTGCGGGAGATGGCGAAGATTTAATCCCCACAGAAGCAGGCTATGCCTTCTTCGTCGGAGAACATATCCATCTGCTGCTCGGCAAACTTTGCCATCTGGGCGTAGGAGGGTCGGTCTGAGCGGAACGTAGCGTCAATTTTTTGTTCCATGTTTGCCCACCAGACTGCCCGCTCGGGCTTGGCTTTGATAAGGCTCAGTATCTGTCCTGCGCCTTTGAGGAAGCATAGATCACAGTTACCCGCTGCTGTGACGCCATCGTGGAACTCAAGTTCCAGATCAAACGTCTGGTCTTTCCAAAACTTCTGCACCATTGCTTGCGTAACACCGGCCTGAGCCAGCGGGACAAGCAGGCCCCGAGCGCGTAACCTTGGCAGTCTGCGCGGCTCATCGGAGCGAACGTCAACCATCGTATCGGGCTCAAAATTGATGGAGTCAAAGTACCTGTTGATGGTTTTGACTTTCAGTTCTTCTGTGCAGAAACGCGCAACTGGGTTAGGCAGGTAGTTCTTCTTGGTGATCATTGCCTCAAACGGTTCACCGTTTCTACTGGCGGATTCAAACGTAACCACTTCAAACGCAGGGCCGACGCGGTACTCCACCCAAGTAATCGGCACGCCCCACTCTTTGCTGCACCGATCTACAAACCTGAGTGTGGCTTCCTCTTCCTTGCCAGTGTTGGAAAAGCACACCTTGGCTTCATCAGGCAAGCCACCATTGCTTTGAAGCACACGCCACAGCATGTACGCAGAGGTACGCCCTCCTGAGAAGGAGATGCAGGTAGGCCCGTTAATTTTGAAGGGGTCGTTCATACTGCCGCCTGTGCCCGTTGGGGCTTGTTCATCTCTGCCATCATCTGCTTGTGCTTGCGGGCATCACCCTTCCAGAAATGCTGGATGCCAAGGGAAAGGATTTGGAAACGACCAGCCTTTTCCTCCTTCACAACAAAGCCAAGTTTGACAAGGCGCGATACGCAGCGGGTGAAGTTGCACGGGGCCATGCCCAACTTCTCTGCCATCTGCGTCTGTGAAATCATGATCTTGTTTTCCATGTCCGCAGCGCCGACTAGCGCCATCAGAACGCGGCGATCAGAGCCAGACAGTTCTTCACTGCATATGGCGTCCACGGATTCTTGGTTGAGTGCGATCCACATGGTGTATCCGTTCTTTCGTTTGGGCGGCATGTATGCCATAGTGCCCTCAACAATTTCACCTGTGATCGCATCGCATTGAACGAACCGTCTCTGCATAACAACTCCTGTATGGACATACAGAAAGTATATCATGCGGAACACAGGTCATCACAGGTTTTCCCTCTATAACCCTTTTTTTCCCTCTATATCTTTAACCCGGAGGAACAGCCGTAATGCAGGCCAGGGTGTAGTTCTTCGCACGCAGGGCTTCTTCTGCTGCGCGGACAATCTGAGTTAGAGACTCTAAGTCGTCGCAAATCAGAAGCAGTTGTTCTTGCAGAGCGAGTTCGGCAATCTCCTCATCCGTAAGCCCCACCCATGTGAGCTTAAAAGATTTGTCTAACAAATGAAGATTGCACAATTCACTGGCTTGTTTGCATTTTGGGCAGCGCATCATTACTGATGTATTCATGTGTTCAACTCCTTCAGCTTTTCTTCCACTGCTTTGACACCCACGAACCCGCAGGCTTTGAAGTAGTCACGCTCATCGTCTGTCAGTCCTTGCCACTGGCGGGGCTGGTGGGTGTAGAGTGGTTCAACCCATCCTTTATGGTTTGGGTTTCGCATATCCCACTCATCACGGTAGTTTTCGTTGTCGTCGTAGGTACGGTAGTCATATCCTCCCTCACCGTCAAATGTGCGCCACGCCACCGGCTCGGCCTGCTCTCGCATCCTCTGCATCGCCGCCCACCAGCCCGCACAGTAAGCAATTTTCTCGGCTTCGGTCTGTGCCTCTGGCGGAATTTGCTTTGCTATCCCTTGGGAATCTACTTTGGTATAGAGCGGTATAGCCCCTTCATCCGTAGGGGCGCAGTCGGTCCAGCCGAAAGGTTCTGCCCGGAAGTAGCCGAAGAGTTTATCGTCCTTTATCTCGGGTTTGATAATTGACTGCTCTGGCTTTTGCGTAGCCTCTACTGTTTCAACCCAATGCTCAAAGGCTGCTTGGGATTTGTCTTCTGACTGGGCTAGGGCGTCACGCAGGGCGGTGATGGCGTTGAGATCATCTCGCGCATCCCATGTCCGATGGTGAACAATCAACCGCTCCAGCGCCCGAAGGGCAGCAGTACGAAGATCAGTCATACATTCTCCTGCTTAGCTGAACGATGGGGTTTGAAGTCTGAACTCTTTGAGCACTCGGCCAATAGCCAGCGGGTGCATTTGCCTTCTGGCCCGTTGTCCACGCAGTCTGGATACCAGCACTGCTCTCGCCACTCGCGGCGGGGTGGAGCGGCGTACAGCTTGGTGCCAACCGGAATCGGTGAAAGTTCTTCAATCCACACCCGACCACCATCATTGGGCCCAACCATGTGAATGTTGGGGTCGTGCTGCTTCACGGCCACCGCCTCCGGCTCCGGCTGCTCCCCAGTGTCGAAATTGAGCGTGACCAGCCCACGACGCACAGACTGACGGAGCACTTCTTCCACATCACGAGCGCCGATACCGTACCAAACATGGTACGTATCGCCAAGGTACTCGGCTATCGCTTGCAGTTTTTCTTCTGGGAAGTTGGTGGCCTGCGCCGGCTCTGCCATCTCTCGCAGCGTCGGCCTGCGGGTGTACCCCGCATCACGCATACGTTGTGCTCGATGTGCCACCTGTGCTTGCGTAACGGTAAGCAGTTTTTCCACCAGCCAATGCTCAAAGGCTGCTTGGGCTTTGTCTTCTGGCTTGGCTAGGGCGCGCAAGTCTTCCATGCGCTCTTGGAGCATTCCATCTCCGGCCTTAAGAAGCGGGGTGGTATCCCACGCATACAGCGCCCGAAGGGCAGCAGTACGAAGATCAGTCATACATTCTCCTGATGGTTTCATTGAGTACGGTCATCTCGGTTTTCTTCAGTGTCTTCCAGATTCGTGCTTGCCCGTGCAACCCATTGAAAGAACCCTGATGACAATCCCGGCACAGAGGGATTACAAGTAGGTGGCTTTCTTGTTCAATGTGGTGGGCATCTGAAGGCGGCGGCGCATCGCACACCCCGCACGGCATCTCTTTGATGCGGGCTATGTGCATGCGCTCGACGGCGGTCTTACTTTTGTGGTTCTTGCTGAACATTGTTTCGTGCCCGTATGGCGGCGGCGCAGTTCGTGGCTGCGTTTACCCCAGCCATTTGTCTGCCATAAGCGGGGGTGCCAGTGCCGTGATTTCTATGGGCCGCTTCCTGGCGGCTTTGCACTTCGGCGTCACACACCTTAGCGCAGGCTTCTCGTTCTTCTTTCAATAAAAGATCGACAAACACCTCCATGTTAGTAATGCCCCATCTGCCGTCCACCAACATTGGTTTTATCTGGGCCTTATATGCCAATGCTTGAATTTCATCCTTTGTCATTATTAACCTCCTCCACCCACCTAAGAACACCAGACAGTGCTCTCATGATGTCAGACACATGCTGGTCTACGCCATCAAATTTGTTGTGTAGACACTTGTCCTCCAGTTGCTTGAGGTTTCTCTCAGCTACTTGGAGGTAGTAGGAGTAGTCGTGGAAGGGGGTCATGATTTCCTTTCGCGGATGGCGGCGGCAAATGCAAGGTTTGACGGAATGCAGTCCATGTCTTTCCACGGCAATTCGTAGCACACCTTAGCGCAGGCTTCTCGTTCATCTGCACGGACAAGGGCGGCGAAGTGATGGATGCCTTCTTCGGCCCGATAGACGCGCATCAGGTACTCCTGAAGACCAGCCTCCCGTGCCATGCGAATGATGTCTTCGTTCATGACTTCTCTCGCTGGCTAAGCATGGCGTCGGCCACGAGATAGGCGGTTTTGGCGACCCACTTGTCGGTGGCATCTTCCCCAGACGCCGGCCCACGGGGGCTTGCAATTAGCCCCTGCATGGCCTTGGCCGCGAAGTAATCGCGCAGGGTCATGCAGGGGTGCGTTTTTTCAAACATCGCTTCCTGTACCGGGAACGCTGGCCCACCTGTGTTCATACTGCCCCCTTATCCATCATGTGCATAGCCTTACGCACGGCGTCGGTCAGGTTGAGCCATTCGTTCCAGTCTACTGCCTGGAAAAACTCCACCTTGACCGCTGAATCATCAACGGCCACCACTGTTGCAACGAGGCGGTCGATCTCCTTGTTAACGATCTCGACGCGGGTTGGGGAAACGGATAGTTTCATTTCATTTCCTTTCCGATGGATGCTGCTGCGCGGACGATGGCTCGGCGGGTTTTCTCGGCAATGTCCGATCCCATGCCGTCGTCACAGTGTTCAGTAACCCAGTCGTCCACGGAGCGGCACCAAACGCTGACCATGTGCAGCTTCTCAAAGCCGATGTCCAAACGCAACTTCACCGCCAACTCCAGTGCATCGCCGGAATTGGTGAGGGGGTTCCATTCGCACCCTGTTTCGTTGTTATGCGCCCAGGCGCCGGATTGCCATTCAATATCAATCCCCGCCGCCTTCGCAGCGGCCTCAAGTAGTTCACGGTCGGTCATGCGTTCACCTTCTGGCTAACGATCATCTTCTCCAGTTCACCTACCAAGTGAGCCGCTATGGTCACCCCATCCACACCGATGGACTGGCACCACTGATCCTGCTCAACATGGGAGATCATGTCTCGGACTGCTTTGTTGTAGCCGCCGTTGAAGGAGTCATCACCTTCGATGATCATAGTGATGGCATCCCGAACCAAGGCCGATGCCTTGCGGCTACCAGCGGCCTCCTTCAGTTTGTTGTAGATGTCCTCTCGGAGATGAACCGAG
>Ga0181363_1000161_pt1 | contig 19774 bp, 28 predicted proteins | sample Fa13NDMLBSN_FD_130109 | JGI IMG/M metagenome (GOLD analysis project Ga0181363, IMG submission 130109) | Freshwater viral communities from Lake Michigan, USA - Fa13.ND.MLB.S.N | ecosystem: Environmental > Aquatic > Freshwater > Lake | place: USA: Michigan | collected 2013-09-23
GACTTATATAATAAGCGCGATAAGGTGCGTAAGACGGTTTGTGTTGGCGTTGATGCAGATTGCCTACCTTCGATATTGGATAACGTCGATGAGCCGTTTATATTAACGCAGGATAACGAACGAATAACAACTCAAGAATTGATTAACCTATATCAAGAATAATTTTGTAAATTTGGGGAACATTTGAGCAATCCTTTTTTAGGTGTCAACCTTTCGACCTATCGAACCGAAGGTAAAACAATAAACACCTTTTAAATTATGGGATGCGTTTCCTATTGCGATTCGTCGTTACTCGAACATAATTTGGTGGACTGCAACGAGTATAAGCTCGGCGGTGTTTCTGCGATTATCGTAGGCGCTTGTAATGTAACCGTAGCCGACCCGTCGGACGCGGTAGAAATTGCTGCGCTATTAGCGAGCGGTGAAGCCCGTATTATCGAGGATATTCGTTTTGCATTACCAGCAGGTTCGCCCGTAACGGTAGATAGCCCGATTGGGTGTGGTACACCTATCCGCATTAATGAAGACCGCACCGCCACGTTATACGATGCAAATGTAACCGACGAAAATAACCTATTTTGGAACGACGTTAATAACCGTCGCGTTGGTTGGATTATGGCGTATATGTGCGACAGCGGTAAGATTATTTTTATCGACCCGCCCGTAGGTATTACAACGAGCGCTAACTTTATTTTGCCTGAGCAGAATAATGAATTACAGCGTTACGAGGTAACCTTTTCATGGCGTGATAAAGATATCCCAACTCAGTACGATGCACCAGCGGGAATCTTCAGCTAATTTGACTAACGAACAGAAGCACGCCCCGTTAAATTTCGGGGTGGTGCTTTTTGCGTTCGGTAAACCGCACTATTACGGCGCGGCTTATAATTTAGCGTTTAGTATTAAACGATTAAACAGCGGGCTTAAAATAGCCTTATTTGTTGACGACATGAGTAAGGTACACGGCTATGCTCACGGGCTTGCGGATTTCGTCGATTCAATTAATGAGATTAAACCCGAACACCTATCGACGGGCGGAAAATTAGACCCCGGTAAGTTAAAGGTTAATTTATACGATTACTTACCTTTTGACCATAACATTTACCTCGATGTCGATGCCGTAGCGCTCAAGGATTTAGAGCCTATGATTAACGAATTAATCGACGCGGGTAAAGATTACATAAGCCATACAGTGGGTTACCATACTATACAGCAAGGGCGTGCAATACCTTCTATGCAGTGGGCGTGGGCAGACGATATATGGCAGCATTTCGAATTAAGTGATACGGCGGTTTTACCCGCGATTAATAGCTCAATTCAATACATTCGTAAAGGTGAAATATGCGAGCGTTTATATGCTTCGGCTAAATACTTTTATGAGCATGAGCCTTTGCCAGTTCAAAAGCTACGAATGAAGTGGGGCGGTGGGCAACCCGACGAACTATACATGAATGTAGCGTTAGCCAAATTAGGCTTAGACCCTGCGATTATTTCAGTAGGGCAAACCGACGGAAGCGAAAACGGCTATATTCATTTCGCGATGCAACGTCGCTTAACCTTTGAACAAATAACCGAGCGATTCTATTTACAATCATATTACGGCGGGCAAGGTTTTACCCCGTTGTTTTATGTTGAGTGGCTCGATAGACTTTTAAAAAAATGGTTTGCCGATGCAGGCAAACAGCACATACATTTTATAAACCGAATAACCTCGAACAAATATGCCGGGAACAAAAAGTAAAAAGGTAGTTGAGCCAAAAGCCGAAACACCTGTAAAAGCTAAAAAAGAAAAGGCGGTTAAAACCGAATACGTTTACGCACTTGAGCCGCTACCCGAAAAGCAATTGGTAACAACCGAAACGTTTAGCGAAATGCCTCGCCACGGTTGGAACAGTGAACCCGATGTATGCGAGTTTATTGGTTCGTTAATTAAGATGCACGGCGCTAAAACTGTTTTAGAGATTGGTGTATTCGAGGGTGAAACCTCGGTTAAAATGATTGATGCTTTACCGCAAGGCGGTTACTATGCTGGCATCGATATTAACGACCATCGCAAACATAAGTTAGAACGTTCGGGCGTTGCTGTTGATTTCATTTTGGGCGAATCAATTAAGGTTATTAAAGGTATGCCGCGTGAGCATTTCGATTTTATCTTTGTTGACGGCGACCATAGTTGGGCTAATATTTTACCCGAGTTTAAAGAGATTGAGCGCGTAATCGCAAAGGGCGGTATTATTGCTTACCATGATACGCTACACATACCCGACGTAAGCGAATTAATGCGCTACGTTAATCATTATAAGTATAACGTTGTTACGCTCAACACCTCCGAAGGGCGTGGCTTATCAATATTGCAGAAATTATGAAACCTACATACTGCCGTTCTAAGTCGTGCGGGTCGCACGTAATCGTTAACCCTACATCCAAAGACGTCGCATAATGGCACTATCTACCGAGGAAATAAATAAGGTCGTTAACCGATTTGCTATTAAGTTTAAAGGCTGGGCAGAGGCGAATAGAAGTACACCGCTTAACCCTATCACTAAACAGCGCACGGGCGTAAGTCAGTACCCCGAGTATTGGGATGGGTATAACTACGCGGCGAAGATGTACGATTCTATTTTACCGCATACGCGCCCCGACGTTTACCCCGAGCATTTGTTAAGCGTGCGCGCCCCGAACCAAACCGACGTACAAGCGCAATACATAAAGGCGAATTATAAGCCTACGACGTTAAGCGTATTCGAAGATTTTAAATCTACGGTAAGCCGTGCGTTCGCAGACCAAAATTGGAGTATTAAATATTTCCCTGAAGCCGACGAAAGATTTGGCGACGATACTTTTCAAAGGTTCGTTAACGAGGAAATAGAAAAGTTTGGAAGCGTTGAGGCGTTCGTTAAAACGATGCTACCCACTTTAAAGCTGGTAGACCCGAACGGTATTATTGCAATTGAACCCGAGGACGTGGAAACGGTTTTAAGCGACGACGACGATAGCGAGGTTATTAGTAACGACCTATTAAAACCGATGCCGCATTATTATTCGTGTAAGTCGATTGTAGGGCAAAAGTTCGGAGAATACTACCTTGTTATTACCGACGATTATAGCAGCGTAAAGAACGGCTCTAAAATGGAAAAAAGCGGTATCGTGTTAGAGCTATACGATAATATGAATATTTGGAAGATTTACCAAACTGGTAAAAAATCCGAAATGGAATTTAGCGAACCCGTGCTTTACTTTGCTCACAACCTCGGGTACGTTCCCTGCCATAAGTTACAAGGTATGCCGCAACTGATTAATGGCGAAATCTGTTTTCAGTCGCCGTTTATTACTGCCGTTCCTTTCTTAGACCAAGTGGTACTCGATGAAAGCTATTTGCAAATAAGCAAAGCAACGAGCGCGTTCCCGTTTATGGTTGCGTTAGGTGAGGTTTGCGACTTTCACGACCGCGAGGGTAATAAATGCGTAGACGGTCAAATCTTCGACCCTATAAACGGAGGCTATCGTACTTGCCCTTCATGTAGCGGTGGCGGTTTGAAATCGCGTTTTAGCCCTACGGGTATGCTATTGATTAAGCCAAAGACCTCGGTTAGTGATGGCGACAGCGGTATTAGCGGCGAATACTTAAAATTCGTTTCACCGCCTATGGATACGCTTAACTTTTTGCGCGTGGAAATAGATGCACAAATGAGAAAAGCCCGTTCAATTTTGCACCTACCGAGTAGCGATAGTTCGGTAGGCGTTGGCGAAGGTGTAACGGCTACGGGTAGCCTAAATAAGATGCGTAGCCTATACGCGTTTTTAAAGCCTATTTCAGACCAGTTATTTAGCCTATATGAGTTTATACTCGTTACCACGGGGAAAATGCGATACGGCGAGTTATTCGGGGGCGTTACGTTGGTTTATCCTACGACCTTCGATATAAGTACACCGAGCGACTATTTAGCTGTAATTGGCGAAGGCATAACGGCGGGCGTACCGCCTTCGGTTACGTTTAGCAACGTTTACAATTACATTAAAGCTATTCACTATACCGACGAAGAAACGAGCGCTATTTACGATTTAATTATTCATTCGGACGAACTGCTATTAATGAGCAGCGCCGATATAGCCGCAAGGGTAGCGAACGGAACGGTTGAAAAATGGCAGGACGTTCTACACTTTAGCGCCCCGCAATTAGTAATGGAGTTAATTCGTAACTACATACCAACCGAAGACGCGCCAAAGTTTACCGACCTACCATTACAGGAACAGGTCGTAGCCTTGCGTAACATTGCAGCCGAAAAGGTGCGCGTACAATTAGACCCTATCCAACAAGCGCAACGCGACTTATTAAATGGCATCGCTTGACGAACTGATTAAAAAGAAAATTCGGTTATTTGAACAGATACCGAAGGATATGGCTACGAGCGCCGAACGTGCGCAGCTCGATGCGTGGCGTACCGTCGAGCCGTTGTTACGCGATATGGACGTAGATAGTACGGGTAATATAATTCAGAGCGATGCGAACATTAACCGAATCGGATTAATAGCCGACGAACTAAATAAGGTTTTAGCGGGCGGCGAATATAAAGAGGCGGTTAGTAAATTCCTTTCACAAATCGAAGCGGGTGTAAACCTATCGACTGAGATAGCGCAAAAGTTCGAGGCGGGTTTTGAGCCTACCGAAGCACAGCGGCGTTTAGTTCAAATAAGTAAACAGAACGCGATTAATAGTTTTTTCGGTAGTGGATTAAGGGAGCGCGTAACACAGCCTTTTTTAGAACAGCTAACGGCTAACATCGCAGCACGCGCCCCACTACGCGAAGCCGTAAAGGCGTTAAGCGCAACTATAATAGGCGATAGTAAACTCGATGGTAATTTACTCGGTCATATTAAAACAACCGCCACCACAGCGCAAGCCGTCGCAGACCGTAGCTTTTCGGCGGCGGTTAATGAGGAAATCGGTATACAATGGTTTCAATATTTAGGGGGCGAAATACCTACGACCCGTCCATTTTGCGAACATAGGCAAGGTGAAATATTCCACCGCAAAGAAATAGAAGAGTGGGGGCGTGGGCAAAACAGCGCCGATATAAACGACATTAAGAACGGAACGTGGGCGGGGCGAATCGATGGAACGGATAGTAAAACAATTTTTACATTCGTGGGCGGTTGGAATTGCCGACACGATTTAGTACCCGTGCCAGCGTCAAAAGTACCCGAAACCGTTAAGGCGCGCGCAAGGGCAGAGGGGTATATTGATTAACCCTTTTTTGTTTTGCAATTTCAATTAACTATCTTTGTGCTGCATGAAATATTTACTGCTATCAGATGGCAAAATAATACACGCGTCCGACGTTGTGGCCTCGAACCTATTAAACAGGGGCGCGCGTGAATTGAAACTAAAACAAATTGAAACCCCTATAATTTATGGCAATGAAACCCGAGGAGGCACTGGAGTTAGTGAAATTCCTAAACCTCGACGAAGCCGAAAACCTCGAAACAGCGAAGGAAAAATTCCAAACGAACTGGATAGACCAAAAAGAACACGCCGCGACGCTCGGTAAACTTAACGGCTCGATAGCAAACGTTGTAAAGCGCGCCTTCGAACCGTTTGGTGTTACACTAACCGAAGACGATTTTAAAGAACAAAAGAGCTTAGACGTAATTCGCAACGCAGCCGAACGCGCTAAAACAGAATACGAAAAGCAACGCGACGAATGGGAGAAAAAAGCAACGGGTAACGGGGCGGCTGAATTGGTAGCCGAATGGGAAAAGAAACACAAACAACTTGAGCGCAAATATACCGAAGTTGAGCAAGCCCGTCAGGAAGCATTAACCCAATTTGAAAGCTATAAAACGCAAGCCGCCGAAGAACAAAAAGCTATTAAGGTTAGCAGCGTATTCGAGCGCGAACTGGGCGCATTGAAGTTAGACCCAACCGTAAACGAGTACACGATTAAAGGCTTTAAATCTGCGATTAACGAAAAGTTTGTTATCGATTTAGAGGACGATGGCAGCGCAATAGTTAAAGACCGTAAGACGGGCGAACGCTTAAAATCAAAAGACAAAGCGGGCGCGTTTTTAGGTGTTAATGATGTATTGATAGCCGAAGCAACGGCGGCGGGTATCATTCAAAAGAACCCGCACGCGGGCAAGCCAATGAGCCGCGCAGGGCAACCGTTAATCCCTGCAATCGAAACGCAAGCCGACAAACGCGTTAAAGGTGTTAACCCTCGTTTCTTTGTGAAATGACAATCAAGCAAGCATATAAGATTTTAAAGCATCATGCAGAGTGGCGGCAAGGCTTAAATAATGAAATGCTCGAAGCGTCGCAATTAACTAAAGCCATCGAGATTGTTTTAGCTTACTTAGAAAACAAACTAACACAAAGCAACTATGCCACAGTATGAAGGTTACAACGTTACCAGTTCGGAGCGTGAAGGCAAAAAATACAAAGCCGTAGACAATGAAGGTAACGAAATTCATTTTGGCGCTTCGGGGTATCGGATTAACCCCGGCACGGATGCGGGTAATTCTTACTGTGCTCGTAGTAATGGCATCCCTTCGCCGAAAGGTTCGGCTAATTGGTGGGCGCGTCAATTATGGAGCTGCGAGGGGCGACGTTCGGTAAGCGACAAACCTTTTTTTGGTAAAATCGAATTACCGTAGTATCTTAGCTGAGTTCATAGAAAATAAGTTTAGGCAACTTAGAGAGAGGGTAGCGTCGCTTCTACCCTCTTTTTTTATCTGTATTTATCGCGGCTCATTTTACGAGCGCCTCCGCCTATCTTTTTATTTGGGTGTAAACGTTTATACTCACAAACCTTATAATTTTCAAATACGCAAGCCAACCCCAACTCTATTGTATGCGTTGGCATGGTTTCAATTATTTTAATCGGTTTATTTTCCTCTGTAAATTTAGCAGCATAGCCGCCTATATGTTGTTTAAAACGCTTATTTATATCAATAGCTACACCAACATAAATAGAATTGTTTTCGCATTCTAAAACGTAAACAAAGTATTGTTTTTTTGTTCGATAGCTTGTTGGCTCAGTATAGCCCTTTACATTATTGTAAACTGCCAACTTTGTTTTTTTTTGTTTTCTTTTTTTTTGAGCCATCAGTATTATAATATTACTATAAACTTATAGTAGTTTATGTATAGCTTTTTGGTGAATCCTGAGAAACTGTGAAAGCATGATTAGCCCAAAGCGGTTTTAAATCGCTTTACGCTTTCACAATTTCGTTCGTATAGCTTTTCGGAGCCATCCTTCGAACGCTGTGCCTAACAGGTCGCCGCGCCTTATTAGGTTGGAGTCTATTTTACGAGCCATTCGGTAGCCCGATTAGTAGTGCGGCTCACTCCTTTGCATCACCGCTGTGCTGGTACTAATGCCCACTGTAACACTTTTTACAAGTTCGCAGCCGTAGTTTATCCCGACCGAACTAAATTTTATTTTTAGGGAATAAAAAAACCCCGAAACTACTTGCGCATAGTTCGAGGATTAATTTGAACGGTTAGGTTCTAATTTTTTACCGAAACGAAACACGGCGCAAGAATGTTTCGAGAGCAAATATAAAACGACTTTTTTAATTACAAAAACATTTCGTAAATTTACAGCGCTCAAATGACAAATTATTTTTAGGCTTGAATCTTTGCCGCCTATTAAGTGCAAAGACCAATTTTAAAACCTAAAAACAAAATGTCAATTTCTCGCATTTTATCCGAATGCCCGAACGTGCAAATGAGCCTTTCGGAGCTTTTTATCGAAGTAGGTCAGCGCGAACAGCTACCTTTTCTCGAGTTTCTTAATTCACCTGAAAACGTAAAATTAATTCGTCAAGAAGTATCGCCCGGTCGCGGTAAGCTAAAGACGGTTGAGGCTCGTTGGATTCAGCGCCTACCCGAAACGGAAGTAGAAGAGGGCGGTAATATCCTTACTTGTACCGCAACTAACACCTACGGCGATTCAACAACCACGTACACGCTTGAAACAACCGACACGTATATCGCTGAACAATTGATTGAGGCTGATGCTATCGCCCGTCATTGCCAAGAAAACAGCCGTTACGTATTGGAATCAATCATGCGCTTAATGGATGTAATGGATAGAAAGGTAGCAAGCGCCGCCGCAACGCAAGCCGTTTCGTCAATCGGTGCATGGGGTACTGAAGTTTCAGGATACTACACCGTATCGGGCGACTGTTTACGCATTGCAACCCGTCAAACGGGCGGTCAAGCATTGAACGAATTTGCTTTAGCTGACATCTTGCAAGCTACACGCATGGCTAATTATCCGGGCGCGCCTGTGGTATTTGGCGGTGCTGAAATGCAGCGTTACGCTAACGCCGTGCAGGCTGGTTGCTGCACGCAATTCGGTATCGACCTTTTGGCTATTAGCCAACAAAACGGTTTCGGCTTCGCTTACGATGCACGTTTAGCAGCGGCTCAAGGTTCACAGCTAAAGAACTTAGCTACGACCGCTGGCGCGATGCAATGGTTATCGTTCAATATGGCTGAGTGGAACGCGGGTATTACACCTGTGGCGGGTAGCAATTATTCTAAGACTATTGCTTTCACCCCTGCGGGCTTGCCTGTTGACTTAACCATGAAGGACGATTGCGGTAACTTATCTATCGTTTTGACGCACACAGGTAAACTCGTAACATTGCCGACCGATATTTACGAGGCGGGCGATAAGTACGCGGGCGTTAACTATGTTAACTGCATTGAAATCGTAAACCCGTAGCAGCGTCGATAAGTTTATTATCGCAAGCCGATGAAGACTTATTGACGCAAAATGGGTTAGATAATTTAGTAACCGAATAGAGGGGTGTAACAACCCCTCTTTTTTTTATCTTTGTGCTTATGTGCTACGAATCACTTTTAGGCTTACGCGATTGCAACCTCGCAGAACCTTCGACGGGCTTATATATAGATGAACTCGGTATAAATAACACCTTTTTAGGGCAATTAATAACCGACCAATATAATAATGGTGTAGAATTGTTTGAAGATAAACGCGCTTTCGCATGGAAAAAATTAAGCAGCGACGTTCTTACGCGCCTTAGCCCCATGATGAAAGCCGACACGATTATCGAATCGAAACGGGTGGGGCAAGTTGTAACCGATTACAGCAACATTCAAACGGCGTTAGGCGCTGGTAATTATGGCGGCATACGTGTTAAGATAAGCCCGAACACCTTAAGCTATCTAAACCTATTTATAAGCGATTTAACGCTCGCAATTGATTCGAGTAATACGAACGTACCGATATTGGTTTTCGATATGACTACGCTTCAGCTAATCGATACAATAACGTACATGGCGGGCGGCATCGAATACTATATCGGTAAGGAGTTCGCAGCAAAGCGCCGCAAATTAGATTTGGCTTTTGTTTACGAATCAACCATGAACACGGTTAAATTCATACCGAAAAAAGGTAGTTGCTACGATTGCGGCGGTTCGGTACGCGAGGCGCATATTTGCCCGTTCGTGGATGCGATAGGCATTAACCTAACGACCGACGGCGTAAGCGTGTTAAGTAGCACAAATAATAAGTACACGACGGGTATGAGTTTGAATTACTCGGTAAGCTGCGACCGTCGCGGCTGGCTGTGTTCAATCGGTAATCAAATGAGTTTAGCGTTAGCCTACGCTACGGCTGTGGAAATATACAACTACGCGTTAACGGTTAGCCCTAACCAACGGGCGAACACTACGGTATTCGTAAACAAGGGTAACAAACCATTTGCAACGGCGGCGGCGTTTGAGGGTATCGTAGCGGCTCGAGATATTGCAGCCGAGCAATACAATAATGAGTTAACGGCAATGCTTCAAAATATGCGATTACCCGACGATAACCATTGCTTCGATTGCCGTAAAAACATTAAATACGTTACGGCGCTGCCATGACACCCGAGGAGGCTAAAAAACGAACTGACGCGCTATACAATCAATGGCTCGATAACTTCGAACCTTTGTATTTAGCCGCTATCGAATTACGCCGAATCATGTATAATCGAATATTTGAAACCTCGGGCGGTAACCTTAACACGGCTGGGCAAAAAATACCATTACCCGCGAGGCGTGGCGGTAATTACGAAACACCCTACTCGCCGGGCTACACCGTTAGGAAACAGCGCCGACCTATACCGCTCGAATTTACGGGCTTTTTACGCCGCAACTTTTTAACCGAACCTATACTCGAACAGGGTTTAACCGCCGCGTTAATGTTAGACGACCGCGAATATTTAAAGGCGCAAGGCTTACAATTCGGTAAAGCGGTTAACCCCGTTTATGAATCCTTTGGCGGATACGGGGTAATCTTTATACCGACCGAAGAAGAGGAAGCCGAATTTATCGCATACCATACTGAACTAATAATCGACCAAATAAATAAACAATTGGGAGCATGATTTTAAAAAGCATTATCGACCGCTTAAACCAACGTGTAGAGGTTAGTAATATATTCGACCGCATATATGGTTTATGCGAGCTTACAGGCGATAAGGGATGGATTTACTACATAGGCGATGGGCAAGCGATACCCGTTACCGATTACGATTCAAAACAAGGTACTTTATTTTGGGCGAAGCGCGGTAAGGTAAACATATCGAAAATCGATAGCCTACGGGTTAGCGGATGCAAGCAAATGTATTCGACGAAATTTAACCTTTCGGCTTATGCAATAGTTCGCAAATCGCATTTACCCTGCGACGGCGAAGATGCGGGCGACTGGGTAGCTTCGCGGGTTTATAAGTTAGTAAGCGGGCGCGATTATGGGTTTAAAGACGTAATCGATGTAGTAAGCTATGAAGTAATCCCGAACGGCTACACGGTGGGCGATAAAACATTACCGCCTAATTTCGAGTTCGCCACCGTTGTAATTGAATTAGAAGTTGAGATTGTTAGCGGCTCAGAGGATACGTGTTACGATATTTGCAACACGGGCGACATACCATTACCGCCCGACTTTTTACCATGCACCCCGTGTTTAACAGAGGTTGCGGTTGACGGGGTTACGATTATTGGAAACGGTACACCGAGCGACCCGTTAATCGCCGTAGGCGGTGGGGGCGGTGGCGGTACGTTGTTAGCGCTACCTTTCACAAATGACCATTTAAGCTCTACGGGCAATCAGTATTTAATTGGTAACGTGGTTTGGTATAATGGTAACGTCTATCGATGTATCGCTAATAACGATTCTATACTACCAACAAATGCGACGTATTGGGTAAACCTCGGAGCAGGCTTTCCGCTTGTTGAACAACCTTCAAACTGGAACGCAACGAGCGGCAATAACCAAATATTAAACAAGCCAACAATACCCGTTCTGCCTGCTACAATTGTTGAGGACGTAACCGCAACCGCGCCGCTAAGTTCAAGCGGTGGCGCAACTCCCGATATAAGTATTACGCAAGCGAGCGCAAGTACCGACGGCTATTTAAGCGCAACCGACTTTAATACATTCGACGGTAAGCAAGACGCGTTAACAGCGGGTACTGGTATCGACCTAACGGGTAACATCGTAACGAATACCGCACCCGACCAAATAGTAAGCATCACAGGCGGCACGGATATAACCGTAAGCGGTACGTATCCGAGCTTCACAATAGATAGCACCGCAACGGGCGGTATGCAAGGCGGTCAGGCATCGGGAACAGATACCTATTCGGTGAGCATTGCAGGAGTAACTGCCTACAATACCAACGATGCATACGCGATAGGATTCACCAACGCGAACACGGGTGCATCCACGATAAACATAAACGGGCTTGGTGCGGTTAACATCGCAAAGAATAACACCGTGCCGATTATCGGAGGCGACATTGCAGCGAACCAGCAATTCATTGCAATATATGACGGCACGAACTTCCAAATTTTAGGCGTTGCTCCGAATCAAATGTTTGCATACATCACAAATGCGGACAGCGTAACGATTAACAGAGGGCAGCCCGTGTACGCCTTTGGCGCAACTGGCGACCGCATGACAGTCAAGCTCGCAGATAATACCACAGAGGCGACAAGCTCAAAAACGGTTGGGCTTGTGTTTAGCAGTTCGATTGCACCAAATCAGAAAGGGTATATCATAACTCAGGGCGTAATCGATGGCATCAATACGGGCATGTTTACGGCAGGCGATACGCTCTATGTAGGCAATAGCCCCGGCGCAAAAACAAACGTACTACCATTAGCCCCAAATCACTTAACACGAATCGGAATTGTTGAGCGTGCGAATGGAGGTAACGGGCAAATTTACGTGCTTGTGCAAAACGGCTTCCAGCTTGACGAACTGAGCGATGTGGATATCACAACCGTTACGCCCGTTAATAATGACTTTTTGGTTTATACTACGGGGGTCAATAACCTTTGGAAGAATCGAAGTTTGGGCAATGTGTTAGGCGGTACGACCTCGCAGTATGTTCGAGGCGATGGCAGCCTTGCGACTTTCCCGACATTGCCTATAATTTACAAAAGCACGACCGATACAGCAGGGCACGCAAATACTACTAATACAGTTAAATACACGCAGCTAATCCCTGCTAATACCTTTGCGGCTGGCGATGTCATTAGGATTGCATACAGAACTCGTAAAACTGGTACAAACGGGAATCAAACTCTAAGGATATACGCCAATACAACTGCTAATTTAAGCGGTACGCCAATATTGCTCATGACTTATTTGAATGCCAGTAACGCATCATTTTTAGTCAACCAAACACAAAGGAATTTAGTAATAAAAACTTCTAATAACAATACAGAAGTATTTTCAGCCACAACAGTTGGTACTGCTGCTGATTTAGGGCTTTTTAATGGAGTAACGACCTGCGCGGTTGATTGGACTACTGACCAATATTTAGTATTCGCACTTCAGAACAGCGGTGCTACTGATAATAATTTTGGTTCGATGTATTTAATAGAACGACTATGAGCAACATAAACATAACATCCACAAATATTGAATTTACATCCACTCCTACGCCGTGGCTTACGCTAACCGAGCCGCGATGGGAAATGGTAGACGAATATTCCTTTCATGTATCGACCGAGCATGGCGTGTATTTGGTATATGTTACCGAGCATAAAATAAATACGCAAGTATTTAAGACTTCAGATGATGCGATTTCGTATCTGAATAATTTGTAAATTAGTGGGCAAATTTTACAACTATGGCAGGCGTTAAAGTAACCGATTTGACCACGTTAGGCACGGCAGATGCTAACGATATAATGTATATCGTGGACACAACTGCAAACCAGTCCAAGCAAATCCAAGTGCAGAATATCTATGACGGCTTGCCACAGTTGGATAGTGGTACATATTTAGCAACAGTAGCGAATGAAACAGGCGGCACAGTTGATTCGACTCAATATGAGGGTATTTATAGCCGAGTAGGCAATGTAGTAACCTTCACAATTCCTATTGATATAACAATGGATGTAGCTTCTACAAATATTACTTTCAATTTATCTATTCCAATTGCCTCTGCTTTTACTAATAACAAACAAGCGTATGGTGTATGCACTGGGAATGCTGAGGTTGGTACATTTGAAGTACGCAGCGATGACGGTACTTTAGGAGATGCTGGTGATATTTATATCACTTTAGTTACCAATACTACGACTGTATTGGCATACTTTACTATTACCGTTCAATACGTTATTATTTAAATGCGCTCCACCTCGCTTCTCGGTCTCAATCTGATTAAGAAGTACGAGGGCTTGCGGCTTAGTTCATACCTTTGCCCTGCTGGTGTTCCGACAATTGGCTACGGCAGCACTCGCCATCCGAACGGCAAGAAGGTGCTATTAGGCGAAAAGCTAAACAACGAAAAGGAAGCAACGCAATTGCTACTCGCTACACTTTCGCCCTATGAGGATGCTGTGAATAAGCATTTGCCTATCCTTAATCAATGCCAGTTCGATGCGTTAGTAGCATTTAGCTACAATGTAGGCACGGGGGCTTTGGTTAAATCTACGTTGCTAAAAAAAGCAAAGGTTAACGCCGCTGACCCGTCAATCTTGGATGAGTTCCTGAAGTGGAACAAGGCAGGCGGCAAAGTTCTTAACGGCTTAACAAACCGCAGGCGCGAAGAGGCGAATCTGTACTTCTCACTTTGTAACTTTTAAGCCTTAAACGCTTAAACGTAGCCGGACTAATAACGTAAATTAGTTTATGAGAAAAAGGGCTACTAAACCGAGGCGAATAATTGACGTTATTGTAAAGCATTGGCGTTCGACGGTTGGCTCGGTTATGATATTAGCTTCAATCTTTTTACTCATTTTTAAAGTGATAACAACCGAAACACTCGCAGCAATAATTACCGCTTTAATCGCAGCGGGCTACATACCAAAAGCTAAAAACGATGCAACAGGTTCGTAGGGATACAATAAAGATTGCACGCCATAACAAGCTCAATATTGATACAATGAGCTGGGAAGCCGCGAACGCGGATACGAGTTTTGCGCAAGCAAACCGCGAAAGCTACGAGTACGTTATGGCACAACCGAAAGCAAAGCCCGAAATAGTATTAACCGCGTTTGACACTATTCAACCGTGCGATGTATCTTTGTTGGCAGCCCCTACGTACTACACCGCCAAAAGTCAACCCGTAAGAAAACCGCAAGAATTGGAAACGCCTATGAATTACGACATACTATTTAACGGCATTGTGTTTAGTTTTACGCTTTGGATGTCGGCTAAGTATTTAATGGGTTGCGGCGCGGCGTGGCGGTCGCTTATAAACGATTTGCGAAACGTTTAAACATTTAGTATAATTTAACACTATTGCTTAAATTTGCAATGTGTCTACGGTATACATACTCGAAAACTCTTTAGACTTGTTTTACGTTGTTACCGAAACCGACGGTACAATCGTAAGCACTAACGAACTTTTTAAGCATTACGCGAGCCATATTAAGCCGAAAAACATCGTCGATATAGTTAGCAACACCGAGGATAAAGACACGCTAATAGAAGCCGTAAAAAGGGCAAAGGATAAACAACCCGAACCCTCGAGAGTTTACGCCCGCACAAAACAAAAGAACCTATCTGAACGCTTTAATGTTTGGAATATATACAGCATCATGGGCGCGGTGCATTTTATCGGTTTTCAGTTAGTCGATGTAACGAGCATAAGCGCACACGAACACGAACGCCAACGGGTTTTACTTGAGGAATTTCGATTTATGCTTTCGCACGAACTAAGGCAGCCGTTAACGTCGGTTAGTGGGTTGGTTAAGTTGATAGGCTCAAATAAATCGTTATCCGAAACCGAACGCGGCGAACTTTTGCAGATGTTAGAACAATCGGTCGTAAATTTGGACGAAGCCGTAAGGGTTTTAGTTAAGAAAGCAACGCGCCAAATATGACCGACAGGCAAATCGATAAACGACTTATAAAAGTGCTTCGGATTTATCTAACCGAACGCGAAATGCCGCCAAACGTAGCCAAAGCAATACTAACCGAAAACGTTAAATGCCGTGAAAGAATCGAAAAGTACATCGCTCAGTTACGTTTGGCTTGAACGCTTGCTATTTTTAGCGATTTTAAGCCTGTTTTTTGTGCGTTCATGCCATCAACAAGCGCAAACCACACTAACAGAGCAAAAGTTCGTTAAAACGCACGTAAACGATTCCTTAACGATATACACGCAAGGGCAACAAATCGCAGAACTCAAAAATTTAACCGAAAAACTGCGCATCGATAAGCCGAAGGCGGCGGTTGAGGTCGTTACGCGCACCGTTTATAAGACTAAAATACAATTAGGCGACCCGATTTACATACGCGACAGCGTGCCAGCGCTTGTTTTGCCGCGTAATTTTGAAAAGTTCGAGCGCTGGTTTGCGATTACGGGCAAAATTAACCGCCTCGGATACCTTCAAATCGATAGTTTAAGCATACCCGCGACTATTTCGGTAGGCATAGGCGACACTTTACGCGGCGCTTTCCCGTTTCGTAAGCGCGAAAGCGTGGTACAGGTGGCAATTGATAACCCGAATATGGTAGCTGAAGGTTTACGAAGCTATGTAATCGAAGCCCCGCGAAAAAAATGGTACGAAACAACGGCGGCAAAGGTCGGATTCGGGGCGCTTATCGGTTTCGGTTTGGGTAGGGCGCAAAATTAGGCGCGTTAATTTTCAGCGTTTTATAAAATAATTTGCATTTATTTTTGTTTTCGTATTGCACAATTAAAAAACTGTTGTATGTTTGCAGTGTTAAACAATTAAACATTCACACAATGACAACTTCAATCACAACTACAAAACTTCGCAACGGTGTAACAGTATTAGCTAAAGCTGATAAGTTTGGTATAAACGCCGTAGGTTACACAAACCTAAAACAAGCCAACGCCCGCCAAATTAAACTTACTTTAGAGGGTATTGATTGCTCAGTTTACCGCACGCCAACTAACCTATCGGTAACGTACATTAAAATAAATTCCTAACCACCACGGGCGGCTAATAACCGCCCTTTCTTTTTAAACCTTTAAACCCTTATACACATGGACACAGTTACAATTTTCCGCAACTACGAGAACACAGAGTTTTATTTGTACGACCATCTTAGCGGCATCATGACGATGCTTGTTAATGACGGCTGCATGAAAGGAATTTACACGCGCTGCGATTCGGGCGCTGCTAACTTAGCGCGTAAATTTCACCGCGAACAGGTTGAAGGCGTGCCAGTCGAACACCGCCTATTTGAGCCGCTTGAGCGCAACGCATTTACCGAACTATTCATTGAGGTTATCGACGGTATTAACCGCAACCTCGTTCACGCGATTCAATCCGAGAACCTTTAATTTTTTAACCCTTAATACTTTTTAAAATGGCTTTAACAGCACCAACTGGAGGAAACTCCGCACGACAAATCGCGCCCGAAGGTTTATACCCCGCGCGCTGCTATCAAATTATCGACCTCGGCACGTCCGAGCAGGGCGGTAACTTTCCCGGCAAAAAGCGAAAAGTTCAATTCTTATTTGAGCTGCCAACCGAGAAAGCGGTATTTAACGATGACAAAGGTGAACAGCCGTACTACGTTCGCAGTATCTACACGCTTTCAATGAACGAAAAGGCTTTATTACGCCGCGATGTTTCAGCGTGGATAGGCAAAAAAATGACCGACGGCGAAGCGGCTAAGTTCGACATATTCACCCTACTCGGTAAAACGTGCATGGTAAACGTAACGCACGTAACGAAGGGCGATAATACCTATGCAAACATTATGAGCATTACGCCTATGCCAAAGGGCTTAACTTGCCCCGAACCGATTAACGAGGCTTTCGTTTATTCGTCTACCGAACATAGCCAAGAAACGTTCGCAAAGTTGCCCGAGTTCGTACAGGATAAGATTAAAGAATCGGACGAATATATTAAAATGACGGCGGAGAACTTTAAAAACGATTTCACCCCTAAAACACAACCGCCCGCAAACTTTGAGCAGTTACCTGACATCGACGATATATTCCGACAAAAAGCGGCTAACGACTTGCCGTGGGATTAAATAATTAAGGGGCGGTAAAATGCCGCCCCTCACACATCAATAAAACAGACAACATGAACACACTTGCAAAGGTACAAATACCAATCGAAAAAATATACTTAGCGATAAATTCGCCTCAAGTATTAAACGCTCAGGCGATAATTAAACGCAACTCAGTAGGCGGCGAAGCTAACAGCGTTGTTAACGTTAGCGAATATACAGCCATGAACGCCGCTGTTAAGGACGTTAACGATGCGGTTAAGGCAATCGAAGCCGCACGTAAAGAAGTTACCACACCGCTCGAGCATTTCAAAAAGGAACTTATTAAACTGGAAAAGGATGCCACCGCGCCGTTAATCGAATTTATCGAAGATGCTAAAAAACGCATGGTAGAATACCACGAACGCCTCGAAGCCGAACAGGAAGCCGCCGAAGCTAAGTTAAGAGCCGAAGCCGCTGAAAGCCTCAAGCAAGCCGAATCGTTAGGCGATGTAATGGCAGCCTTTACCGATAAGCTATACGCCACCACGGTAGAAAATAACCAAACGAAAAACATTCGTACCACATTAAAGGCGCGCATAGTTGGCGAAGTTGACTGGTTAAAAGTTTTAGCGGTTCAATTCGCGCATAATAACCTAACGCCCGAGGATTTAATACAGGGGCTACCCAAAGCGATGAAGGAAATGGGTTTAGATAGTATTGCAGGGGTTGAGCTTTACGAACATAAAACGCAAGTAATCCGATGAGAATAGATAACAACACCGCCTTAGTTCAAGATAGCTTCGGTAATGGTATAATCGTACGCCGTGGGGGTAACACCCTGCGGCTATCGATTCGCTTAAACGGAACAACTAAAGAGCGTAAAATCGGCGAAATAGATATGCCAACGCGCACGCTAACCGTAACGCGCAACCGGGCAAAACATTTGCTTCAAAAGGGCAACGCCTACGGATTAAACCATAAGTTAATCGCAGACGCTACCCGCTTCGATACGGTGCGAATAGTTGACGATTACGGGCGCTGGGATATACCGCGTGAGTACATACTTGAAAACGGCAAATTTCTTTTATTTGCAAAGCAAGGATTCGAGCTGCAAATCTTTATTTCACTTGAACAAATACAACCTTTTAAATCATGAAACAGACCGCGACAGATTATTTTTACGATAGGATGCTAAAACTATTTATGCAATATCACGAAGAGGATATACCGACTATTAATTTTGGTGAAGTAATTACAGAGGCATTTGACCAAGCTAAAGCAATGGAAAAGGAGCAGATAATTGATGCCTATGCAAATGGCTCAAACGATAGGTTAAAAAACACAATTAATGATTTCTTCAATGAAACTTATGGAAGTAATCATTTTGTTGACACCAACGAAATGATAGACCATATTGTTGATGCCAACAAAATGGTAGAAATATCAGAAGACCAAGCAATAGAGATGGTTAAGGATATGAATAAACAACCAATGAGATTTCACTGTGTACCTAAAGAAATATCAGATGAAGAACTATTCCAACAAGCTATATTAGCAATGGAAGAATGGTATGGTAGCGGATGCGATTCAGAGATAGACGCTTATTTCAGAGGTGCTAAATGGATGCAAAAACAACTTAAAGGAGGTAACCAATGACACGCGACGAATACATTAAGCATCCAGCAATTAGCGCAAGCCGTATCAAACGCTTTTACACGGGCGATATTAGCTACGCACAAAAGGCGCTAACCGAAGGCGCGGCGTTCCATTTCGATTTACTTGAGCAACCGTTTGAGGATATGCCAACGACTACCCAAAACGTTTATAATGCGATTCACGAAGTCGCGATGTTAGGCGAACTATTCGACAAATCAGAACACGAATATATTACCATGAATAACGTAACGTTAGGCGGTATAACGGTTGAAGGTAAAGGAATGATGGATTTATGCTGGCTCGAGCGCGGAATGATTGCCGACGTTAAAACAACGAGCGCGAAAAATATTAAGGCTTTCGCCTCCGATATGCTGAAGCATTGTAACCACGTTCAGGCGGTTTGGTATTCGCTCCTTATGGGTTTCGACCCGCGGCAATTTTATTACATAGGCGTACCGCCAAAGGTTAAAAAGACGGGCAATTTTAAGGACTTGTATTTATACCGCCACAGCGTCGAGGAAATCGAAAGCGCCACGCAACTAATCATTAACTACCTACACAATGGCGCAAACGGGTAAGTATGGTACGTATGAGTTCATGCAGCTTATTCAGGAGTTTAATAAACAGGTTAAAAATTTACCCGACAGTACGACGGCATACAAA
>Ga0181363_1000163_pt1 | contig 19734 bp, 33 predicted proteins | sample Fa13NDMLBSN_FD_130109 | JGI IMG/M metagenome (GOLD analysis project Ga0181363, IMG submission 130109) | Freshwater viral communities from Lake Michigan, USA - Fa13.ND.MLB.S.N | ecosystem: Environmental > Aquatic > Freshwater > Lake | place: USA: Michigan | collected 2013-09-23
GCCGGTGTCAAAACAGCGGCAGAGAAGGCCAGATTGGAAGCGGAGATGGAAGTCAAAGGCGTGGAAATTGGCTCACGAATTGCCAAGGATCGCGCAGAGATGCTCCGCCCTACACCATCAAAACCGAAAGGGTAATTTATGGATAAAGCGCTTGAGGTGCTGATCAAACAGGTACGTGACAAGCGTGATCAGATAGTTGAAGCAGTGGCTAACAACGCGGCCAAAGACTTCGCTGACTATCAAAAACTTTGCGGGGAGATTCGAGGCTTATCCCTAGCAGAGGGCTACATCCTTGACCTCGCAAAGAAAATGGAGTTTTCAGATGAGTGAACTTTTAATCGCCAGCCAAGATGGCGAGACTTCGACGCTGCCAGAAACAGCCGAGGAGAAAGCAAAGCAACTGCCGGAGCCGACTGGGTATCACATCCTAGTAGCGCTTCCGCCTGCCGAGGAAAAGTTTGACAGCGGCTTAGTCAAGGCGGATTCAACCATCCACTTTGAGCAGGTGCTGGCAACTGTGTTCTTTGTAATCAAGATGGGACCAGACTGCTACAAAGATGAAAAGCGGTTCCCCAACGGCCCATGGTGCAAGGAAGGGGATTTCATTCTCGCCCGTCCGAACACCGGCACCCGCCTCAAGATCCACGGTCAAGAGTTCAGACTTCTGAATGATGACGTGGTAGAGGCCGTGGTCCAAGACCCACGCGGCATTAGCCGGGTTTAACAAAGGAGAAACACATGGCAACTATGCAGCAGGATGAATACAAGTTTCCTGATGAGGGTGGCAACGATTCCACTTCCGAGGAATTTGAGTTCGAAATTGAGGATGACACACCGCCGCAGGACAGGGGCCGCGAGCCTATGCCCAAGGAGGTTGTCGAGGAATTAGAGAACGACGAGCTTGAGGATTATTCGGAGAACGTCAAGCTTCGTCTGAAGCAGATGAAGAAGGTCTGGCACGACGAGCGCCGCGAGAAGGAGGCGGCATTACGTGAGCAGCAGGAGGCATTGGAATATGCCAAGCGGCTGATGGCGGAGAATCAAACGCTGAAAGGTCGGCTGACCCAAGGCGAACAAGTCTACGTCGAGACAGCCAAGAATGCTGCGGAGCTAGAGTTTGATGCGGCCAAGAAAGCGTACAAAGAAGCGTACGATCTTGGTGACGGAGACCAACTGGTCGAAGCCCAAGCACGGCTGAACACCGCGCAGTTTAGGTTGCAGCGAGTTAACGATTTTGTTCCGTCTAGACAAGATCCTGAAACTGAGGTACAAACGCAACCAAATCCAGTGCCTCGTCCTGACCACAGGGCAGTTGCGTGGCAAGAGCGCAACGAATGGTTCGGTAAGGACGAGGAAATGACTAGCTTGGCTCTGGGCTTGCATCAGAAGCTAGTCTCACAGTACGGGGCGTCATATCCGTCCACGGACGAATACTGGAAGAAGGTTGACGACACTATGCGTCGTCGATTCCCAGAGCATTTTGAAGAACGGGAAGAAGCCGAAGCGCCGGAACCAAAACCCCAGCGTGAAAAACCCGCTCCTGTCGTAGCTCCAGCGACGCGTACTACTGGCTCCAAAAAAGTCAAAGTTTCGCAGTCGGCGGTAAACGCGGCCAAAAAATTGGGCGTTCCACTGGATATGTACGTCAAGGAAATGATGAAACTGGAGGGTAGATAAATGGCTGAGAACCGTACACCACGTAATATCGAAACTCGTACTCAAGCGGAGCGTCCCAAGCAGTGGATGCCACCGGAGCTTCTGCCAGAACCAGATAAGCAGCCAGGGTACAAGTATCGTTGGATTCGCGTATTGCTTCAGGGGCAAACTGACGCTCGTAACATTTCCATGAAGTTGAAGGAAGGTTGGGAGCCGGTCAAGGTCGAGGAGCAACCGCAGTATCAACTGCTAGTCAATGGCGAAGGCAGATGGAAAGACTGCGTTCAAATTGGCGATGTGTTGTTGTGCAAGACGCCAGAGGAGTTGGCCGAGCAGCGTAATCACCATTACCTGCAACAGTCGGAACAGCAAATCAAGGCGGTGGACAACAACCTTATGCGGCAAAATGACCCACGTATGCCGCTCTTCAAGGAGTCGAATTCATCGACTTCGAGAGGTGGCGGTACTTAAACTTTTTGGAGTAAACGATGGCATATCCTACTGTATCGAAGCCTTATGGGCTTCAGCCGGTCAATTTGATCGGCGGGCAGGTGTACGCCGGTTCGACTCGTCTGTTCCGTATCGCGGCTGCCTACAACACCAGCATTTACTATGGTGATGTGGTCAAGCTGGCGTCTGACGGTACTATCGTCAAAGATACGGGCACAACGACTGCGACTCCGGTTGGCATCTTCTTGGGTTGCACTTATACCAACCCATCAACCAAGCAAAAACTGTTCTTTCAGTCGTACACGGCCAGCACTAACGCCGATGACATTCAGGCGTACGTAGTGGATGATCCGGACGTTCTGTTCAAGGTTGCTGCTGTTTCTTCCGGTACTACCGTGGCTTTCTACAGCTCGGAGCAGATCGGTCTGAACGCAGCGCTGGTGCAGAACAACGGTTCTAACACCACTGGTGATTCGCAAGTTGCAATTCTTGGCACTTCGTTTGCCGTTACTGCATCGTTGCCAATCCGCGTTGTTGATATTGTTCCTGATACTTCGAATAGCGCTAACGGCTATTGCGAGTTCATCTGCAAATTCAACGCACCGTACATTGTTTCCACGTTCACCAATACGTCTAACCTCGTTACCTCGACGGTAACTGGCGGTCATGCGTATCTGAACCCGACTGGTGTTTAAGGAGTAAGACATGGCTATTTCACGCGCACAACTACTGAAAGAGCTACTGCCTGGCCTGAACGCTTTGTTCGGCATGGAGTACGCTCGTTATGGTGAAGAACACAAAGAGATCTACGAAACTGAGACCTCTGAGCGTTCCTTCGAAGAAGAGACCAAGCTCTCTGGCTTTAGTGCCGCACCGGTCAAGAACGAAGGTTCTGCGATCCGGTACGACAACGGCCAGGAAGCTTGGACCGCACGATACAACCACGAAACCATCGCTCTGGGTTTCTCGCTGACCGAAGAGGCCATCGAGGACAACCTGTATGACAGCCTGTCGGCTCGTTATACCAAGGCGCTGGCTCGTGCGATGGCTTACACCAAGCAGGTTAAGGCAGCAGCAGTACTGAACAACGGCTTCTCGTCTAACTACCCCGGTGGTGACGGCGTGGCTCTGTTCAGCACAGCACACCCGCTGGTTAGCGGTGGCACCAACAGCAACACTCCGTCGACTCAAGTTGACCTCTCGGAAACCGCGTTGGAAAACGCAGTTATCCAGATCGCAGCTTGGACTGACGAACGTGGTCTGCTGATCGCCGCACGCCCACGTAAACTGGTTGTGCCTCCAGCATTGCAGTTCGTGGCAACCCGACTGCTGGAAACGCAACTGCGTCCTGGTACCAATGACAACGACGTGAACGCGATCGTTAACAACGGTTCCATCCCAGAAGGCTATACGATCAACCACTACTTGACCGATAACAACGCATGGTTCCTGACCACTGACGTTCCAAACGGCATGAAGCACTTTGTTCGTACGCCGATGTCCAATTCCATGGATGGTGACTTTGATACAGGGAACGTGAGATACAAATCACGTGAGCGTTACAGCTTTGGATTCAGCGATCCACTTGGCATGTTCGCATCGCAGGGCGCGTAATAGAAGGGGGGTGATAAACCCCCCTTTTTTCATAAATTTATGCTATAACGCAGTAACTCCGGGAATCCCGGGTGTGGCAAACAGTCCCGGCTGACGTCAAGCAGATTGCCATACCGAACTCGCTTGAGAGGACAATTCGATGGCTGTATCTACTACCCAATCCATTTGGCGTTCGGGCGGCGGTGATAACACTCGCCAAGCCTATTGTGGCACCGGCGTCATGGCAGCAACCTTCTTCGTTGCTAACGCGGCAGTCTCTGGCAACGTTGTCGTTGCACAGGGTCAGACTGCTGAAGTCATTCTTCCTGCTAACGCTGTTGTAACGCACGTCATGATCACCGATGCTTTGACTTCGGGCACCATGAACGTTGGCTATGTGACAGTTGACGGCGCAACTAACAACGTTTCTTACCTTGCTAACGGCGCTTCTGCTGTGGCAACGATTACACCTGGCTCTGCTGGTAACGGCGCAGGCCTTGGTCTTGTGATGAGCGCTACCCAGAACGTCAAGATTACGTCCGAAAGCAAGAGTTCGGCTGTTGGCAACGTTGGCGGCATCATCCTCTACTACGTTACTGATCCCCTCTTTGGTCAGCAGAACAACTAATAGGGGGCCGCTATGGCTATGCAATCAGACGTACGGCCAGGTATATGCCCTGCCAACGCCACGACTGTCGTGCTTGAAGGCCGCACCCGTTTAAAGGGCGGTCTGATTCAGTACGGCACGACGGCCACGGTACAGATCAGAGATGGAGCATCTAACCTAGTGGTGTTTACAGCGCCCGGTGTGGCAGGTGTAACTCCGCTGAACATCCCTGATCAGGGCATTATTTGCAGATCCAACCTGACGGTTGTCACCAGTGTTGGTGCAAACGTGACGGTGTTCTATGGCTAAGAAGACCCCATCCCTTGCTATCGGTCGCGGCGAAAAGCTGCCCGCATCCAAGGGCGCGGGTCTAACTGCCAAAGGCAGGGCGAAGTACAACAAAGCTACTGGCAGCAATCTTAAGGCTCCGCAGCCAGAGGGTGGCGCTCGCAAGCGTTCCTTTTGCGCTCGGATGTCTGGAATGCCGGGACCCATGAAAGACGAGAAAGGTCGCCCAACAAGGAAGGCGGCTTCTTTGAAAAGGTGGAAGTGTTAACCGTGGACTTAGCATTCGTTTGGAATGGCGCTCTGTCGCTGTTCGTGGGCTTGTTTGCGTACATTGCCCATGAGAAGTTTTCCGAGCTGGCACGCATCACGATCTTGTTGAACAAGACGCGTGAGGAGATTGCGCGGGATAACGTTACCAAGGCAGAAGTAGATCGCATCACAGATCATATTGACCAGCGGTTTAATCGTCTTGAGACCAAGATAGATCAACTGATTGAGTCGCAACGGAGGGTGTTATGAAGAAGAAGGTCAAGCGTTACCAAGATGGCGGCGTTCTGCGTGATCGCTACGGCAATCCTGTGCGGTCTGGTTCCGGCGAGGTGGTGCGCACGCGCTTTCCAGAGCGTTCTTACAATGAAGAAGCACCGGCAAGCATGATAGAAAGCAGCGACTACAGCGGTCGCCGCATGAAGTCACCTGACGTGGGCGATACTGAGTCTAGCGATTACATGCGCAGCGGGCGCAGTACTGACATTGGCTTTGGCGGCGGTGAAGATGATGAGCCGCGCAGCATTAGCAAGTACATAAAGAAGTTAAGCGAGGATGAAACTCCATCAGCCGAAGTGGTTGAAGAGAAGAAGACCATCACTCGCAAGCCTGCAAAGAAAGCGCCCAAGCGTGCAAGTCAGTCTTTTGGTGTAGATGAAAGTGGCATGAAAGAGCGCGCTAAAGCTGCGTCTGATTTCCAGCCTACTCCTAAAAGCAAGTTCAGCGACACTGGCAAGAGCACCCGCCTAAGAGCGCTTTTAGGCACGTTTGGCTTGAAGAAGGGTGGCACTGTGTCATCTGCTTCCAAGCGCGCAGATGGCATTGCTCAACGTGGCAAGACTCGCGGGAAGGTTTGCTGATGGATATGTCACAGATTCAAGCTCGCATCACAGAGCTTGAGGCACGCAGGGCGCGTGGCGAGTCCGTGCCAGAGCTAGATGCTTTGTACAGAAAGATGGACGCGATGACCGATCAAGGTTATCGCACTGCGACTGGCGAAGGTAAGCCAAAGGTAGAAAAAAAGGCTCGCGGCGGAATGGCTGGGTCTGCTTCTGCCCGCGCTGATGGTTGCGCTCAACGCGGTAAAACCAGAGGGAAAATGGTATGAGAAAGCGTCGGAAGTTTGCTGACGGTGGCGTCACCGGCGGCCAAGTGCAGCAGCCCACTTATCCGTTCTATGGCAACCAACCGCAGGCTGGGGGTCAGAGTGGCGGGATGAATCAGACGTTCAACATGCAGCCGCAAGCCATGTCTGGTCCGAACGATCAGATGACACAGCGCTTTGCCAAAGGTGGACAGGCTAAAGTTGGCAAGGTCATGAGTGAGTTCAAGTCTGGCAAGTTAAAGTCATCGTCAGGTCAGAAGGTAACCAACCCCAAGCAGGCCATTGCCATCGGTCTTTCCGAAGCTGGCCTTTCCAAAAAAGCCAAAGGAGGCGAAATGAAAGAGTCAAAAGCAATGGTCAAGAAGGAGATCGGCTTCATGAAGAAGAAGGGTGCTCCGAAGTCGATGATCAAACATGAGATGAGTGAGATGAGCGGCATGAAGCACGGCGGCAAGGTTAAGAAAATGGCGATGGGTGGCTACGCTGATGGTGGTATGCCTATGGTCATGAAGGACGGTCAGAAAGTGCCAGCGTTTGCGGCTGACGGTAAAGGCAAGATGGCTAAAGGCGGTGGCGTTAAGAAGATGGCCTCGGGCGGTATGACCGCATCGAAAATGGGTTCAGTCAAGACTGCCGCTCCTAGCCGTGATGGCGTTGCTGTTAAAGGCAAGACCAAGGGCACCATGGTCAAGATGGCAGGCAACAAGGGCATGAAAAAAGGCGGGTACTGCTGAGATGAGACCATCTCGCGGCATGGGGGATATCAACCCCAAAAAGATGCCAAAGGCGAGGGTAAAACCTCGTCGGGACAATACTGACTTCACGGAATATGCCAAGGGCGGCTCCGTGCGGTTGGGTAAGCCGTCGGTGGAGGATGCTGTGCGTGGCGCTGCCAAGCGGTCAAAGGTCAACGCTGCTGGCAACTACACCAAGCCCGGGCTGCGTAAGAGGATTGTGTCTCAGGTAAAGGCCGCAGCAACACATGGCACCGGCGCAGGACTTTGGTCAGCCCGTAAAGCGCAGTTGGTGGCTAAGAAGTACAAAGCCGCCGGCGGCGGGTACAGGGACTAGTATGAAAGCCCCGCAGCAAAGCCTTAAATCTTGGGGCGAGCAAAAGTGGCGAACGAAAAGCGGCAAGCCATCGTCAAAGACCGGAGAGCGTTATCTCCCGGAAAAGGCGATTAAGGCTCTAAGTCCAGCCGAGTATGCCGCCACGACGAAGGCAAAGCGGGCAGGTAAGAAAGCAGGAAAGCAGTTTGTTAAACAGCCCAAGGGTATAGCACAGAAGACTGCGAGATTTAGGTAATGGCATACACCACTTCTACAACGACGTTCAATCCAACCGTCAACGAAATCTTCGAAGAAGCTTTCGAGCGTTGCGGTCTTGAGATGCGTACGGGCTACGATTTTCGTACTGCTCGGCGCAGCTTGAACTTGTTGCTGACGGAGTGGGCAAACCGTGGCATCAATTTATGGACTATCGAGTCGGCAACGATTCCGCTTGTACAAGGGCAGGTTACCTATGATCTACCTATTGACACCGTGGATCTTCTGGAACATGTTATTCGAACTAATCCCGGTCAGATTGGCACCCAGTCAGACATCAACATCAACCGCATCTCTGTCTCGACCTACGCGACGATCCCGAACAAGCTCACGCAAGGGCGTCCGATCCAAGTCTGGATAAACCGTCGTAGCGGCCAGACAACCGACGTGCCGGGCGCAACACCGCAGAATCCGCAGATCAACGTTTGGCCGTCACCAGATCAGGGAACGGCACAGACTCCGTACTACTACTTCGTGTACTGGCGGCTGCGCAGAATGTTTGACGCAGGCAACGGTGTAAACGTTGAGGACATCCCATTCCGCTTTCAGGAGGCCATCATCTGCGGGTTGGCATACCGGTTGGCGATGAAGGTTCCTGGTGGTCTGGAGCGCATTCAGTTTCTGAAGGCGCAGTATGACGAGGCGTGGGAGATGGCGGCTGGCGAGGATCGGGAAAAGGCACCGGATAGACTGGTGCCGCGCATGATCACATATAGGTGATGTATGCCTAGCAAGTACGCTAGTGGTAAAAAGAGTATTTCAGAGTGTGACCGGTGTGGTTTCCGGTATCAGCTCAAAGTGTTGAAGACGCTGACGATCAAGACGAAGAACGTCAAGATCAAGGTGTGTCCGACTTGCTGGGAACCTGACCAGCCGCAGTTGAGTCTTGGCCTATATCCGGTTTCAGACCCCCAAGCGGTACGGGAGCCAAGGCCGGATTTGTCGTACTGGCAGTCTGGTATGACGGGGTTGCAGGCAGACTACAACTCTGGCACAAACATCTTGCAGGATGGATTCCCCGGTGGTGGTAGCCGGATCTTCCAGTGGGGTTGGGCACCGATTGGCGGGGCTAGGGCAAATGATGCAGGGTTGACACCGAACAACTTGGTGGCGCAAACGACGGTAGCAAACGTGACTATCAACTAGGAGTGAATGATGGACAAGAAGTCAATGCAGACAGTAGCTGACAAAGCAGTCAGAGGGCACGAGAAGCGTATGCACAAAGGCATGAAAAAAGGTGGCGTGACCACTGCTGATCTGAAAAAATACGGGCGCAACGAGGCTCGCATTCAGAACCAAAAAACCAAGTGAGGCTGACATGGCAAAGTACTCTATGAAAAAGGGTGGGAAAGAGGTTGGTCCCGCTTCGGTTTATGCCCCTCCTCACACGATGACTGGCAAGGCTGTGTCTGCCAAGCTGAAGAAGATGGACGATCCCAACAACATCGCTGTTGACAAGCTGGGTCCACGCACGGCAGTGCAGCGCGTGTCTGCGGGCGATCCTGGTCGGGAAGACACCAAGACTACCGGCATCAAGATTCGTGGCACGGGCGCGGCTACCAAGGGTGTAATGGCTAGGGGTCCGATGGCATGACGTACACGGAGTTGGTCGCGGCTATTCAGTCGTACACGGAAAACTACGAACAGGAGTTCATCTCCTACATTCCGACGTTTATCCGTCAGCCAGAGACTCGTGTCTACAACACGGTGCAGGTTCCTGCGCTGCGTGCAAACAAGACCGGCATCTTGTCGACCAACAACAAGTACTTGTCTGCGCCGAATGACTTTTTGGCGGTGTACTCGTTGGCTGTGATTGAGAACTACGGCACTGCGACCGAGGAGTATCACTACCTGCTGAACAAGGATGTGAACTACATCCGTGCTGCTTACCCTACGCCAGCGGATACAGGATTGCCGCAGTACTACGCGATCTTTGGTCCGACGACCACTAGCAACGTTGTGACGGACGAGCTGTCATTCATCTTGGGTCCGACGCCAAATGCGGCGTACACGGTAGAGCTGCACTACTACTATTACCCAGAGTCAATTACGACTGCGCCAGACGGACGCACATGGCTGGGTGATAACTACGATCCAGTACTGCTATACGGCAGCCTGCGCGAGGCGTACTTGTACATGAAGGGTGAACAGGATTTGATTGCCAACGTCGAGGCCAAATACAACGAGGCTATGGGTCAACTGAAACGTCTGGGCGATGGTATGGAGCGTCAGGACGCATACCGTAGTGGTCAGGTTAGGGTGAGGGTCACATGACGATTTACCAAGGTCTGACTACTAAGTTCAAGGTGGACATTCTGAATGGTCGCCAGAACATTGCGTCGGACACTTTAAAGATGGCTTTGTACGATGGGTACGTAGAGCTAGATCAGAACACAAATGAGTACACTTCGACTAACGAGATTACTGGCGCTGGGTACGTGGCTGGTGGTCAGACGTTGGCAAACGTTACCGTCAACTCCACGAGTAACGGTATTGTGTATGTGAGCTTTGATAATGTGGTGTGGAACCCGGCACAGTTTGTAACTAGAGGGGCGTTGATATACAACTTCACTCGAGCAAATGCGTCGGTAGCCACTTTGGATTTTGGTAGTGACAAGACGCAGGCTGGCAACGGCACGTTTTCTGTAGTGTTGCCACCTGACACGGCGTCGAGTGCGCTGATACGTATTAATTGAGGAGTAGCTATGAGCATTGAAACTTCTAAGTCAAGCGAAACCGTCAACGGCGCTGTCGCTCGCAAAACAGGCTTTGATGAGAAGCTGTCGGCTGGTGGTGTGTTTACCGTTACTTGCTATGACAGCGAGGGTAACGAAAAATGGGTAGACATCTGCCCGAACCTTGTCGTGAATGTCGGCTTGCAAGACATGAACAACAAGTACTTCACCGGCAGTACTTACACGGCTGCTTGGTACATCGGTTTGGTGAATGGCACTTCTGCCAGCACCACGTTCTCTGGTGGCGATACTTTGCCAACCCATCCGGGCTGGGATGAGAATACAAGCTACACGGGCAACCGCAAGGCGGCGACATTTGGTGCGGCAACGTTGGCAGATCCATCGAACATCAACAACGCATCTTCTACCGCGTCGTTCACGATGAATGCGAACGCGACGATTGCAGGTGCTTTCTTGGCTAACGTAGCGACTGGCACATCTGGCCTGTTGTTCTCGGTGTCTGACTTCCAAGCGCCTGGCGACCGTACGGTGGTGAGCGGTGACGTTCTGAACGTTACCTACTCTTTCAACCTTGATGCGACCTGATAGGAGCTGAACATGTACAAGAAGGGTGACGTTGTAAAGCTCAAGGCAGTTGTACCGCAGGGTCCGATTTCCTCCATGCGTATGGATGAGGATGGCACCGTATGGTGTTTGCTTGATTGGACTGGCGATGATGGTCAGGTTCATTCGCGCTGGTTTAAGCAAGATGAGTTGGAGTCTGCGGAGTAATATGTGGCGCAAGTCGATGGCGGATTTGGTAGTGGCACATGGGGCGAGGCCGGTTGGGGCTGCTCGGTCTACTATCCGCTTATTTCGAATGCTGGCTGGGGTAACGGCCCGTGGGGATCAGACGGCTGGGGACTTGGTAACGGCGGTTTAATTACCGCATCGGATAGCGTCAACGTAGCGGCAACACCGCCGATTGCGGCGACAGTATCGGAATCAGTACAGGTTGTAGACATCGTAGCTGCTGCATTAAATGCGGCGGTGACGATAGCAGAAACGGTAACGGCGGCGGATCAGATATCAGGCACGTTTGTTTTGTCCGGTGCCGTATCCGAGTCGGCATCGATCACAGATGTGGTCAGCAGTCTGGTGATCTTTACCAGCGCGGTGTCGGAATCTGTGACGGCGTCGGAGACGGTAGCAACGCAGGCAACGTTTGGCGCGTCGGTACGCGAGACGGCAAATGCGAGTGATACGGTCAGGACGTTTGTAACAGTAGAGAGAAGCGTCAGCGAGAGTGCGAATGCGTCAGACACGGTAGCGGGCGGACTTGTATTTACGAGCGTAGCAAGTGAAACTGCGAACGCATCGATAGAGGTTAAGAGCGGATTTGGTATTGCAGGTGCGGTCAGCGAGTCTGCGGCGATAGCAGACACGGCGAACGTAACCAGAATCACTGTTGCAAACATCGCGGAATCTGTATCGACGGAAGACATGATTAGCGCGTTGGCGCAGTTCATGGTCACGATTACGGAGAACACGACCGCTTTAGATGTAGATGGGGCAGAATCCGATAATGACGTATTTTCTACAGAGAGTGCTAGAGCATCAGATGTTGTCAGTTGCAGGTATTTGTGGGAGTTGATAAATGATAGTCAGACGGCTGATTGGGTGGAGATTAACAATCCGCAGTCGCCGGGCTGGGGAAGTTTGAGCACGACAGACAACACAAGCTGGCAGCTCATAAACACAATTTAGTAAGGAAACATCATGGCAAGCACATATAGCAGCCTGAAGATTGAGTTAATCGGCACGGGCGATCAGGCCGGTACGTGGGGCGTTACCACGAATACCAACTTGGGCACTGCGCTAGAAGAAGCGATTACTGGGTCAGCCAACGTCACGTTTGCCAGCTCTAACGTTGCTATTGCGCTGACCGACACGAACGCGACGCAGGTGGCGCGTAACCTAGAACTGAACCTAGTTGGCACGATTACCAACCGTCAGACGCTGTTTATCCCGCCGATAGAGAAGCAGTACATCATCGTCAACAATCTGTCGAACTCGGTGGTTATTTCCAACGGGTCGAATGCGTCGCCGACGGGCACCACGGTAACGGTTCCGAATGGCAGATCGATGGTGATCTTCAACGACAGCATCAATGTCGCCGAAACCACAACTTACATTACAGAGTTTGCAGCTTCCAACGTCACGATTACCAACCCGCTGACTGTTTCTAACGGCGGCACGGGCAGGGCAAACCTGACACTGGGCAGTGTGGTGGTTGGCAACAACACCGGCACGGTGACGCTGGTTGCGCCGGGTACGGCAAACAATGTGCTAACAAGTAACGGAACGCATTGGGTCAGCCAGACTCCAACAGCTTCTGGCATTACCACAGGCAAAGCAATCGCTATGGCGCTCATTTTCGGCTTCTAGCGCCCAAATGTTATACTGTGGCTTTTGGGAGATAAAGCCATGTGGACAGATGAGCAAAGGAAGGAAGCAAGTGAACGGGCAAAGGCTAGATGGGCGGATCCTGAGTACAAGAAGAAGCAAGGCGACTCAATTAAAAAGCCGCCTTGCTGTCCGAAGTGCGGCGAAACCGATATAGCCAAGTTTTATGTTGACAAGGATGGCGGAAGAACAAACAGTGTTTGTCGAGAATGTCATAAAGAGCAATGCAGAAACAGATGGCATCAAAGGACTTGGCTTGATCGGTGGGCGTCGCGCAATTACAAGTATGGAGTTAGCAAAGAGTTTTTGATTGAGTTGTATCAAAACCAACAAGGCAAATGTAAGATCTGCGAAATGAAGCCGCAAACAGCCAGAGGTCTGCATGTTGATCATTGTCATTCGACTGGCAAAGTGAGAGGTCTTTTATGTCATGGTTGCAATGTTGCAATTGGTTCTATGAAAGAAAGCCCTGAAGTTTTATCCAAGGCCATCGAATATTTAAGGAGTAATTAATCGTGCCTAATCCTAATATCGTTAACGTTACGCAAATTTACGGTCAGACCACTTATCTGACGCCTGCAAACACGTCTAACTTTGTACTCGTTACCAACGCGGTCAACTCTGGCAACGTTTTCAAGCTAGACCAGATTGTGGCTGCTAACCAGACCAACACGGCGGCGAACTGCACGGTGATGATTTTCACCAGCGGCAACGTTGTGGCAGGTAACGCTGTGGTGGTGACATCGGCTAACGCGTTCCCGATTGCATCAAACATTTCTGTTCCTGCGTTTGCGTCGCTGATTGTGATGGACAAGACGACGGCCACTTATCTGCTGGAGGATAAGGCTGTCATCGTTGCCAGCGGCACGAACAACGCAATATCCTTCTCGGTAAGCTACGAACAGATCAGCTCGTAAGGAGCGGCGATGGCGATTCACGGGTATCCCGGCAACATTATCAGCGCGTCTTCGCCGCTGTACACGCCCGGCTTTGCGTCCGGCATTTGGAATCTTGGCTCGTGGCCTAGAGGGGTAACTGTTGTCCAGACGTTCTTGGCGTCCGGTACGTGGACTGCGCCTGCGGGTGTGACTGCTGTAGATTATCTAGTTGTGGCTGGTGGCGCAGGTGGAGGCGGCGGTGGTGCCGGTGGTGGCGGTGGGGCTGGTGGATTTAGAACTGGAACCGCTTTGGCAGTAACTCCCGGTGCAACATATTCAATTACAGTTGGTGGCGGTGGTGCAGGAGGAGTTGGTGCGCCGGGCGTATCAAATGTAGGCGCAAATGGCGGAAATTCAATTTTTTCTACAATCACTTCTAATGGTGGTGGTGGCGGTGGTAAAGGTGGTGGTACAGATAGTCCAGCTTTAAATGGTGGATCTGGAGGAGGCGGTGGTGGTGCAACTACTACTTTTGCTGGTGGTTCTGGAAATACTCCATCAACATCGCCCTCACAAGGAAATAATGGTGGTAATGGCGTTGGATTGCCTTATGCAGGTTCGGGTGGTGGTGGCGGTGCTGGAGCAGCAGGAGCAAATTTTTCAGGTTCAGCATCAGGTTCTGGTGGTAATGGAACTGCTTCTTCTATAAGCGGTGCTTCTGTAACTTATGCTGGCGGCGGCGGTGGCGGTGGAAGAACTGATACTGGAGCCACAGCAGGAACAGGAGGAACGGGAGGAGGTGGAAATGGTTCAGCATCTACTGTTGGTTCAAATGGAACTACTAATACCGGAGGTGGCGGTGGTGGTTCTGGCTTAAATGTAAGCGGCGGCACTGGCGGCTCTGGCATTGTCATCCTACGCTACACAGCACCTAATCAGTCTATCTTTGTGTTCAACTCTACTGCCAGATGGGTTGCTCCTGTCGGCGTGACGAGCGTGGACTATCTGGTTATAGCTGGTGGCGGTGGTGCTGGGCAAACCTCAACTGGTTCTTCAGCTGGTGCGGGAGGTGGCGCAGGTGGATTTAGAACTGGATCAGCGTTGTCTGTAACTGGCGGTACAGAGTACACAGTAACAGTTGGCGCTGGTGGCGCTATTGGTTCTAATGGTGCGAATTCCACGTTTAGCACTATAACTTCTAATGGCGGCGGAAGAGGCGCTGGAAGCCCTGACAGTACAGGTGGTAGTGGCGGTTCTGGCGGCGGATCTTTTGGGTTTCCTAATGGAGCTTATGCTGGCGGAGCTGGCAATACACCCTCAACAAATCCAAGCCAAGGGAACAATGGTGGCGTTGGCACTTCAGATAACTTAACTTGGACAAATTCTGGTGGCGGTGGTGGCGCTGGGGCTGTTGGAGGAAATGCAACAAGCAACCGAGGAGGCAATGGTGGTAATGGAACTGCATCTTCTATAAGTGGAACATCAGTAACATATGCCGGGGGTGGTGGCGGCGGAACCGATAGCATTTCTCCGTCTGCCGTAGCGTCTTCTGGTGGTACGGGCGGTGGTGGCGCTGGCGCTGTCAACCCTAATTCTGGTGTGGCTGGAACCGCAAACACAGGCGGCGGTGGTGGTGGTAAAGGCGGCGGTGGCGGTAATGGATTAGGCGGCTCTGGTATTGTCATCATCAAGTGCAATCAATAAGGTAAGACATGAGTGATTATCCCGGCAGAATAATGACGCGTGCGCCGGTCATACCGAGCACGACGCAGGCATCTGGCATCTGGACGCTACAGCAGGCATTACAGGCTATAAAAGCAGGCGTGTGGCCGGGCATACCTACCAACACGGTGGTGCTGTCATTCACAAGCTCCGGCACATGGACATGCCCTGACGGCGTGTCGCAGGTAGATTATCTGGTAGTGGCAGGTGGTGGTGGAGCAAGTGGAGGCAACGGTGGTGGAGCAGGCGCTGGTGGATTCAGAACGGGAACAGGACTAACCGTTATACCTGGGACTACCTACACAATTACTGTCGGCGGTGGTGGAAACGGAGCTACGTTTACAGGCAAAGGTGCATCAGGTTCAAATTCAATATTCTCAACAATTACGGCTAACGGTGGTGGTGGAAGCGGCAGTGGTTCTACGCCGAATAGAGATGGATTAAGCGGTGGTTCAGGTGGTGGTGGTGGCAGCACTAATGGTGTAGGCGGTGCGGGAAATACGCCAAGTACATCTCCATCACAGGGTAACAATGGTGGGAATGGTGCTGGTTCACCTAATTTTGGTGGCGGCGGTGGTGGTGGCGCAAACGCAATTGGCGCTAATGCAACCGGAAGCACAGGTGGCAACGGAGGCGCTGGCACCGCGTCTAGCATTTCTGGTTCAAGTGTCACCTATGCTGGTGGTGGTGGCGGTGCGGTCGATTTACCCGGCACAGCAGGTTCTGGAGGCGCTGGTGGTGGTGGCGCTGGAGCTGCAACAACCCCTCCTAGTGGAGCATCTGGAACATCTGGCACTGCAAATACTGGCGGCGGAGGCGGAGGGGCGACTGGGACTAGCACAGGCGGCGCAGGCGGCAGCGGCATTGTCATTATTAGATACCTAGCCCCACAGACAGGCGTGCTGACGTTCCCAGCTTCCGGCTCGTGGACTTGTCCGCCGGGCGTGGTGAGTGTGGACTACCTAGTAGTAGCTGGCGGTGGTGGAAGCGGTTCTGATATTGGTGGCGGGGGTGGTTCTGGGGGATTCAGAACAGGAACGGCTTTCCCTGTGGTTAGTGGGCAGTCTTACGCTATTACCGTTGGTGCCGGAGGGTCTGGTGGTGCTGGTGGATCAGCTAACGCTGGATCTAACGGCGCAAATTCTGCATTTTCTACGATCACGTCTAACGGTGGAGGTGCAGGTGGTAGAGGTGGTCCATCTCCCGGCACTGGAGCAGCGGGAGGATCTGGTGGCGGAGGTGGTGGTTATGGAACAACGCAGGCTGGGGGAGTGGGAAACACTCCGGCAACATCTCCTTCCCAAGGAAATAATGGGGGTTCTGGAGTAAGGTCTGCAAGCACAAATGGCGCTGGTGGCGGCGGTGGCGGTGCTAGTGCAATTGCTGGGAATGGATCTGCGCCTCCTTCTCTTGGAGGAAACGGTGGAGCGGGAGCAGCGTCTACCCTTTCTGGTGCATCTGTTACCTATGCTGGCGGGGGTGGTGGCGGTGCTTATAACGGAACAGCTGGAGTAGGTGGAGTTGGTGGCGGAGGTAATGGTGCAAATACAAGCGACCCCGGAACCCCTGCTATAGGAGGATCTTCTGGAACTGCAAACACTGGTGGTGGCGGCGGTGGCGGTGGAGCATTTTTTGGAGCTGGTGCAGCAGGCGGATCTGGCATCGTCATCCTTAAACTAAACTCATAAAAGGAAGGTAACAGTGGAGAAAAAACTGTACATGATGGTAGGCATTGATACAGCGATGCACCTGCTACGTCCGGGCGCACGCTGGGAGATCACCAACAACTTCTTCAGCGTATGGGATGACCCACGCCCATGCCCTACGATGGAAGAAGTGCATGACACCATGGAAAAGATTAAAGCTTTCGAAGACAGCATCAACACCATCTGGACTGACGAGCAGGTTGCGCAAATCACAGGTCAGCAGCGCGAGTACGACAAGGCGGTGAACGGATGAATATCCAGAACCTTTTCCCGCTGCCTATCGGGTTCGCCCGACTCGGTCGTGATCTGACCAAGACAGAGCTGGACTTTATCCTCGGTCAAGAGCGCTACGCCAACGAAGGCAACACCACCAGCGCCGACCGCAAGATATTGGTTGGCAAAGAATTGACCGACATCCGTGACTTTATCGAAGACGCGATGTTGGAGTATTTCAAGACGGTACATGATCCTAAAGGTGACGTATCCCTGTACATCACGCAGTCGTGGTCAAACTACACAGAGCCTGGGCAGTGGCATCACAAGCACGCGCACCCGAACAGCTTTATCAGCGGTGTGTTTTACCCGCAGGCTGACAGGCTGGTAGACAAGATTTACTTTTACAAAAGCGGCTACGAGCGTATCAAGCTACAGCCAGAGACATGGAACCACTGGAACTCTGAAAGCTGGTGGTATGAAGTTGGCGCAGGTGATTTGATTCTGTTCCCATCTCATCTCGAGCACATGGTGCAAACGAAGGTGGGCGACGAAACTCGTGTCAGCATCGCATTTAATACCTTTCTCAAGGGACACATCGGTGTCGATGAGAGTTTAACTGGACTGCAATTAGGAGAAGAATGATGGCTCACTTCTGTGAACTTGGCCCAAACAACGAGGTTCTGCGCGTCATCGTCGTTGACAACCGCGACACCTCTGATGCAAGCGGCATTGAGAAAGAACATATCGGCGCTGCTTTCTGCGAGCGCCTGCTGGGTGGCCGCTGGGTACAGACCAGCTACAACGGGAACAAGCGCAAGAACTACGCTGGTCAGGGCTACACATTTGACGAGCAGCGTGATGCGTTCATCCCGCCCAAGCCGTTTGCAAGCTGGGTGTTGATTGAAGAAACCTGCCAGTGGAAAGCGCCTGTGGATGCGCCCAACGACGGCCAGATGTATTCATGGGATGAAGCTACGACTTCGTGGAAAGCATCGGAGGCGTAAATTGACCCGCTGACCCTTCTTGCTGCGGCGAATGCTGCTGTTGCAGCGGTTAAGAAGGGATGTGAGCTGTACAAGGAAATCAAAGGCGCGGCAGGGGAAGTCAAGGAAGTACTAGATGATCTAAAGGAGCAGTACAACAAGATCGTCGATCCCACGCCAACGCAAAAACAGCAATACCACGCAGAAGTCCAGCGTGTGCAGGAGATAGCCAAGGCTGACCCAAATGATGTTTTCACGGACATCGGCAATCAGTTGGGCGCACTGATGGATGCGTACGACGCCATCAGCAAGTTGTTCTTGAAAGAGCAGTTGGAGGCCAAGCAGGTCTACAAGGGCGATGAGAGTGTTGGCAGGCGGGCATTGAAGCGCATCCTGATTACGTCAAGGTTAGACGCGATGCTGGCTGAAATAAGAGAAACCATGGTGTTTCGTAGCCCGCCAGAATTATCTGGACTGTGGGGCAAGTTTGAAGAAATGTGGCAGCGGATCGTTGCCGAGCAGGAAGAAGCCCACGCAGAGGAAATTAGACTGGCACAAATAGCATCATGGCGACGCAGAAAAAGAATAGCGGAAGTCAAGTCAAAACTGGCGTGGGTTTCCGGAGTAATTTTCGTAGTGGCGTGGGCAGTGGGGTTGATGTGGCTAACGACAAGAAGCGCGATGACGAGAATGTCCCTTGGTCATTGATTGTTGTGGTGTTAGCTGTACTGCTGATGTTTTTCATCGTTATGCCGATCCTAGCGTTTATGTACTACGACATGTACTTTGCGACCCAAGCAGCGGTGACTGAAGTCAAGAAGATGAAAGAACTGCGGCGCGAGATTTTGGAAGAACGACTTTACGGAAGGTGAATCATGCTGACTTTGATCTCTACTATTGGCGGTTACATCGTAGCCTTGTTTCCCCGCCTGTTCGATATGCTGCAAGATCGTGCGGACAAGAAGCACGAACTAGACATCCTGCACATGCAGATGCGTCAGCAGTTAGCACTGACGGAGAAGGGTTACTCGCCAGCCGACAAGACGGAAGAGGTGCGCGAGAACGACGAGCAAGACCATCAGCAGTACATGGCTCAGATGGGCATGATCTACAGCAACCAAGAGAAGATGCTTGAGTCGTCCTCCCAGTGGGTCAAGGACATGACTGCGGCTACTCGTCCGTTCGTTACCTTTATCTTTGTGTTCGAGCTGGTGCTGATCAACCTGCTGACCATGCTGTGGATATTCATGCACGGTGACAAGGTGACCTCGATTGGTGAGCTGATCCAGATCATGGAGATTGTGTTTGATGCTGACGAGATGGCGCTACTGGGCACCATCATCGCTATGTGGTTTGGTAGCCGTGGCAACAGCAAAGCTGGCAAGTGATCTATTTAATCTACGCTCGGCTTGCTATAACTGTGTTGCTGTGTGCTTATTTGATAAGTAATTTGCCATGAAGATACCAGTTACCACAATCGCAATGATCAAGCACCATGAGGGTGTGAGATACAAGCCGTACAAATGTCCGGCGAAGCTGTGGACTATCGGGGTAGGGCATGTGCTTTACCCCGAGCAGGGCAAGATGCCGGTAGATCAGCGTGACAAGTTCGCACTAAAGATAGAGGACTTCCGTGTATTCAGCAAAGACGAAGTTGATTCGATCCTTGAGAAAGACCTACAGCGTTTTATCGCTGGTGTTCTTCGTTACTGCCCTGACAATCTTAACGAAAATCGCTTGGGAGCGTTGGTCAGCTTTGCATTCAATGTTGGGCTAGGAACGCTACAGAGATCGAC
>Ga0181363_1000166_pt1 | contig 19539 bp, 28 predicted proteins | sample Fa13NDMLBSN_FD_130109 | JGI IMG/M metagenome (GOLD analysis project Ga0181363, IMG submission 130109) | Freshwater viral communities from Lake Michigan, USA - Fa13.ND.MLB.S.N | ecosystem: Environmental > Aquatic > Freshwater > Lake | place: USA: Michigan | collected 2013-09-23
AGTCCCTGCTCACCCCAGCCGAGCCGAAAGCATGACCGCCCGCGCGACATGGAAAGCCGCCGAGCGACGGGTAGCGGCCGATCTGCAAGGGCAGCGCATCCCTGTGACTCGCAGGTATGTGACTCAGCGTGTGTGGGACCAGTTGCCCGCTGATTACATCATCGCTAGATTCACCGGCGGTGTATCAGCGGAATCGCTAGCGAAAGATTTCGGCGTTGGGCCATGTTTGATTAGGCGCGTGCTTCGACGCCACGGTGTCTTAACGAATCCGAGCCGTGCAGCAAAGCCGGAGGATCTGTATATACCTGAGCCTAATAGCGGGTGTTGGCTGTGGGCAGGGCAGATAGACCGGAAGGGATACGGGATAGTCTGGGTTAGTGAACGCGCAACAAATATGAAAGCGCATCGAGTGATATACGAACGACACGTAGGCCCAATTGCGGTTGGACTTCAGTTGGACCATACGTGTCGCAATAGAGCGTGCGTGAACCCGGACCACCTTGAGCCTGTCACGAATGCAGTGAACCAACAGCGTGGGGCAAAGGCCAAGCTCAGCGCCGCTAGTGTCGCAGAGATGAGGTCGAGGTATTCAGCTGGTGGGGTGTCGCAAGAGCGCCTGGGCGTAGAGTATGGCATCCATGTGGAGACTGTCCGCAGCGTGCTCCATCGTAAAACGTGGGCGAACGTGAAATGACTGTGCGGAGCACATGGAAAGCGCGGGAGCGGAAGATTGCTGGCGATCTTGGCGGCGACCGCATTCCTGTTAGCGGCAAGCGAAAAGATGAGCCAGACGTCGTGACACCGCTATTTTGTGTGCAGGCCAAATTACGTAAGTCTTTGCCTGTGTGGCTGTGGCAATGGATGTCCGGGATAGTCGGCTCTACTCCGATAGAGAAGGTCGGCATCCTTGTCCTGATGAAGCCTGGGCAGGAGCAGAAAGACGCGCTGGTGGTGCTGCGCTACGGTGATTTTGTGGACCTGTGCGGCAGTCTGCGCCGAGAGGAGGAGGGGCGGTGACGTTGAGGATGGTGCTAGTGTTGGTGGTCGCGCATTTCGTGGCCGATTTCGTCGCGCAGACCGACTGGCAGGCGATGAACAAGTCGAAGCGGTGGGACGCGCTCGCGGTGCATGTCTCAGTCTACTCGCTGGTGGTCACGGCCCTCGTTGGGCTGTCAGGGTCGTTGGTGAATCTGGCGCTCTGGGGTGCCGCGAACGCCGTTACGCACTTCGCGCAGGACGCCATCACGAGCAGGATTAACGCGCTGCTGTGGTTCATTCGAGAGACGCCGACTGGTGAAACCGGGCAGGTTTGGTTCGGTGGCGCGGGCGGTGGATCCCGGTGGGTGCCATTCTCATACGTAGAGCACAGGAACACCAGACACTGGTTCTTCGTCGGCATCGGCGCGGACCAGATGCTGCATTACGTGACTCTGTTTATTACGGCGTCGTGGTGGCTTCAGTAGAGGCTGGAGGGCTGACGATGAGGCGTGACGTAACGCCGTGTGAGCACTGCGGTCGTGGCACGCGACTTGGCGCGTTGTGCTGCAACTGCCAGCGGCGAGTCGATAGCCGCAAGCCGAAGCCGTGCCAGGGTGGCTGTGGCCAGCACATCGCGCTGCTGCCCGGACGGCGGTCGCGCTGGTGCGTCGAGTGCCGCGAAATCTACGAGCGGCAGCGGACGGCGAGAAAGCGCGAGCTGGAGGGCATCAGACGGGAGGCGGAACCGGAGCGTCGGAAGCCGCAGCCGCAGCCGATCCGCGACCTGTCGCCTGAGCGCATCGAGGCGATTATCGCGGCGCAGTTGGCGCGGATGAAGGCTGAGCGCATGGCGGGGCTGCGATGACGGTGGTCGCAGTGGAAACGGTGGGAGTCTGGCGATGACGAAGATATGGCGCGCGTTGTCAGCGGTGTCAATGGCGATGGCTCTGTACCAGTGGGGCATTAAGGGTAATAGCGAGATGGCCCAGGCTCTAAACGCATGTTCGCTTGCGTGGTACGCGATGTCATTGACTGAGCGTGACTCGTGACGGTCAATCGGCAGTGGAACAAGCAGACGGTCATCCGGCGCGCGACGGCGAAGGAGATGGCAGCCGCGAAGCCGCTGACGTCTTGGTGGCAGCACGCGCCGCGCGAGGGGTGGCAGCAGACCGTGGACGCCGAGACTCCGAGGATGCAGCGGGGCGCGCGGGTCTACAGTTGGGAGTCAAAGTGAAGCACATTGTTGGCTTTTCTGGAGGCGTCGGCTCCGCCGACCTCCGGGTGCGGGAGTGGCCGGGAGAGGAGACATGACGATGAGCGAGCAGGAGAAGGACGCCACGGTGGACACGAGCGTGGAGGCAATCAGGGCGGCACGCGGCGAATTCGACGCCATTCTGATTAGGCAGAGAGGTCTGGAACGCACGCCGTTACGTATGTCGATACCGGCACGTCCAGACGATTCGGACGTGGTCATACACGAAGCGTTCAACCACCTCGAAGGTCTAATGGCTGAGATCGCCACCCTCCGCGGGCAGCTCGCAGAGGCGCAGGCGCGGGAAGCGAAGCTGCGTGAGATGCTGGCGGAAGCTGACGCGGCGGTCGCATCTGGTCGCACAGTGCTGCTGACACGAGATGAGGATGGAGACGTGTTCGTGGAGGTGCGCCCGTTCAAGGGATGTATCGCCCACGGTTCTACGGTTGTTGAGGCGCTACAGGTGTCCGCAGAGGCTCAGGAGTCGTGGCTGCGTATAGCCGCGTCGTTTACCCCGCCCCAGTCACCCAAGGCGTAGCCACCCCCGCGAGGTTCCCATGTGCTCCGTTATCCCTCAGACCCGCCGCCGCGGACCGTCGTGCTGCGAAAGACCGTGATGGTGCTGCACGCGATTCACGGCGATACACGCGGGCGCACCTGGGACGTCTGTCAGCACGAGGGCTGCAAGCGGTTGCTTGCAGGACGCGCTGCGGCTCCATGATGCGAAGTTTGAGAAGAGGACTAAATGAACACCTCGCACGGCTGCGACACTCTGTTTCTGCCAAAAGACGGCACGCGCACAGCGCCCAATCCGATGACCTGCGAATCATGCACCTACTGGCGTCAGGCTGGCCGCGACAAGACCGGCGAGCTGTGGAACGGCCAGGACAACTGGGCGGGCAATTGCTTCATCGAGCCGACCCGCGCCACGCGCTACCGGCTGGACCCGGTGTGTCGGCTGGTGACGCCGAAGGATGATTTGCCACGCGAATGGGCGATCATTAATTGGGCCTTAAAACAGACTCCTGACAAGTAGCCGCCCGCTAAGTGCCTGTTGTCAGTGACCGCTGGTGACGTCGCGCGAGCCGGTCATCGGCCCGCCGCGCGACGAGTAGCTGCCCGCTAACGGCCTGTTGTCAGTTACCGCACCGTTTGCTATCATTGCTGCGCGCTCTACGCTGACAGCGACATCGCAGCGACAGAGCGAACCAGCGAAGCGAGCAGACAAGAAAGAAAAGTGGACAGGTCTGCGCCTGAGCCGGCGTTTGTTGGCACAGAGGACACCCGCCTATGACCGCTGATGAATTCGTGACGCTGTGCGTGACTTGCGCGGAACGGAGGCTTGCCGACACCGAGGGCGTGTCTGCCGATTACGCGGCCGGGTTCATTGCTGGCGTCGAGGCGTTTGCGGCCAGCTACGCAGCCTACAACAGCATGCCTGGTGCGAAACGCAAGGCGTGGACGGCTCGTCCGCTGCCGACCGACGCGGGGCGCACGCACTAGGCGTCCCAGGTTTCAAAAACCACTCAAAAACGATGCCACGACCCAAGCTGCCGCCGGGGCCAGGGCGCCCAAAAGGCTCTCAAAACCGCATCACGCGCGAGCTGAAGGACATGATCCTCGAGGCGCTGAGCGACGCGGGCGGCATCGGCTACCTCAAGGGCCAAGCCGAGAAGAACCCCGCCGCGTTCCTGACGCTGGTCGGCAAGGTGCTGCCGATGACGGTGAACGCGAGTCATTCCGGACCTGACGGCAAGCCGCTTGTCACGCGCGTGATTCACGTATACACAGAGGACGTGCCGCAGAGTGACGACCATCGCGGCTAGCGCGGAGCGCGTCATTGAGCGGCGCTGGAATCGCCCGCAGAGCGCATTTTTGCGCATACGTGCGCGGGCTGGTGGCCAGATTCAATACGTCGACCTTGAGGGTGCTATCGGGTCGGGTAAAACCACCGCCCCGGCCTGGAAGCTGGTGGATTATTGCACCTCGTTTGACGGTATCCACACGTCAATTTGCGCGTGGACCGATGAGATGCTTGGCCCGCCCAAAACGGCATTTTTAGCGGCGGCGAGAGAGCAAGGTTTTAGCGTCGAGGATGGGACGCTGACATGGCATGGCGGACAGGGAGAGGAATACTACCTGTTCGAGGGGTATGGGTCGCGTGTATACGTCCGCTCGATGAAGGCGAGCGAGGACGACATGCGGTACCTCAAGCTAGCCGGCCTGAACTTGAGCATCATGTGGATCGACCAGCCGGAGCCGGTGCCGAAGGACGTGTATGACGCCTATCTACCGGCGCGGCTTCGGCAGCCTGGGTACCCGCATGAGGTGTGGCTTAGCCCGAACCCGCTTGACGAGTCGCACTGGCTGAGCAAGGAATTTCCGACAGCGCCGGACCGACGGCCGTCGAATTACCACTACATCCGCACAACGCTGTACGACAACCGCGCGGTCGTTGGTGACCAGTTCATCCGCGACATGGAGCAGAAGCACCCGCCCGGGTCGTCGCTGCGGCATCGCTACATCGACGGCACGCGCGGGCCGATGACGCGCGGCACGCCTATCTACGGAAGCGTGTTTCGATCGTCTATCCATGAGGCGCCAGTCGACCCGGTTGACGAAGACCCGATTCTGCAGGGCCACGATTTTGGCACCAAGCATCCGGCCGTCGTGTGGGCACAGCTCACATGGTGGGGACAACTGCGTATTCTTGGGTCGATTGAAGGCGACGATATGTTCATAGAGTCGTTCCTTCCGCTCGTGAAAGAGTGGAGGACGACATGGTTTGGTGAGCGCGAGTGCTTAGCGACGTGCGACCCGTCAGGTGGGAAGGCTACGCGGGACGGCACGCAGCAGAATGGCGTCAAGGTGCTGAATCAGCACGGCATTTACCCGCAATACAGTGAGAACTTTAATCAGCCAACAAGCATCAGTTACGCCGTGGAAAGCATCGGCGGGTTCCTTGAGCGGAATGTGACGCAGCCGGCGTGGACGGATGACAGGTGCGCGTATTGTGTGCAGCATCGTCCGAATGGCCAGCGCGGCGAGCGTCTGCCGCGACAGCTTGTTGTGGCTGGCGGGGCGATTCTGCACGGACGGCAAGTGCCTGCGTTTCAGATCCATCCCACGCGTCATCTCGTCGTGTCGAATATGGACACCGTTGAACGGTCGGTGCTGCTGAATGGGTTCAAGGGCGGGTACGTCTACGGCCCCAACGTGCCTGTCGGCGGGCTGAACATCAAGCGCCCGTTTAAGGACGAGATTCATGACCACACCATGCGTTGTGTGGAATACATCATCCAGCAGTTCGGAAAGGACCGTTTGGCTGAGGAGGCGTTGCAGCGGTCCATCCGTGACGGGGAGCGGCAGTTTCAGCGCGTCGAGCGGCGCGAGCAGGCGGCCATGACGCGCGTGGACGTTGACCCCGCTGATCGGCAGCTTGGCCGTGGCAAGTATCGGCTCCAGCGCGGGCCGGGGCGTGGAGGCTGGTGAGCGTGCATCCTGAACTGCGTAGCATCGCCGTGCGGCTGTATCTGAAGCGGCTTGGCCTTGACGATGCGCCCATCCTCATCGGCCCGTGGCGGTCTGAGGTGGGCTTCGAGGGGCTGTATTGGCTGCCGTTCCTGAAGTGGTGCGCGCAGCGGGTGCCGAACTTCTGGCAGCGAGCCATCGTGGTCACGCGCGGAGGGGCGCACGGCCTGTATCCGGCCGCAAAGGGCGTTGACCTCTACGCGCTGCGCACCGTGACTGAGGTGCGGCGGGAGAATTTGCACGACTGGCTCGAAACGAAGCTTCAGAAGCAGACGCGCGTGACTGGATGGGACCGGGCTGTGCTCGAGGACGCGCACACGCGCGTGCATGGCCCTGGCGGGCGGTATCACCGGCTGCACCCGTCGTGGATGTATTGGGCGTTGGCGCCGTGGTGGGATGAGCAGCGCGGGCTGAAATACCTCATCGACCAGACCGACTATACGCCGCTGGCCGCTCCGGAGATGGCGATCGAAGGGCTGCCGGCCGAGTATGTGGCGGTGAAGTTCTACGGGCGATCGACGTTCCCGTGGCCGCACCCGGAAATCAGCCGGTTTGTGTCCGACACAGTGGGCACCATCGCGCAGCAGGTGCCGGTGGTGCTGCTCAACTCCGGCCACGACGGCGACGACCACAACGACATCGCGGTCAGCGGGCCGAACGTGTTCGTCCTGCCGAAGACGTCGCCCACGGACAATCTGGCCGTGCAGGCGGCGGTGCTCGGCAAAGCCAAGGCGTTTGTCGGCACCTATGGTGGGGTCGCGCAGCTCGCCCTGCGGATGCGGGTGCCGAGCGTCAGCTTCTACGCCGAGTGGGGCGGCACGGCGCACGCGCACCTGTCGCTGAGTAGCTACCTGAGCAAGGCGACCAAGACGCCGTTCCTGGTGGGGTCGCTGGCGGATACGGTGCTCTGGCGGCAGACGTTGGGGCTGATACAGGGAGTGGCCGCATGATTTGGCTTGCCATCGCGGTGGTCGTCGGCGCGATTCTCATCTCGCGCGCCATTCGGGAATCGGAGCGAGTCATCGTGGCTGCCGTGAAAGCGGAAGGCGGACAGGTCACTGACGCAATGAGTGTGCATTGCGACCACATGTTGAATGTCGGGTCGGCGAATGTGCCAATATGGCACACCTTGGCTTCAACGCTGTCGGTCTCTTCGAGTGGCCCTGTCGTCACGTACAGCTCATCAACGCCTGCTGTGATAGTGGACATGGCGAAAGTGTCGTCGCGCATGACTGAGGCCGAACGGTGATGCGCTTCATCGCCGCGTGTCTCGTGGCGGTGGACGTGCTCATTCTGCTGCTGGCGATGGCGGCGATTCTGTCGGTGGCGTGGTAGATGGTCCCGTATAGCGGCCAAGACATCTGCGGGCGGTTCTACGAGGCGTGCCGCTGGAAAGGGCCGGCGTTCCCGATGCCGTTCAACGGGGCGCTGCTCGAGATTGGCTGCGCGGAGTTCGACTGGCTCCAGCACGCGGAGACGGCGCTGCCGCACGCGAGCCTGCACGGCATAGACTGGCGCGGCTACCGGCGGAAGGGTGTGGCGCACAACGTCCACACGATACGCGGGGATGCGCGGGACGTCGGGCACTACGCGCCGGAATCGTTCGACTGGATTGTGTCTATTAGCGCCATCGAGCACATGGGACTCGGGCATTACTCGGCCGACCCGAAGGACACGTCTGGCGACTGCGTGGTGATGGCGAACGCGCGCACCTGGCTGAAGCCTGGCGGGTTCATGTATCTGGACGTGCCGTGGACGCCGCATGAATACCGCGTGCGGGGCACGGAATGCCGCATCTACGACGAGGCGGCGTTGAAGGCGCGGCTGCTCGACGGGTGGGACGAATGGTGGCGCGGGTGGGCATCGTGCGAGACGCCGAGCGAACTGCGGCTGACGCCGCCGACTGACTTGGCGGGCACGGGGTCGCGGCAGTTGTGGATGGTTGGGTTATGGCTACAGAAACCAAAAGCGTAACGGACGACACGCGTTGCACCTGCGATGCTGGAGCGGTAGACGAGCACGAGTGCCCGTATCAGGCAGACGTGAACGATAACCACGAGTTCACATGCACATGCTGCCCGTCATGCACCGACGAGTGCGCCGGTGATATCTAGGTGCTTCTGTGCCTGTTGAACGCCGCGAAATCAGCGTATCGCAGCTCGCCGAACTGCTCGGCATCGAGCCGTCGCGGTTCCTCGGGCTGGAGTCGGACCCGTGTTTCAAGGATTCCGAGCGGCGGCAGTCGTCGCGCTGGTGGATTGTGCTGGAGCCTGAGATGACGCAGACAAGTGGAACATTCCCGGCATTGGCGGCTGGCGGCAAGAAGGTCAAGGGCGGCAAGAAGAAGTGTTAGGCGTTGACGATCTGCGGCCAGGCGATACCGCGCTCGACATTGGCGCGAACGTCGGCGCGTTCACGGTGGCCTACGCCAAGCGCGTCGGTCCGACTGGGCGCGTGTGGGCCGTTGAACCGCATCCTGTGGCCGTGGCGGCCTGCCGAGCGGCGACGGCGGACTATCCGTGGGTCACGGTGCAACAGGTGGCGGTCGTAGGCAGCGGGGACCGTGTGACGCTATACGGCGACCGTGGGGACATGCGCCGGTCAAGCCTGTGGGCCGAGAACGTGATGCAGGAGGGCGAGGCATACAGCGTGCCTGGGGCGCGGCTGCGGCACATCCTGTCGGCGGTGCGCACGCCTCCGCGTGTCATCAAAATCGACGCGCAAGGGGCTGAGATGGCCATCCTGCGCGATGCGTCGGATGTGCTAGACGGGCTACAGGACACGGTGTTGGTGCTGGAGATTTGGCCGGCTGGCCTACAGGCGGCTGGCAGCAGCGCGGACGAGCTAATCGACTGGTGTGAGGCGCACGGATGGACGGCGGACGACCGGACGTGGGCGTCTGCGCGACAGGCAGCGGCCGGGATGACCGGCCACAAAGCGTTTGATGTGGTGTGTCGGCGGCATTCCTCCCCGGATTGCAGAGGTTAGGTGGCACGGGTCAAAAGTCAGGCGTTCGACCTGCGGGCGTCCCAGTTGAAGGGCACGCACGCTGACGTCAAGAGCTACGAAGATCTGGCGTTGTGGCTGACGGAGGAGCTGGACATCGCCATCGCGGCGCGGTCTGGCGTCGACGTCGAGATCCGCGAGAACTGGAAGCGGTATGAGCAGCAGCGCACGCGGATGAATCCGCCGTGGCCGGATGCCGCTGACCTGACGTCTCCGATCACGACGGAATACACCGACGCGTTGCACGCGCGGGTGATGGAAACCATCTTCACGGACACCGTGTTCACCGTCGAAGGGTGGGGCGAGTCGGCGCAAAAGGCGTCGTTTGTCGAGGAGTTCCATCAGCGCACGCTCGAAGAGGAGCGGCTACAGGACTACCTCGATGAGGTGCTGATGCGCTCATGGCACGAGCCGGCAGGCGTGCTCGAGGTGTCCGAGGGTAGCACGCTGCGCCGCGAGCAGGTGCGGATGCGGGCACAGATTGCCGTCGACGAGACGACCGGGCTGCCGATTGTCGGTGAGGACAACCAGCCGCAGTTCGTGCTGAACCCGGAGACGGGCGAGCCGGTGGAGGCACCGAGCGACCCAAGCGTGCCATCGGCCGATATCGACGTGACGGTGTGGCGTCCAGTGCGTGTAGGGCCGGCGTATGACGTGGTGCCGTATCTCGACTTCCTAACGCTACCGGCGCACGCGCGGCACCGTGACCAGGTGTGGGGCTACGCCAAGCGGTTTTACCGGCGCGTGCCGGAGCTGGTGCAGCGGGCGAAACAGGGCATCTACGACTCCAAGGCGGTCGAGGCGATTGGCACCGACAATGAGCGCGAGCACGGCGACAAGGGGCCAACGGACGCGGTGTCTGTCGTCGATCAGCGCGGCCCTACGGCTGAAAAGGAACTGTTTGAGATGCAGTTTCTGGCCGACCTCGACGGACTGGGCGAGCGGTGGTATCGGGCGACGGTGCATCGGGATAAGCGCGTCCTGCTGCGCCTGAAGTTCGACGATCGGACGACGCGGTATATCCGGTTCGTGCCCTACAAGAAGCCGGGGGCCATCGACGGCTACACGCTGAGCGGCCACAAGCTGATTACCGTTCACGAGGAGGACACGGCCGTCCGCAACATGCGCGCGGACATGGCGGCGCTGGCCATTGCCTCGCCGATTCTCAAGCGGCAGGGCGCCCTGTGGGACGAATACGAGCAGCCGTTTGGGCCGCGTTCGGTCATCACGGTGCGCGAGCCGAACGAGATTTCGCAGTTGCCGCTGCGCGACGTGCCGCAGTCCATCAACCAGTGGAAAGCCGACGTTCGCATGGACGGGGATCGGCTGGTCGGCCAGAACGATACGTCACTCGGCGTCGATTCCGGCGAGAACAACACGCTCGGCGAGGAACGGCTGCGCGCGGGCTACGCGGAGGTGCGGGTCAACCTGCTGATCAAGCGCCTGAAAGAGCCTATGGAGGAGCTGTGGCAGGCTCGGCACCACATCTGGAAGCGTGTGCTGGCGGACCAGGCGTCCGGGGCGCTGCCGGTGCTCCAGAAGGCGCTGATTGGGATGGAGGCGCGTGGCATCGCCGTGTCGAGCGTGAACGACGGCCGCATCGCGCCGGACATGCTGGAGGGGCAGTTTTGGGGCAAGCCGCGCGGTTCGGTCGAGTCGTCCGACATGAACGCCGCGCGGGCCTACTTCAACCAGCTCATTGCGGTGCTGCCCGGTCTGATGAAGGTCAATCCGACCATCGCGGCGCTGTTCAGCGCGGGACCGGCAGCCAAGTCGCTGATTGAGCAGTTGCTGCGCGTCTATCGGTGGCCGGACAAGCAGGCATTCCTTGGGTCAGAGGCGCAGGCGGTGCTGCAGCGGGAGGAGGAGAAGCGCCAGATGATGGGCAATCCGCAGTTGCAGATGCTGATGGCGATGGCGAACGGCGGCGGGCCGGGTGGTCCGCAGGCGGGCGCGGCGGCTGGTCCGCCTCCGGTGCAGGGCGGGTCTGAGCCGCCGATGCCGGGTGGTCCGGCGGGGGTGATGTGACGACCGACCTCGACGAACTGGAAGACCTCGAAACGCTGCTCGTGTCGCCCGGCTGGCGGCGCGTCGAAGCGACGTTCCAGCAGCAGTGGGGCCGCGCGGGCGAACGCTACCTGTCGCTGCTTGAGAAGATGGCCAACAGCACCGACCGTGTGGCAGTGGCGGACGAGATTCAGCGGGTCATCTGGGTGCGGCGCGAAATGGAGCAGTTCATGGCGAGCATCGCGCAGCGATGCAAGGAACTGCGCAATCGGCGCCAGCCGGTCGAGACGTCCCGGCGCGGGGGGCTGTAGTGCCTGAGTTCCACACGTGCCCACGGTGCGGCTACAAAACGCACGACGGGGCGAACGTGCGGACAGACGGGAAAGTGTGCTGCGTGCGGTGTTACACCGTCTTTCAGAAGGAGCAGAAGGAATGCTGAGGCCACTGGGGCACAAGGTGTTGGTGAAGCCAGCCGTGCCTGACGAGACGACCGAAAGCGGGTTGATTCTGGTGCAGGACCGGCGCGACCCCGAGATGAGCGGTGAGATTGTCGCGGTCGGTAACGGGCCGGCGGCGGCGCACAAGGTCAGGACGGCGACGATTGCCAAGTGTCTGGCGCTCATCGACGAGGTGGCAGACCAGGTGCCGGCGGCGGCGCTACGGAAGGCCGCGCACGACGCGCTGGCGGCCTACCTGATGTCGCAGGTGCAGGTATCGGACGTGTCAGTCGGGGACCACGTCGTGTTCCCGTATACGGCCGGGCAGAAGCTGGACGTGGACGGGTCGACGTATCTGCTCATGGCCGAGGACGACCTGAGCGCCGTGTGGACGCCTGACCCGGTGGCCGCGTAAGAGGTGATGTGTGAGTGACCAAGTAGCAGAGGCACCCGTAGAGGCGCCAGCGGACACGCCACAGGACGCGGCGCCCGTCGTAGAAGCCGCCATCGAGACACCCGCCGCGCCGTTGGATGCGGACGCGCAGCTTGATTCGGAAGCCATCGAGATCCCGACCGGCGAGAAGCTGGTGCCGCTGTCGGCGGTCACGCGTCTGCGCGCCGAGCTGAAGGAAGTCAAGGGGCAGGCCAAGGAAGCCGCCGAACTGCGCCAGAAGCTGCAGGAAACGCAGGGCAACCTGCAGGCGGCGCAGCCCTACATCGAAGCCGCGCGCGAGATGATCGAGCGGCAGCGACAGGCCGCCGCACAGCCGCAGCCGCCGCAGGGGCCAACTGACGAAGACGTGGCCGAACTGACGGACGTCGCGAGGCTGCTCGACTTCTACACGCCGGAAGGGGCGCCGGACCTGTCGCGGGCGCAGAAGCATCTGGCGCTGGTCGAGCGAGCCGCTGAGCGACGGGCGAGGGCGGCAACGGAGCCGCTGGTGCAGCAGTCGCTGGCGCAGCAGGCCTCGCACATGCGCGAGCGCGCGAAGGCCACGAAGCTCGGAAACGGCGACACGGCGGACGCCGACATCATCGATGCGCTGTGGGGGCGCATCGAGCAGCAGCCTGGCGGGCTGCAGACGCTGGCCAACAAGGAGGCGGTGAAGCACCTGTGGGGGCAGGCTTACGCGCTGACCAAGATGCGACAGGCGCAGAACCCGGCGCCGGCAAAGGTCGACGCGCCGCCTGACCCGCTGTTTTCGGAACGGGCGGGCGGGCGCACGGGTGGCAGCGTGACCCTAACGGACGGGGATAAGCGCGTGGCGCGCGACCTCGGGATGACGGACGCACAATACGCCAAGGAGCTGGAGAAGATGCCGGCTGGCTGGGGCGGGAGGAAGTAATGGACACGACTGAGCAGATTCCACCCAAGCGCGGGCGCAAGCCGCGTGTTACCGTGACGCCGCGCGCGGAGGTGGTCGAGATGGACATCGACGACGTGATTCAGCGTCGTCTGGCGGGCCAGCCGTTCGGCGCTCGCACGACGGCGATCCCGCTGAAGGAGCCGGAGCGGTGGGCGACGTTCATCGCCAACTCGCTGGCGGACGAGAACAACCACTACCGGATGGTCCACGAGTTCGGGTGGGTGCCGCTGACCGTCCATGACCTGGCGGACGGCGTGACGCCGCAGAGCATCGGGTGGCAGGTCAAGGAGGACGGCATTACGCTGTGCCGCGGGGCGCGTGGCGATGACATCGTCTACAAGATGGACAAGCGCCGCCGCGAGCAGATCCAGATGGCCAAAACGCAGGCCAACAAGCGCGGCATAGGATCGGCCAAGGCGGTGCGTGAGGAAGCCGCTAACGCGGCGGCGGGTCAGATGGGCAGCGATGCAGCAGACTTCGTCTACAAGGGCCTGACGGTCGTCGGCGAGGACCGTGAAGGGCCGCTCGGGGCGCGGTAGTGCCGGCGCCCAACCGTGACGCGATGCTGCGGTTACGGGCGTCGTGGAAAGACGCCGGGCTGTGCTCACGCTGTGGGCACCGTCCGGCGGCCTCGGACGGAACCCGTTGCGAGGCGTGCCGGTTCGCTGACAAGCTCTATCGCGTTTACGGTATTGCGGGGTCCACGCTTGTCAGTGGCTCCGCGTCGTCGCACACTGTGACGCAGTAAGACAGGCCGCCGCTGTTCTCGGGCGTCTACTCGGAGGGTGTGGAGGGGTCATCGCCTCGCACCCTCGGCTTCAGGGCGATGACAGCCGGGCGGACGCCGGTATCCGGTCCTCACGGAGGCTGCGCGCGTCAGGGTTACGGACGCGCGGTGCTCGGCATCCCTTTCCGAACCCACAACCCACGAAAAGCGTGTGTTTCACACGCGGGATGTGGTGCTCATGGCAGACTTCACACACTCTTCGCGGAGTGTCGTGCGCGTGGCAAGGTCGAACGTCGGCCAGCCCGTGATTCGGCACTACGAGGCAAGCACGTCGGTCTCGACGTCGCGTATCGCCTTCGGTCAGGTCGTGTCGTTCGACCTGGAATCCAGCGCCACGCATCGCCTTGTGCGGTGCTCGACGGGCGGCGGCGGGCAGGCGCCCATTCTCAGCACGTCCATCGCGGGCGTGTCGGCAGGGGCGGACCTGTCTGACGGTTCGACGGGGGATGCGGCCTACCCGCTCGGCCCCAAGCGGACCATCCCGGTCTACGTCGCAGACCACGATACGGAATACGAGTTCCCCACCAAAATCGTGCTGGCGTCGACCATCATCGGCCTTGGCTACGAGCTGTCGTGGGATTCCACCCTCAGCATTCACCACGTAACGGTCAATTCGACGGCGGGCGATCAGCGCGTGTTCATCACGGGCTTCGATCCGGCGCGGGCTGGCGATACGGGCGGCTTCGTGTTCGGCCGCTTCTTCAGCACGGCGGTTTCGCCGATCGTGCAGGCTCGCTAGGGAGGAGTCATGGCACAGACACGAGGCTCTTTCCAGCAGCTCTACGACAACACCGACCGCAAGGTCTACGTGATGCTCGGCAAGCATCTCAAGGAACTGCCGGACATCTGGCGGGACGTCACGAAGGTCGAGAGTTCGGACCGGCAGACGGAAATCTCCATCGGCGTCGTCGGCTTCGGCGACGTGCCGGAGCGCCCGGAAGGCCAGCCGTTCCAGACCGACATCCTGCAGCCTGGGCACCAGAAGACGGTCACCCACTCCGGGTGGGGACTTGGCTTCGAGGCGACCATCGAGGCGATGGAAGACGACCGCTACGGTCAGCTCAAGAAATACCCGATGTGGCTGGCGTTCACGGCAGGCTACACGCTCGAAAAGCGGGCCGCGAACATCTTCAACAACGGGTTCACCACGGAGCTGACGGCGGACGGCGTGTCGCTGTTCAACACGGCGCATCCGCTGGTGCGCGGCGGCACGGCGCGGAACCGGCCGTCGTCGGACGTCAACCTGTCGTGGACCTCGCTGAAGGACGCGATTGTCGATCTGGCCACCGAGACGAAGCACGACTCGGGGCAGCTCGCGGTGGCCTCGCAGGATCTCATCCTGTATGTGCCACCTCAGCTCGAAATGCTGGCGGATCGCATCGTCAACAGCAACGGCCTGCCTGGGTCGGCGGACAACGACCGCAACTCCATCAAGGCGCGTCGGAACATCGTGGTCAAGGTCAACCCGCTGCTGACCGACACGAATGCCTGGTTCCTGGTCGCCAAGAACAAGGACATGCACGGCGTGCGCGCATATGAGCGCATTCCGATCACTCCGATGGAGCCGGACACGGACCCGCGCACCAAGAGCCGCCTCTACACGGTGCGGTTCCGCTACTCGTTCTACGCGGATACGTGGCAGAACGCATGGGGGTCGGCGGGCGCGTAGTCAGGGACGCCGCTGGCGCGTGGTCACCCTTGTGGGCCATGCGTCAGCGGGTGCCTCGTCGGTTTGGCCTGTGCGTGCCCTGATACGAGGCAGGGTGCTCACCGTGAGAGTGCGCACGGGCCGTTTCTTCACGGAGTATCTGCATGGGACGCACGCGATTCTCAGGCCCTGTCTACGGCGCAAAGGCGCTGCTGTGGTCGGCCCACATCAAGGACGCCGCCGTGTCCACCACGACGACCACGATGGGCAGCATCAACGTGCCCACGGGTCAGGACTGGCTCATCACCGACATCCACGCATGGCGCGGGTCTACGGTCTCGACGGGCTTCAGGCTGACGGTCACGGACGACAGCACGACGGTTGGCACGGTGTCGATCACGTCGTCGCTGGCTTCGCAGACCGGCCAGTCGGCGGTCACGCCTGCGGCTGGTGAAGACGAGGGCTACATCGCGGCGGCTGGTTCGTCGCTGACGATGACGTTCGACCAGACCGGGTCGTCGGTTGCGGCATCGACTGCCGTGACGGGATGGGTCTACGGGTTCATCCGGTTCGTGAGTTCGTCGCGCGCGGAGTAGCCATATGAGCTACTTCGTCACCGGCAATCCGGCCTACGCGTCGACGGCGGCGCTGGCGACCGACCCGTCTACGTCGGCGGTGCTGGCGAAGCTGGATTCGACCAACTTCAACAGCACGGCGCGGGACCGCCAGTATGTCGTCTACGCCTACTGCGGCGGGTCGACTGGGGCGGTCTGGGCGCTCGAGCGCGCAACCAGCCCCAACATCAACTCCACGTCTATCATCGAGCGCATCACGCTGTTCACGGCGTCTGGGCAGACGTCGCAGTTCGTGGCGAAGTTCTCGCTGAGCGGGCATGAGGAAGTGCGCGTGCATCACATCTCATCGGTGACGGGCAGCTTTGCCGCGTCGCTGCGTGCGGAGGAGGTGGTCTGATGCCGGTGCTCAGTTGGGCGCACAGCCAGTATTGGGCGGGTACTGAGGAGCCGCCCATCACGCTTGGAGCCAGCCGTGGGAACGCGTATGTGCCGTGGCAGACGTCGGTGATTGTCGGCGGTGGCTTTGGCGTGACGCAGGTGATCTGGGAATGGGCGGTCGATCGGATCGCCGAGAAGGTGAAGGCGCATGGCGACACACGCTGACATCGGCGTAGCCGAACCCGGCTCGCCTACGATGAAGGTGGCGACGGTCACGCTGACCCGCAACTCCACCTCGCAGCATCAGGAACTGCTTACGCTCGCTGACCCGGAATCAACGAACGGGCTGGCGCGGGTGCTGGACTCGACGCCGGCCTCTACGACGTGGGGTCTGGCGGTGCGCCCGGTCGGCGGTGGCGTGGACTACACGCATGACGGCGCGGTCACTGTCTCGACGGTGGCTGGTCCGGCGGCGATGTATGTCGCCCATTCGTCGTATGCCACGGCGGTGTCTGCGGACAACGACATCGTGGCTGGTGTGGCTGACCTGCGCGGCCGGCAGCAGGTCACGCTGGTGGCGGTGCATCCGGCGCTGGAGACGTTCGCGGCTAGCACGGTCGGTGTGTCGACGCTGACACAGATTGTGTCGTCTAATGCCACGCTCAAAACGCGCGTGTATGCTGTGCAGATTTCCAGCACGGGCGCCACGCAGAACTTGATTGAGTTCTACTCAGGGTCGCGCACGACGCTGCTGTGGGGCACGCGGTTTTCGAGCGCGGTGCAGGCGTACAACATCGCGGTCACTCCTCCGGCGTATCTGTTCAGCGTGTCGACTGGCGCCAATCTCGCGCTGCATGTGCCATCGACGTCGGCGGATGGCATGTCGGTCAATGTGAGCTACTTCCGCGAGCCGTAAGGCGGGCGCATGGCTGTCGCGTTTGACGCGGTCTCAACGGCGCTCAGCGCCGGCACCACTATCACTGGGTGGAACCATACCTGTTCTGGGTCTGACCGTGTGCTGTACGTCTGTGTGGCGCTTGACGGTGCCGCTAACTTCACCGTCACAGCGACCTACAACGGCGTGTCGTTGACGGAAGTCTCGGAAATCACCAGCAACCGCTTTCAGGTATTGCTTCGGCTCATCAATCCGGCATCTGGCACCAACGAAATCCAGGTGGCCGGGCTTCCGGGTGGCGTCAATCAGGTCGGCATCGCGTTCAGCGTCAACGGGACTGACCAGACGACGCCGAACGACGCGATATCGACGACAAACGGCGCTGGCGCAACCAGCGTCTCTCAGAACGTGACGACGGCGGCTGGAGACCTGCTGGTGAGCTTCGTGGCCGTCGACTCAACGACCGGCCTAACGTCTAGTCAGACAATACCGTCTGGAGGCACATACGACGCGACGTCGTCTGAATACGGCGTGAACTACACCACTGGCAGCGGGTCGACGGCTATCGCGTGGAGTTGGGACTCCTCTGTAGCGCACGCGCAGACCGCGTTCAACGTGCGTCAAGCCTCGGCAGGCGCTGCGGTGAACCGCAACAGCACGCGCTTGCTTCTGATGGGTGCGTAGGTGGCTAACTTCACGCTCCAGATTACCTACCCGCTGCCGCCTGACGTGGCCGGGACAGGGCTGGACGCCGACCACGCAGTCTACTATGCGCATCCTGACGTGCCCTATCGCACGGTCGCGGCGTTCATCGGCGGCGATGGGGTGATTCAGTGGTCGATGTCGGGGCAACCATCCGGCATGACCATCGACTCGGATACGGGGGCGATCTACTGGGCGGCCCCGACAGCCGGTATCCACACGGGCATCACCATCACGGCGACCGACAGCGCCAACGCCACTGACAGCATCAGTTACGACCTGACAGTCACCACGACGGGATTTGTGTTCATCGACGCGGACGCTGTGGACGACACTGGCACTGGAGCCATCGGCGACCCGTGGAAGACGATTGACCGGCTCTACGACGACACAAACGACGTGCGCGCCTACTTCCGCGAAGGCACGTACACGTTCGCTGGCGTGACGAACACGCCCGGCGCGGGCGACCCTGATTTCTACTCGGACCGCTATTTCTTCTCGCAGGCGGCCGGACGCTGCACGGACTGGCGCGCGTATCCTGGTGAGACGGTTGTGCTCGACTTTGAGTCGGACCATTCGACCGTGGGCAACCCGCCAGCAGGGATGCAGCCGAGTCTGCGGCTCAACGGGCCGCGCAACCACGTCGACGGGTTCGTGTTCGACAACGGGTGGAACAAATATCTGTGGATGGACCGCACGAACAACTACGGCATCGTCGTCACAAACAACACGTTTCGGAACATGGGTCCGGGGGTCAACGGGTCCAACTCGGCAAACGTGATGATGACGGCGCTGTCTGGCGTGTTCTCGTATCACGACGTGCTGGCGGCCAACCAGATTGCGAACCTCGGCATCACTAACGGCACGACGTGCTTTCTCAAGGGCTACACGATGAAGCGGCCCTATATCGCGTTCAACACTGGCAGCGACAGTATCATCGCCACCGAGACGATCGCGCTCAAGGGCAACGTCACCGAGTTCAACGTCTACCGGAACAACATTGACGCCGTTGTGCCGTGCGGCGGCGACCACCACGGGACCATCGAGGAGATGACCGGAGAATTCCGGTTCAATCGGTTCAAGGGAACCACCAGCGCGACGGACTTTAACCAGTTCGGCAACGGCGGGGCCATGTGGTGGATTCGCAATACGATCCAAGGCCCGATCCGCGCGCGCAACGTCGGCACGGGCGTTCATGACCCTGATGGGCCGTTCACCTGGTACAACAACGTCATCGTCAACGAAGACGGCAGTGGTTCCCCGTGGAACTACATGCAGGACGAGATGTTCGGCGACGACGTGGGAACCATCGTCGCGGAATACGTCGACTGCGTGACGACTGGGTCGCCTACCGGGACACAAAACCTTGCTGGCAACGCGGCGGCTGGTATTGTCGATTCGTCTGGCCTGCTGACCGGCTCCTATCGGACGTCGTATCTCGGGTCATGGGGGCATGAAATTGTTGGCGTGCAATCATCCAACCCGAAGCGTCGGTATCGCAGGTTTCGCTTGAGGTCGTAAATGGCGACGTTTGAAGAACTGTATACGACGCTGCTGGACCGCGAGCTGAACAACAACAGCTCACAGGCCGGGTCGCCATTCTCGAGCACAAACCGCCAGCGGGCCATCAACGACGGGTACCAGGAGTTCGCGGCCCTGACCGAGTGTTGGGTGCGTCGGCACACGTTCGCGCTGTCGTGCAGCGTCACGGAATACGTCGTGTCGACGGTCAGCGACTTCGCGCGCGTGGCGAAAGACGGCCTGCCGGAGTATCGCCACACGTCGAGCGGGTCGAGCGGCTACACGACCATCGTGTCAGGCTATGACTTCCCGCGTCGTGACGAAATCTGGCTGAATCGGTTCCAGCCGGGATGGCGGGCTAGCACCTCGTGTGGCACGCCGAGCGCGTGGTATCTGCGGAACGACGGCGGTCAGCAATACATCGGCCTCGACGTGCCGCCTGACGTGGGAAGCTC
>Ga0181363_1000167_pt1 | contig 19433 bp, 3 predicted proteins | sample Fa13NDMLBSN_FD_130109 | JGI IMG/M metagenome (GOLD analysis project Ga0181363, IMG submission 130109) | Freshwater viral communities from Lake Michigan, USA - Fa13.ND.MLB.S.N | ecosystem: Environmental > Aquatic > Freshwater > Lake | place: USA: Michigan | collected 2013-09-23
ATCATTTGATCAGTTTAGATTACAAAAAATGAATCCAGATGGCACATTAAGAAATGCACCTAGCTTACCAGGTAGTGAAGAACTAATGGGTAACCCATATAGACAACCACAGCAACAACCTGTACAACCATCTGTAATACCTAATCAACCACAAGGACAACCTCAACGTCAAGGTCAACCTCAAGGTCAAGGACAATTTAGTCCACAGCAAATGCAACAGATGCAACAGTATATGCAATATATGCAACAGATGGGACAACAAAATCCTTTTGCATATGGTGCACCAAGAGGTTTAGGTTTAGGTAGAGCTGCATTAAGAGGTCTTACTGGTTTATCTAGAGACTTTAATTATTTTACTGGGTCTAATCCTGCAAACTGGAATGTTCCAGAAGGTTATACTAAATTAAGAACAGAAACCTCTAAAGATAGAGGTAAGTGGTACAATCCTTTTGATACTAAGAGAGTAACTACATATGAGTTTACTAAACCTGGAGAAGCAGGTGCACCTGGAGCTAAACCAAAAGAACCAGAAAATGCACCAGGATATAATCCAAAAGCAGCAGGTCCAGGCTACTCAGGATATAATGCAGATAGTGATGGTAATACTATACCTGATTATTTACAAGCTAGTGGACCAGGCATGATGCCAGGTACACCAACTCCTCCTACTGATTTAGGGAGAAGAGCTGAAAGAGCTATTAGACGTGGAGAAAGAAGAGTAGAAAGACGTAGAGGTGAAGATGAAGCTACAGGAATTACTCCTATGTCTGATGCTGACTATATGGCTAGAGTGCAAGCAAATAGAGCACAAGGAGCCGATACAAATTTACCCACAGCACCAAGAGTAGGAACTGGAACAGGCATGTCAAGTGTATTTGAAGGATTAGATGTACCAGGTGCAAATCCATATAAACAAACTAATCCTGCAACTAAACCATTATATGCACCTGGATCTGGTTCAGGATCTGGTATGTACAATGTAGCAGGAGAGTTTGCAGATGGTGGTTATATTCCAGATTATTATACCTTTGATGGGTATTTACCTATGGCAAATAAAGGTATTGTAAGTGATACACCAGAATTTCAAGTTGCACAAGATCCTAATGCTATTAAATATACTGTAGAAGAACAATCTGGTTGGTCTTGGGATCCAAAAAAATTAGGTAATGCTATGAGTCTAGGATCTAATATGGTTTCTAGTGTTTTGGAAGATTTACAATCAGTTAAAAACAAAAGATTTGGATCTAATAAACAAAACTATGCTAGAGATATTGATAGACAATTAGCATATAGAGGTGTAGCAGATCAAGAAGGTATTGATAAAAAAGTTGGTTATGAAACCGGAAGAACATATTCTAAATATGGTGGGGCACAATATAAAGATGGTGGTACCTATTCCTTAACACAGGCACAGATTGATCAAATCCGCAAAATGGGTGGAGACGTAGAATTTATTTAATTTGTCACATGAAGTACAGAGTTAAAATAACAAAAGCACCTAAGTATAATGTAAGGGTTAAAATGCCTGAAGCAAAAACTGGTATGCAAGTAGAAGGCTCATTATATAATGAGATTGCTTCTTTTGGTGGAGCTGATCAAAGAGAGTTGGTTCCTAAAACTGAAGTAAGAAAAACTATTACTAAAGTTCCTAGAGAAGAAGCAAACCTAGAAGCAGAAGGTGGAGAAACTGTATTAACATTTGATGCAGCTGGATATCCTTTATTCTATGAGATCAAAGGTCCACGCCATAGTAATAATGGTGTACCATTAAATCTTCCAGATGACTCTTTTATCTTTAGTGATACAAGATCAATGAGAATAACTGATCAAGAGATCCTAGATATGTTTGGTCTTTCTAAAAAGAAAGGTGGATATACACCTGCAGACATTTCTAAAAAATATCTTGAGTTAAATAAATACAGAGAGATACTTCAAAGTCCTGACTCAGATAAAATTGCACAAGCTACAGCAGAAAGAATGATTAAGAATATGATCATTAAACTTGGTGCTTTAGCAATTGCACAAGAATCTAAAAAAGGTTTTCCTCAAGGGGTGCCTGCAGTAGCAAGACCTTATATGGAAGCTTATGGTATTTCAGAAGAAGAACTTGTACCAGAACAACAAGGACAAGAGGAAATGTATGAAGATTCTCCTATGCAATCTGGTGTAGAACAAGTACCTCCTACACAAGCTGAGCAAGAAGATATGATGCAAATGCCTCCTGAAATGATGGAGCAGGCACCTATGGCTATGTATGGTGCAGTTATGGGTGGATATAATATGCCATTTGAATATGAGTATGGTGGTAATCTTCCTAAAGCACTTACTGGTGCTGAGATGGCAGAACTAAATAGAAGAAAAACTAGAGAAGAGCTAGAAGCTGAGTATAGAAGTAAAAATCCTGAAGTAACTCCTGTAAAAACAGTACCGAAAGGTGCAGAACTTGTTTATGAGGGTGATGGTGAAAAAATATATGGTGAAGGTACTATTTATGAAAAAGAAGATTTAAGTAATGTACAACCTAAACCAGTTAAAAAACTTGCAACTGATAAAGCTAAATATGAAAGAGATATCTGTGCAAAAATAAAAAGTGAAGGTGCTAGTTTAGAACGTGCTGTTGCAGAAGGATGGATTGATGCATCTAGAAAGGCAGATTTTGAAAAGTGTGTAGATAAATCAAAAGTAAAAACAGATGATGCTAAATTTTATAGAGTAGAAGAGCCACCTATACCACCACGTACACAAAAACAATGTGAGTGTAAAGATCCTAATACAGGTGAGGTTACATATTCAGAACCAGATGAAAATGGAGAGTGCCCATGTTACAGCTATGAAGAATTATCTGGTGGACAAGAGTTAATGACTAATCCATTTATTCAACAAAGAGGTACTGTATATCCAGAAGATGCAGCTGCTTTTGCTGCAACATTAGGATATAGACTTCCAAGAAAAGATCCTATGGCTGTTGGACCTAGAGGTACCCAACTTGAAATGTATGGTATTGATTGGAGAGGTGCAGCTAATACTAATATGGCAGGAGCTAATGCAGCTCAAAGAGCATATGGTCAAATTGCTAGTGCTAATCCTGCAAGTTATTTAGCAGGTAGTTATGAAACACAAAAAGCTGCTGATGCAGCAAATAAAGCTGCTATTGATCAGGCTAATAAGTTTAATACTGATACCCGTAATCAAGAAATCTTAACTAATACACAATTAAGACAAGGTTTCTTAGATAAAGATGCTGCATATAAACTTGACTATGATGCTAAGTTAGCTCAACAAGCTCAAAATCAAGCAAGAAACTACAATGCTAAAGTAGCTGAAAGTATGAATAAACTTCAGCAAATGGGTCAGAATGCTCAAAATCTAGCTCTTGTTAATGAGTCTATGGAATGGCAAGCATATGATCCTGTAACTAAAAAATTCTATCAAAAGAAACCTTGGGAATTAGGTTATGATCCTAATGCAACTAAAGGTGGAGCAGATCAGATTGCAGCAAGAGTAACAGAAATAATGCAACAAAATCCAGATATTACTGATACAACTGCCTACAAGATTGCAACCCAACAGACTAAATTTGGTGGTGCTACAATGTTCAAAGATGGTGGCTATATTTACACTGTATTTCCAGTAATAAATTTTTAGTCTTAAACTTTTTAAGTTTATTAAACTAAATAAATTTTAATATATTTAAATAATAGAACTAATATATGGCAACGTACTTACAAGGAGAGACAGGTATTATCCCATCAATACAGCCATTTGATCCAAACATCAATTTGCTAGCTAATGTATTGCAGCAAAAAGATACTCAATTTGACAATAACTTTAAACAGTTAAATAAGATATATAATAATTATGTCTTTGCTGATTTATCTAGAACTGATAATCTTGAGAAAAGAGATGCACTAGCAAAACAAATTGATCTAGATCTAAAAAGAATGGCCACATTAGATCTTTCACAAGAAAAGAATGTTAATCAAGCCATAAGAGTTTTTGCTCCATTATATGAGGATCCGTACATCATGGCTGATATGGCAAAAACTAAAAACTATAAAGCAGCACGTTCTGGAGCATTAGCATTAAATAGTGCTAGAGATCCAAAACAAAGAGGTCAGTTTTGGAATGAAGGTGTCCAATATATGGACTATATGATGGAAGAGTTTAAGACTATGCCTTTAGAAAAAACTTTACAATCTCCAGATATTAAGTATGTACCTTTTGTTAATGTTGCTGAAAAATTAGATAAGCTAGCTAAAGAAAACAATCTTAATGTTGAAGTAGATAGTTTTTCAAAAGATGGTTTATATATTATTACTGATAAGAACGGTTCACTTTTAGTTGATCCACTTACTAGATTATTCCGTCAACATATTGCAAATGATCCAGCTGTCCAAGATCTTTATAGAGTAAAGGCATATCTTGATAGAAAAAATAGTGCATATGCAAACAGTGAAAGATTAGGTAGTGTTGAAGCTGCTGAAAGAGAATATCTAATGTCTAGGTATAATCAACTTCAACAATGGTCTAATGAGTTGAATAATAAAAATAATCAAGAACTTAGAAATAAAGATCATACTATATCTAATATTAATAAGAGTTATCAAGACGATACCTATACAGAACAAACAGATCAAGCATTACAAGAACAAGAAGAATCAAGAGCAAGAATACAAGATGAAGTAAATCAGTCTTCTGCACTTGTTACTGACTTATCAGATGGTAGATCATCTACAACATCTTTAGTAAAAGAACCTACAGATATTACACAGAACATTGAATTATTAAGAAACATTGTAGATAATGCTAATGCATCATTACTTATGGAGAATGATATTTTAGCTTCTGCACAATCTAATGCAACTAGAGATCTTAAACATAAAATTAATGTAGATCCTGTAGGTCTTGAAAATTTAAGATTTGGCCATAGAATGGCTGAGATTGATAGAAGAGCTGCAAAAAATGAAAAAGCTATTGTTCTTAAAAACAATCTTGATAGTGGTGTTTGGGTATCTGATATGAGTGGTAATGTAAGTATTAACCCAGAATTACTTAAAAGACTTAAGAAAACCTTTCCAGGTGGTGTAACTGGTGACCAATCACCTTCTAAATTAAATAAACAATATGAATCTGAGTTAGCAAATCAACAAGCTACCCCAGCTGTTAAAATGATGTTTGAATATTTAGAAAATGAAATTGCTAATGGTATGAGCCCACAACAAGCTGGGGCATTCTTTTCATATCAAGGTAAAACACTTGCAGAAGTAAAAGCTATCTATGAAAAAAATCCAGGAGCATTTTTTACTACAAGAGGTTTTAATGCAGATAGAACTATTAATGCTTTTACTAAGTATGTGCAAACAACCAAAAAAGGTGATCCTTCAGCACAATCTATTATAGAGAGTGATGCTTTTGCAACCTTTGATAGTTATGCTGCATTTGCAAAAGCTTCAAGAAAAGTATATTTAGAAAATTTAGAAATAGCTAGAAAAACAGTAGGTGAAGGAATTTATGAAGCTGGTCTTGCTAATGATAATAATATATTAGCTCCAGATATAACTGTAAATCTTAATGGAAGAGAAAGACAAATTCTAAATGACAAGCTTCCCAGATATTTTATTAACAATCTTTCAGGACCTGTGTCAGAAGAAACTTTCAAGAATATGGTGATGAAAGATAAAGAATTAGCACCAATCATTAGAAAAATTAATAATACAAGAAGACTTGCTCAAGGACCAATGGGTCCTAATACTGGTTTATCTATGGTTATGCGTGGACTTACTGGTAATTTTGATCAATATTTAGGAAGAGTCTATGATAGATATAATGCTAACTGGGACACTAAAAAAGATGGTACTCAGTTTAAAACATACTATGTTGGTGATTATGTTCCAGGTATAGATGGTTCTAGATTTGCATTAGATGCATCAGATGGTACCGGACTTACAGTATTTCCGGATGCTTATGGAACTCCAAATAGAACTATTTGGACAGAGACCATGACTGATGTAAATAATATGAGTAGACAACTTTCAGCTGGTAATGCTAAAATATCTTTCAATGGTTTTCAACCCGGCAGTGCTTCAAATGATACTCAAGTAGGTTTAGCTGTATTAAATTACTTGAATAATAGAATGGCAAGTAAGAAAGAAAAACCAAGAAATTTTGATATTTATCAAGCACAGATTGCATTAGAAGATCCAAAAAAAGGTGCTATGATTATTTATCCAGATGCTGAAGATCTTAAAGGTTTAGTTGGAACTAAAGATAGTCCAGGTCTTATTACTGCTGAAGATAGAAATAATATTATTAAGAATGGTATTTCAATTATTGCTCCAAGAGGTCAGTTTAATAATTTCTTATTTAAAGAAAATAGTATGACTCCTATGGAAGCAATAGTTAATGCAGGTGGATATAAATATACTCATCCTGGAGGTGCTGGCTATTATAATATTACAAAATCTGAAGATGGAGGGTATAACGTAGCAGGAAAAATAATGCAAAGAAATGTGAATACTGGTGAAAAAGAATATCAAGATCTAAATATTATTTCTTCTTTTGGTCAAGTTGGTAATAACATTGATGTAACTGACATGGAACTAAAAAGATATCTTACTCAGATCAATACTCAGAATCAGCAAGTATTCAGAAATTTTAACCCAGTTAAAAGATAGTAATGGCAAATCCTAATGATCCATTTAAACAAGGAATTAATTCTGGAGCTCTTGTACAAAATGTAAACTTTCCTATTACAAATCAAGCACCACAGAAAAATTCAATTGCTCCAACCGCAATTGGGGCAACAGCTCAAGAAACAGCTGCTAACATATTTGCTACTATTCAAAACAATAGGGACTATAACACATATGGTAAAGTTACAGCATATGATGCTGGACCAAGTGGTGAAAATAGAAATAGATATCTTGCATATGGAAGAGATACATTTGAAAAGATAGGTTTTATCCCAGGTACCAATAATGAAACAAGATATAATGAAGGTACTACTACTTGGGATGATACATGGAGAATGCTTAAAGAAGTAGCTCCGTTATATTTTGAAGGTATCAAAGCACCAATCATGAGTTATCTTGATGCTGGTGGTGGAGACTTTGGACAAGACATTAGAGCTGCTGCTAACTATCAAAAAGCATCAAACATAGGTTACTCTACTAAAGGTGGTGTAATGCCATTTATAGGTAATACAGCAATGTCATTTGCTTATACTGCAGGTATTATGACTGAGGCTGCTTTAGAAGCATTTGTTCTTAAAAAAGTTTCTCCAGGTTTATTTACTGCAACTTCAAAAGTTGCAGAAGGTTTAGCTACAGCACCATCCTTTCTTAAGACTACAACTAATTGGTTGAAAGATCTTAAAAATGTAGATGCTGCTAGAGCATTTTATAGTCAAGCAATAAATAAAACAGTAAACTTTATTAATCCTATAAATCATAGTTGGAAAAATTTTGGCTCTACTGTCTTAAAAAATCCTGAAGGTTTATCTAATCTAGCAAGAGCTCAGAGAACTTTTGGTGCATTTTATCTTGATGCTAGAATGCTTAATGCTGCTTTATCAGAAGGTAGACTTGAAGGTGGTTTTATAGAAAATGAAATGATGAATCAGTTCTATAAAGATCATTATTATAGAACAGGTAAAGTACCTACTGAAAAAGAAATGCAGGCATACAGACAGAAGTCTGAGCAAGCTGGTTTAATGGACAGTGTGGTAAATACTGCATTAGTATTTTATAGTAATAAGATTGCATTTCCAAACCTAATGAGATTTGGATCATTTAAAGTTTTAGATGATCTAGATGTTCCAGGTGGTAGACTTGTTCCTGGAAAAGGTAAAGTAGATTTTTTTAGAAATAGTTTTGGTAATGCTGTAAGATCTTTATATAAACCTAGAGAGTTAGGGAGAGGTGCACTTAACTATTTTAAAGGTAACCTTGTAGAAGGTCTTCAAGAAAACATGCAAGAAGCTGTAGCTGAAGCTACAAAGAATGCATATACTGAATCTTTCTATCATCCAAATAGAGCTGGCTTTGATTATGGTATTCATGCATTTAAAGAAGGCATACTATCTCAATTAGATGCACAAGGACTTGAAACATTTGGTTCAGGTTTCTTAATGGGCTTTGGTAATAAGTTTCTTAACTATGGTATCGGTAAGGTTAGTGACTTTAAAGATGCATATGAAAATAAGATGACCTATGGTGACTATATAAAAAAGGTAGAAACAGATGGTCAAGCTATTGCAGATAGAATAAATAATGGTAATACACCAATAAAATTCTTTGGAGATAGATTCTTTGACTATGGTAATCAATCATTAGCCTCTAAGACTATAAACTCTAAAGATACTGATGTTAAAGATACAAAAGATGCAGAAGATACAGCATTTATAAGTGGTGTCATTACTGCCCTTAACACAGGTACATTTGATATGTATATTGATAAGCTCAATGACATCAAACAGATGAAACCTGAAGATATTGAAGATGCCAATGTGTTAAATCTTCAACCTGGTGAAGGACAAAAAGCTTTAGAAAGAATTGATAAAATTATTGATAAAGCTAAAAAACTTCAGAAAAGATTCAACTTTGAGTCTTCAAGAAATCCTAATCCTATCAATGTAAATGACTATGCACTTGGTACTAAAGAAAGAGAAGAAGCAGAGTTATATTATAAGGCATGGGAAGTAGCAAAGTTTAATGTAATTTTTCTAAATGCTACATTTGATGAAAACCTAAGTAGGTTAAATAACTTAGGTAATTCATTCAACATTCTTACACAACAGAGTAGTGCTGCTAATCCTATTTATCAAACAGATGTAACAGCCTTATATGATAGATCTAATTTAGCTGCAGAAATTGATGTTTTAACAAATGAAATAAATGCTCTTACTGGTGTAGAAGATACAAAGCTTCAAGCAGAAAGAACATCTAAAGAAAGAAAACTTGCTAGGCTTCAAAAATATAAAGAAACTCAAGACAAGTATATTTTCTTTAAGCAAGAGGTAGAAAGAATCAGAAAGTTTGGTCAAGAAACTGAAACTCCAACAGAAGAGCAACAAAAAGTTATTGATTCTGCAGATGAAGAACTTACTGAAGTTCTTAAACAAAATGAAACCCAGTATAAAGATGCTCTTGTAGAATATCTAAAAGATCTTACAGGATCAGAAACAGAATACTTAAAAGCACTTAGAACTTTAGAAGATAATAAAGAAATCTCCAGCATTGATGACTTATTTGCAAAGCTTGTAGATATTGAAAAGTTAGATTCTGAAAACAAAATAATGCTTCAGTATATTAATATGCTTGGTGATCCAGCTGCATATAGAGAGCATGTTGACAGAAACTTCAAGTGGATGAAGACAATGTATCTTAATAAAAGAGATATGATTGCTCAGAATGTAGAACAAGCAACAAAGACTAAAGAGTATCAGTCTTTACTTAACATCTTATCAGACAGAGGTATCTTTATTGATTTAGAAGAGTTTGCTAAGTGGACTAAGAACAAAGAGTATCAACCAGAATCTTTTATAGATGTTACCAATGAAATGGTAATACCAAGAGGTTCAGAAAGATATGATGAATATTACGCACAGTTTATTGCTATTGCTACTGCACAGTCAGCTAGAGTTAGTAAAGATGAAGAAGAGAATCTTAGAAAATCTATCAATGATCTAGCAAAAGAAAGAGATCAAAAAATTCAGGCTGCTACAGTTAAGTATAACAATGCATTAAAAGATGATACTGGTTATGATGATGGTGAACTTAGAGCAAAAATTGCTGAGTATGAAGTAGAGTATGGTGCTAAAATTAAAGAAATAGAAGAACAGATATCTACTCTTAATAGCCTCAAAGATCTAATTAAAAATGTAGATAATGTAGCAAAAGTAGATACTGCATTAACTGCTTGGCAAAATACTTTAAACTCTGGTATATTAGATTTAGCAGAATATGATGCATTATTAGCAAACTTAAATAACTTAACAGATGCAGAAATTCAACCAATTATCAAATCTGTTACAGCTGTTCTAAACTCTATTCCAAACATAAACCCAACTCAGGCTAATGCCTTTGGTGTTTTAAGATACTATTATAGTGATATCATTGATAAGAAAGTAAATGATCTTACTGAACAAAAACCTACTGAAGAAAATCCGTATCCAAATCCAGAAGATACAGCTGCATATAAAGAGTATCAAACTACATTAGCAGCAATTGAAAAAGACTTTAAAGAAAGAGAAGCAGACCTAAGAGAAGCTGCAAAAGAATTTAAAGACTTTGATAATAATAATAAAAAGGTACAGATCAATGCACTTACTGAATGGGATGATATAGTAAATGAGCAACCTGAGCTTGCAGGATTACTTGAAACAGAATTTAACAAGTATCTTGAAAGAATAGGTGTTTATGAAGAGTATGATGTACCAGCTATTAGAAAAGAATGGTTAAAGACTCAAGGTAAATTTATTAGTGACTACATGAATACTAAAGTAGTTACTACTGGTAAAGCTGCAGAATTAATAACTGCAGTTCCGGTTCTTAAAACTACAGATCAGAAAATTAATCTTGATGGAGAATTACTTTCTTTAGATCAAATGACTCTAAGACAACTCAAAAGAGTTAGAACTACTTTTGAAGATAAGTTAAAACTTGGTACAGATAAAAGTGGTAATCCATTTAGTGCTGCAGTAAAAAACAATATTAAATCAGATATTGAAGCTGTACAAGCTTATATAGAGTACAGAAGAAGTCAAAAGCCTTTAGATAAGTATCAAGAACAAACTGAAATATTAAAAGAAAAACTCTTTGATAGACAATCTGAGATTACAAAAGTTCCTGGACAAGGATATGTAATTGATGAAGGTACAGAAAATGAGAAGTTTCCTCAAAGAGCTACAGAGTTAGTTAATGATATTGAAAAAGAAATAACTCCTAACAAACCAGATTTCTTAGCTAAGAGTTTATATGATACAGTTGCTCTTGTTGCAATTAATGCTTTTGTACAACCTGACTCAGATGTAAAACCTACTAATGAAGCTAGAGTAAATACATTTATTGAAACAGTTAAACAGCTACAAAAGAGAAATAAGTTCTTTGAGTTTAAGACAGAAAAGAAACTTGAAGCAGTTAGAATAGCACTCACAGATTTACTTAATGCTCAAGAAGGAGAAGTAGTTGTTACAGTAGGAGACGTTCTTTCTATACTAGCAGATATTGCTTATGGACAAGCAAGTAATGTAGGTACAGTAACTGACCAAATGATCCGTGAGTTTTTAGAGTTTGAACCAATTACAATGCCTGAAGGCATGACTGAAAATAGTCCTGCATACAAAGCATTATTTGGACCAAGAGGTGTAATAACAGAAATTAGAGATACTGCATTAGATGGTGAGTTCACATTCATTGCTAATTACATTAAAGTATTTGATAAAGAACTAGGTCCACTAGATGAGAATGGTAACCCAAGAGGTCTTGCTGGTGAGATGGATATTCTTATGGTTAATAATACAACCGGAGAATATATGATCTTAGATATTAAAACTGGTAAAGAAGAAAACTGGAAATATTTTAATGTTGATGAACAAAAAGCTGAAAGTAAAGGTATCCTTGATAATCTAAAAAATAAAAGAGAAGCTTCAGAAAATCCTACAGAACAAAAAAAGCTTGATAAAGAAATTGCAAAAGCAGAAGATAATTACAATAAGATAGAGGCTAAGTTTAGTAAAAAACTAAATTATACTATTCAGCAAACAATCTATAGAAACTTATTCTATAGAATGACAGGTATCATGCCTGCACAAATTGCTCTATTGCCAATTGAAGTAGATTATGATCTTGATGGTAATATAAAAACTGCTAAACTTGCATCTCAGGCAATTCCTGCAGACTCTAAAGGAAATAAAAAAGCATACATTGATCTGACTCCTGTAGATCTAGTAAATAAGTATGTACCTATTGAAGATGTAGTTCCTACAATTACTCCTACACAAGGAACAGTAGGTGCACAACTTACTGAAACAGATGTTACTTCACCTATGCTTAAAGATAATTTAAGCAAGCCTTTTATGTATAAAGGTAAACAAGGTAAATTAATCTTTACCGAAGACGGTAAGTATGCTATTGAAACTGATACAGAAATTGTAGAAATTAGTAAGCAGGGTAAATCACAAGTAGAGCCAGATGCAAGCCTATTTGATCTAGGCTTAACACCTATTAGCATTATAGATACACTTGGAGAACTTATTACTGTAGACAACAAAGTCTATAGAGTAACTAATCTAAACTTAGATACTGATTCAGTAACTATCAATGGTATAGACTATGAGATTCAAAGAACACCAAAGAAAAAACAAATCAATGGTGTAGCATTCATGAGTAATCAAGCAGCTATTAGAGCTCTAGATGAAAAGATTATTGCACTTTCTGAAGAGTTAGTAGAAAGAAGACAAGCACAACCTGAAGGTGAAACTATCAACGATTATGTAAGAACTAATGCAACTAAAACATTTGAGTTAGAACAACTTACAAGAGATAGAACTAGACTTGTAGCAGGAAATAAAAGAAGAGTTGTTACTGGTAGTAATGTTAATGATATTGTATTTGTAATCAACAAAGCTTTAGCATTCCAAAACTTTGCATCTAATAGCACAGAAGAACGTGTAGCAGATCTAGATGAACTTAAAATGCTATTTGGTTCAGAAAAAACATATAATGAATTGGTTATGTTGTTTTTAGAACCACCTGTAGCATTAAATAAGATCTTTCAACAAGATATTGATGCTGTTACACCGGAAGAACTTGCCCGCATAAATGACTGGGCATCTTCTACATTTATGTTACTAGAAAGACAAGCACTTGTAAACCCAGATCCTGCATTTCAAAATGCTCTTTCTTTCTTGAGTGATTTGATAAATAATGTTAAATTAGTACAATTAAATAAAGATGGACAAGTTAGCCCTAAAACAGAAACTTCAGAAGCCCAGCCCGGTGCTCCTCAATCTATTGTTCCAAAGCCTGGATCAGAACAACCAGAGAATGTTCCTGGACGAGAAGCAGGTGAGACAGGAACAGGAGAAGAAATAAATCCTGAATCAATTCAAGAAATCAATCAACAAGTTCTTGGAATCAAACCTGTAGCTACAGAAAGAGATGAGAATCTTGTAGGGTATGCAAAAGTAAAAGATGCTTTTGATAAAGCCAATCAAGATACTATTGATGAAGTATACTATGGCTTCATTAAAGATGCTATTGCAGGTACACTAAATGTATCTTCTGAAGCTGTTGAAAATCTATATAAAGAAAGAAAAGAAGTCCTTACTACAAAAGAGATTGTAGATGATAAAGATATCATTAAAGGTGACATTCTTATTTCTCAAATCCCTATCTTTACAGATGAGGCCGGTGAGTATTTTGCAGTTACTAAAGTTGATGAAAAGACAGGTAAAGTAACTGTTAAAAATCTTGACAATAAGAGACAAAAAACTTACACTGCTGCAGAAATACAAGAAAACTTTACACGTGGATCTATGGACTCAAAACCTATTGCAAAAGAAGAGATCATTATTGAAGAAGAAACTAAGAAGTTAGCAGAAGAAACAGCTGCTGATATCAATACTTTTATCAGTAATCCTATAGCAGTAAAAGAAGTAACAGACAGATTTAACAGTCTGGACAAAGAAGAAGATGAAGATGATTTATTAGCAGATGCTGCTAGAAACTGTAATATTTAATTATCATGGCTTGTAAACCTAGTATTGACATTTTATACGGTCACCTTAATAAAAAACTTAATAGAAGAATGGCAGAGAATGCCCCATTTAATCTTAAAGATTATATGCGTTCTGTTAATAAAATCATGACTGATGCCAATCCTGAAACTCAAGATGTAGGTATTATTAATGCACAGGCAGTTCCACAACTACTTGGTATTATAATGATGTCAAACAAGGCAATTAAAGACTATCTTAAGACTCAGAACATTACAGTTAGTGATGTTTCTGATTTAGCAGATCAGTTTGCTGATGTAAAGACAGGACTTGATGAAGTAAAAAATTATATTGCAGAAGCTGTTATTGATGTAAAGGCTTTTAAAAAAGCTGTTAAAGCTCTTAGCAAGTCTAACTATGATATACCAGTAGCTGATCCTAATGAAATGTTTCTTTTCAATAAAGGTAGACAAGTACCTACATCAATTGCAGCTACAACTGGTATCTCTACTAAAAGAGTAGATCCAACTAAAGCTACAATAGATCAATTAAATGTTCAAGATACTGAAAAAATTGTTCCAGGTAGTGTCATTAAAATATTAGTAGATGAAGCTAGAAAAAAAGACCGGGATGATTTAACTGTTGAGTATCAGGGTGTTGATGTTTATTTAAGACCAATCCTTTCTGATAATGTGTATGAACAATACTTTACATCAGAAGATAAAAAAGCTCATGAGAGAAAAGGTGAAAAAGATTCTATAGCAGCATTTGTAACTGACTCCTTTGGTAACATTCTTTACTTTGATGGTGATGCTAATATAACAACTCCTGATAAGGGTGTACCAGTATACCAGTACTTAAGAAGAGTATATAAAGAAAACAATAAACTTAAGTATAGTTCTGCTTTAGTTTCTCCAGAAGATATTGTTAATCAGATGGTTTTAGAAGCTGAAGTAAATGGTATTAAATATACTGAGGCAAGAAAAAAAGAATTAGTAAAAGAAGTAAAAGAACAGCAGGATAAAGAAATAAGTCAATTATACAATCTAAGAAAAACAATCTTAGAGAACCCTGATAAAATTTATACTTTACCAATTATTGGTGGCAGCTTTGGTATCACAAATGCTGAGTATATTCCATTATCTGACACAGATATAACTCAAGATGAAATTACTGGTGTAACCTATATTACAGATCGTGAATCTAAAAGAAATGGTTACATGACTTTTCAGTTAGCAAGAGCTAATGATAAAGTTGTAAGTATAAACAACACAGTTTATGTGCAAAGATCAAATATGGATGAAGCACTAGCTGAAAAAATTGCAGATGTTTTAACAACTAAAGCAAAGTTAAATGGTAGAGAACTTGATGCATTAGAAAGAAAGAACTTTGCAGAAGGTTATTTATCAAACTCAGTTGAAGAAAATCAAATTAAGATAGAAATAGATGAGACATCTGGTGTTGAACAACTGGTTGTTTTAATCAAAGGTAAACCTGTAGATCTTAATTATGTAAAAAGCAGCAGAGATCAGATCTCTAATCATTTAAAGAAAGCTGTAGAATGGAAAGGTAAGAATGTAACTAGAAGCTTTGGTGCCAAAGTTAGTTATAATGGAAAATATTTAGGTAAACCATTCATTGATTATACAATAGAAGGAGATAGTATTAAAGCAAATAATATAAACTACTTTGATGCTATTAAAAAATACATGCTTATTGAGTTTAGTAAGGATTCATTACCATTAGTAACTGCTCTTAATGGTTATCTTAGATATGCAATGCCAGAAAGTATTCTTCCTATTGAAAAACAAAAAGAAAAAACAGAAAGGCCAGCTGCAGACATGATTGTAGATAATGTAGAGTTTGAAATATCTGCATATGATAATCCTAAAAATGTTACAGAAGCTTTAGTAGATTCAGCTGATGCTGTAATTAGTCTTTCTGAAGAGTTTAAATCTAATACTGAAGCTGTTGTTAAAAGATTAGCAAAAGAATTATATAGTGGTCTTCCTATAAATAAAAGACTTGAACTTAATACAAAAGCTGTAAAGCAATACATCATTGATAAACTTAATGATACAAAAGCAGAAACAGTTTTCTTTACTGGTGATGATTTCTCTATACTAAAACCAAAAGGTTATACTCAGGCTAAATTAGACAAGCATGTGTTAGATATCCTTTCTAATGTATTAGAATCTGAAGATCTAGTTAATAAAGATTTTACTATTGTAACCAATGCTCAAACAGGTATTTCAGAATCAGTAGTAAAAGCAGCATCTCAGTTGGGTATTAAAACAAGAGTTATTACTACATCTGATTGGTCTTTTAGAGAACCAAAAGCAGCTACTAAAAAGAGTAAGTTAACTTTTAAAGACACTAAAGATAAAACTAAGTTCTTAAAAAGATTTGGTATTACTATTGAAGCTGACAAAGATGTAGTTAAAGTAAAACCAGTTAAAGGTTCTAATAGAGGAGTTCCAAAAGGTAAAGTAGATCCAACCCAAGATAAAATCTTTGATGATGAAGATTTCAATAGCATTAATGATATATCTCTATTAAATTTAGGTACAAGATTTAGAAGTAAGAGTCTAAGAGATAACTATGCCATTTCTGAAGCTAAAGAAAAAGAAATTATTGATTGGTATACTAATGACTCACGTATAGGTAAAGAACTTCCATTAACTATTATTACAGATCTTGTAAATTCCCCTGCTTTTGCAAAGTTTACAAAATATGGTATCACATTATTTAAAGGTGATGGAGGGACTGCATTAGATATTTACCATGAAGCATGGCATGGATTCTCCCAGTTCTTTATGACTCCAGCACAAAAAGCAGCACTTTATAATGCTGTAGCTGAAGCATCTGGTAATTCAAGATGGAGTAAATTTTCAGAATTAACTAAAGAAGAAATCTATTTTGAGATTGAAGAAGCATTAGCTGAAGGCTTTAGAGATTATAAAGCCGGTAAGTATATTCCTAAAACTAAAGAAGAAAAAAACTTATTTAGAAGAATACTTAATTTCTTAGTTAATTTATTTAGAGGAACATCTGCTAGAGATACTGAATTTCATGTTGCTGATTTAGCTACAGTTAGAGAGTTATATGATAAACTTACATTACCTAGTAAGAGTAAAGAATCAATTGAATTCTTTGATACCTATACACCAAGTATGGAGAACATAATGTTCTATAAGTTAAATAGATCTAAAACTATTCAGCCTGTTCCTCAATCTAATGCTGTATATGAAGCTTTAGGTATTGGGAAAAGAAAAACATATAAAGGAAATATTACTGAATTAAGACCAGATCAAGTATTTGTATTTGGATCTAATCTTCAAGGATTACATGGTAAAGGAGCTGCTGGAGCAGCATTTGGTAAACAACAATCTGTATCTGAAATATCAGCTATACCTGATGGTACAAAAGGTAAATGGGCTATCAAGGGTATAGGAGAAGGAATGATGGAAGGAGAAGAAGGAAAATCATATGCATTTCCTACTGTAATAACTCCAGGTGCTCAAAAGTCTAGAACAGATAATGAAATTATTGAGTCTGTCAAAAAATTATATGACACTGCTATAGCTAATCCTACTCTTGAATTTTTAATTGCTTATAGTAATGTACCTGGACTTGCAGGATACACACCTCAAGAATTAGCTAAATTTTTTAGTAGTCATAATATTCCACAAAACATAATATTTGAAGAGGGGTTTAATAAGTTAATTGAAATAACCCCACAACAAAAACAACAAGCTCAACCTACTATTCAAGATTCTGAAGAAACAGAAAAATATGCAACATTTACTATTGATGAGTCTACAGTTCTTAAGAACTCAATAGATAGTATGATTGCTACATCAATAAAAGCTTTTAGTGAATCTCATGATACTAACTCTGGAGCCATTGAAGAACTTAATGATAAAAGCAAAAGAGTAAGAATATATGAGGGTATTCAAAATGCCTGGATAAAAAGAATAGATCAATTAGAACAAAGATTAGCTAAAGTACAAGAGAGAAATGCCACTCTTGAAAACCCTAATCTATTCTTAGAACAACAAATTACAGGTCAGATAGATTTGTTATCTAGAGCTGTAAATGAGTTTGGTGATATTGCAGAAGCAATTAACAATAAAAAATATAATAAAGGTGTTGTTGCATACCACATCAGAAATAGCCGTTTCCCAATCTTTAAAGAATCAGAAGTAGAGTTAGAAGAACCAAGTGTTGCTGGCTCAGCTGTATTTAAAGATAATAGTGGAGAGAATAGTACATCTGCAAGAGACATGCTTAATAGAAATACAGAAATGATTCTTTCATCTGTATTTAAAACTGAAGTAGATTCTGAAGGTAATAGAAAAATGATACCTAATGAGTTAGGTTATTTTGAGTTAGAAGACCCAGGAATTGTATGGAGTAGATTAGCAAGAACACTTCAAGGCTCAATGACTCCAGCTGATATGTATAATAAACTTATTACATACAGTGAGTCTTATCCTGAGTTTACACAGGTGTTAAATTTACTTCCTGCTACAAGGGCAGATATATCTTTTTCAGATACATTACTAGAAACACAATTCTGGCAAGATCTTAAGAAGCCAAGAATACAGTATACTGAACTTAATCTTAATCCTATAGAAGGTGAGAGAAATGATGATGGTACAGTAAAATATACATCTAATGTAATGAATGCTAGTACAGATGTTACATCTGTAATGAAAGAATGGTCTAATAACTTTATCAATGAAAGTTCTGTAAATAACTCATATATTTCTTTACAGAATGGTAGAAACATGTTGGAACTTAAAGCTGTATTAAAGCAATTTGGTCCAACTGGTATGCTAAATAAAGATAGAGCAATAGAATTCTTATCTGTATTAGGTATTACATTAGATCAAAATAGTGCTGAAATAAAAGCTATTCTGTCTGAAAACTTTTTTATCCAGACATATGGTATAGATAGAATGTTCAATTTTATTAAAAAGCTTGAATCATTTTCTGAATCAAAAGATAAAACTGTTCTTGCTGCTATTGATGAATTTAGGTCTGACCCAATCAAAGTCTTTAGAGAAGGGTTTGAGCAAAATGTTCCTCAGTTTAGAGATCCTGACATAAACTATAGAATTAGATTACTAGCAACATTGCAGAATCAATACTCTGATGCATTCTCAAACTTTAGTGCATTTACTCCTGAAATGAATAGAGTATTTGAACACTTCTTAGATAGTACAGCTACTAGAAATATGTTAGCTTTAAATAAAGCTGATAATTGGATGCAAGCTACTGGTAGACCAGAAGCTGATCCTAATGGTGAGTTTAAACATATGCGTTGGCTTTCTGAAGAAAATAACCCGTACTCAAAAGTATCTGTTATAATCAACTCTATTTTTAATCTTAAAGATCCGGCAGACTATGGTAAAAAGATTACAATAGATACTGCTGCTAAAGAAGAAAATGCTATTCAACTTCAAGTATTATCAGGTACTAAAGTATATGATGAAAGAAACAGAAGTGAAGGTATCTCTACTAGTTCTGCAGATGTAACAACAAAGTTCCTTCAGGAAATGAACACTATGTTGTTAAAAGGTATCCAGGAGTTTATGAGGCATGCTTCTAAGTCATTATCACTCGGTCTTCAAGCAACAGAAATTATTACACCTTATCCAAGACAAAATAAAAACTTGTATGTAGATATACAAGATTTTAGACCATCTAC
>Ga0181363_1000173_pt1 | contig 19262 bp, 27 predicted proteins | sample Fa13NDMLBSN_FD_130109 | JGI IMG/M metagenome (GOLD analysis project Ga0181363, IMG submission 130109) | Freshwater viral communities from Lake Michigan, USA - Fa13.ND.MLB.S.N | ecosystem: Environmental > Aquatic > Freshwater > Lake | place: USA: Michigan | collected 2013-09-23
AGAATGGTAGTGATGTTGCTTGGACTAATACTGAATATATTCTTGATGGTAATGCCAACGATGAAAAAGTATTAGCTTGGAACTGGATGGTTTCTGCTGTAAAAGGAGATTATTATGAGATTGCTTATGTTGCTGACACCAGCACTTTAACTTGGCAAGCTAAAACAGGAGTTACAGGACCAGATATTCCTTCTTGGATTGTAACAGTAGGTTCAGTATAAACATATTCTATTTATCAATATGGCACAAAACGCAACAGCAAACGCTAATGTAAACGTTAATACTAATACGTCTCAGGCCCAAGCACAGATTGAATCGCTTGAGGGTAGTATCAAAGTATTAGACGGGGCAGTAAACCTTGTAGGAGGTTCTCTTGAAACAGTAGCAGGTGGATTAGCCCTTACAGGTGCTTTATCAAAAGAACAAGCAGAACAGTTTGAAGCAGCAGCAGTAGGTGCTATCGCATTTGCTGATGGTGCTAAAAGAACCTTAGATGGTGTAGTAAACCTACAAGAAGGATTTACTAAGTTAGCAGCTAATAGTAAGGCAGCAGCAGTTGCTTCTCGCGTATTAGGTACCGCAATCAAAGTAGCTACAGGACCTATTGGTATTGCTGTAGTTGCTATTGGTACTATTATTGCCGTTTTAGTTAAGTTTAAGGATTCATTAGGTGTAGTAGGTAAAGCTATTGATTTTGTTACCAATGGTATTACTAAACTTACTGATGCTATTGGATTAACTGACTCAGCTGCTGATGCTGAAATAGCTAAAAATAAGGAACTTGCTGAATCACAAGCATTTAAACTTGAGTTACTTAAAGCAGAAGGTGCTGATAGAGAAACGTTAGTTAAAAAAGAACGTGAACTACTAAATACTCGTATTAAAGCAGAAAAAGAGGGTAGTGAGGAACAGAAAAAAGCTATTCAAGACCTTGCATTATTTAATGCTAAAGTAAGAGGTGAGAATGCTAAGGCACAAGAAGAAGCCGATAAGAAAGCAGCTGAAGAAAGACAGAAGGCAAATGAAAAACGTAAAGCCGAGGAAGAAAAAGCAGCAGAAGAAGCACTTAAAAGACAAGAAGCATTCCTACAACAACTTGATGACCTACGTAAGGAAGATGAAGCACGACGTGCTGATTTACAAATCCAAGTTAGTGCTGCTATTGATGAGTTCTTTAATAGTCAGTTAACAAACCAACAACGTGAGGAAAATGCTGTATTAGATAAGTACTTTAAGTTAAAAGAAGCAGCAGCTGAAAATGCTGAAGATTTAGCTAACTTAACTGAGGCAGAACAAGCAGCATTACAAGCTATTCGCGACAAATACAATAAAGAAGAAGTTGATAGTGCTGAAAAAACAGCAGATGCTGTATTAAAATCACGTATCGCATTAGCACAAGGTATTGGGGCATCAATCGCTGCCTTAGGTAGTTTATTTAAAGAAGGTAGTGCGGCAGCAAAAACAGCAGCATTAGCAGATATCGCTATTAACACAGCTATTGGATTTGTTCAAGCATTAGATATCGCACAGAAATCTGCTAAAGCAGCAGGACCAGGTGCCGCATTAGCATTCCCAATATTTTATGCTTCACAAATCGCAGCTGTATTGGGTGCTGTATCTTCAGCAAAACAAGTATTAGCACAGACACCTGGTGGTTCAGGAGGTGGAAGTACACCTAAACCAAGTGTACCTTCTGTTGGTGGTTTTTCAGCATTTGCAGGTGCCTTACCTGGTACTGAAGGTGGTAGTGTATTTAGTGGTATTAACACTGGTTTACAAAATGAACCAATACGTGCTTACGTAGTAACTCAAGACGTTTCAAATGGACAAGAAGCAGCTGCTGCTATTAACAGACGCAGACGTTTAGGACCAGGATAACATATATTTATTGACACATGAAAATAGTACAACTCGATATTGACGAAAACTCATTCTTGTCAGGCATTGATGCTATGGCTTTAGTAGAAGCACCTGCCATTGAGGAGGGTTTCTATTATTTTGCTAAGGAAAAGTTTGAAGACACTTACAACGATTATCCAGAGGCGGCAGTTGAAGCAGCTAAACAAGGAATCAAACGTAATGAAGAAACAGGTAATAAATGTGCTACCCAAGTAGGTAAAGTAAGGGCACAACAACTTGCTAATCGTGAACCAGTATCATTAGATACAGTTAGACGTATGCGTGCTTTCCTAATAAGACAAAAAGACAACTATGAACTCGCTAGAGATAGACGTGATTACAATGCTTGCGGGTATATCTCTTATTTACTTTGGGGTGGGCCTGCTGCTTTACCTTGGACAGAAAAGATATTACGCCAAGCAGGAGAAGAATTTGTTAAAGACGAATTTGAAGGATTAGAGGATGCTTGCCAAACAGGCTACGTAGCTTACGGATTAAAGCGCAAACGTGGTAGATTAGTTCCTAATTGTGTACCAAAACAAAATTTTGCTAATTTAGTAGTTGAAGATATTATTAAACTTGAACTACAAAAAATGGGTGCCCTCACATTAGAGGAAATGAATGTTGATGTTTCAGCATTACCTAACTATACAGCAGAACCAACTGGTTCAATTGGGGTAAATGAGGGTGCATCTTATGGATTTGCAGCAGTTGAAGACCAACAAATGTTAGTAGGTCCTGCAATGGTACCTGGTAAATTAATTCCACGTAAAGACGAAGACGGAGATGTATATTACGTTTACTTTACTAAGGATACAATTAAAAAATTAGCTTACAAGGCAATGAAAGATAAAATCATTGACCGCGTAAACATCGAACATAATTCAGGTGAACTCGTTGATGACGTTTACCTAGTAGAAAGCTGGATTGTAGAAGATCCTAAAACAGATAAAGCTAGAATGTATGGTCTAAACCCAGTAGAAGGTACTTGGATGACAATGTATAAAGTTGATAATCTAGGTGTTTGGGAAGGCTACGTTAAACCAGGATTAGTTAAAGGCTTCTCTATTGAGGGCTATTTCGCAGAACAAGTAATAAAACAATAATTATGCCAATTGATAGAATGCCAGGCGAAGGTAGAGACGAGTTTTTATCTCGTTGTATTTCCACAGAAGTAGCCGCAGGTAAACCACAAGACCAAGCAAGTGCAATTTGTTACACTAAGCTTAAGCAAGTAAATATGGCGGAGGAAGCTCCTGCTATATCACCGGAAGAAATTGAAGAATGTCTTTTATCTTTGAGAGGCCAAAACCCATCTTATGTTGGGGCAGGTGCCTTGAAAATTTGTATTGACAGATTAACCATTGCCAAAAAAGCACAGGGTTAATACTTTCGATTTATCCAACAAACATGTATATGTATTGTATATGTTAATGAACATTAACCTTAATAATTAATAATCCTATGACAGCAAACGAATTAAAAGCACTTGTCAAGGAATACTTTAACCTTACCGAAGTTAAGTTTGGTGAACTCTATGACGAGAACAAAGCATTCAAAGTAGTATTTGAAGGCGATCAACTCGAATTGGGTATGCCAGTAAAAGTAGTAACCACTGAAGGCCAGGAAATGGACGCTCCAGATGGTTACCACAAGCTTGAGGGTGGTATTGTTATCAAAACTGAAGGATCTAAAGTTGTAGAGCTTACTAAAGCTGATATGATGGAGGATGTAGAAGAAATGCCCGAAGAAGAAGTTGAAACTCTTGACGGTGGCAAAGTAATCGAAGACGTTAAGATGGCAGAAGTTAAAGTACCTGTAGAACAATTCCCTGTAATCGTACAGAGAGGTGCTGAATACGAAAAACCAATGAAGCAGCAAATGGAAACTGAAGAAGGCGCTATGGACGAAAAGTCTATCGTTGAAGCAGTAGCCAAAGCAGTAGCAGAGGAACTCGTAGAAATGAAAAAAGAAATGGCCGCTATGAAGGAGAAGATGGAGAAAATGTCCGCTGAACCTGCTGCCGAAAAAACCCTTCCTAGCAAGAAATTTGCTTTGGAAACAAATGTAGCAACTCCTTTGAATAGCGATCGCTACGAAATGATGAAATCATTAATGAAAACCAAAAAATCTAAATAAACATGAGCTTAAACGTATCAGCCCTAGCGGATTTTAACAACCAGATTGCTGGTGAGTTAGTCCTTAAAATGGTATACGGTGGTAGCACTATCGAGTACGTAACCGTACAAGAAGGTGTTAAATACCAAGAGCCAATCAACCTCTTCGAAGTATCTCTCTACATTCAGAATGGTACTTGTGTTAGCAGCGCTTCTGGTTCAGCCACCTTTACTCAACGTAACATCACAGTATGTCCACGTACCTCTTTCGACGCTATCTGTTTGAAAGATCTCGACAAAAAGTACCTTGGTATCTCATCTTTGGACCGCGGTTCATACAACGAGACTTGGGCACTTGCTAACGCTTACTCTGAGTTATTGGTTAACCAATTCCAGAAAGCTAACGACCAATTCCTTTGGTTACAACAGTCTGGTTCAGCCTCTACTTACGGCGGAACTTGCGACACTAACGGCCTTAAGTACATCATCACCGGTTCAACTTCAGGTGTTGTAGTTCCTGCCGGTTTCACTGGTTCTTTCGCTACTAACACTCTTACTAAGATGGATGCCGCTATTGCTGGTCTTTCTTCTGACGTAGCTGACCGTGACGACCTTACCTTCTTCATGAGCGTAGCTAACTTCCGTACTTACGTAGCTGCTCTTCGCTCTGCTAACAACTTCTACTTCGATCCTTCTAGCATCACTAACCGTGGTGGTATCTTGGAAATGGCTTACCCATTCCAGCCAGGTATTAAGGTAGTAGGTACTGTAGGTCTACAGGGTACTGACCGTGTAGTTCTCGGACCAGCCAAGCAAATCGTTGTTGGTACTGACTTGTTGAGCGACTTCTCTGAATTCCAACTTTGGTACGATATCAACACTGACACTCTTCGTCACCGTATCTCAACCAAGTTAGGTGTGAACATCGCTTACCCTGAGTTCTGGGTTTCTAACGACCAAGCCTAAATCAATCACGTTTGAGGGGGGCTGAATAAGCCCCCTAAAAACAATTCATTAATAAACAAAAACCAGAAAAACTATGGCATGTGATATAACTTCAGGATTTACCCTTGGTTGCCGCGACAACGTAGGCTCAATCAAACAAATCTACATCTTATCTGGTTCTGTTACTAGCGTTACTGACGCAAGTGAAGGATTGATTAGCACAATCTCTGGTTCAGGTGTTTTCTACACTTTTGAATTATTCCGTGAGACTTCTGATTACGCCGAAAACGTAACTGTAGCTCCAGAAAACGGAACAGTTGTTTACGAACAAACCGTAAACGCTGTATTCTTCAAGATGCAGACTTCTACCCGCAACCAAATTAAAGTATTAGCTCAGAATCCAAACATCAAAATGATTGTTGAGACTAACAACGTAGGAAATACTTCACAATACGTTTACGTAGGTGAGGAGTACGGAATGCAGTTGTTGACTTCAGCAGGAGGTACTGGTACCTTGTTTGGTGATAGAAACGGCTACACTTTAACTTTCACTGGTAGAGAACCAAACCCAGCAGCTTTCATTTCAGCCTCTAACGAGACTCAATTGTTAGCACGTCTGTCAGGAATTACAATTTCCTAAAATCTAAAAACCGGAGTAAGGGGTTACGCGCGTGCGTAGCCCCTACTTTGGTATTAAATAAAAACAAGGTATGATACAATTAAGCCAAGCAAAAACTACCAATACAGTTGCTTTCTATCCGAATGTGTTACCTGCATCGGGTAGTAATTTATACGTTGAGTATTCGCAATCATACGATAAATCGAACGGTACTTTTCAGGGCCAAATTATATCAAATCCTCAAAATACCGCTTATATAATTGCTAATATAGCGGGTGCAGCTTTACCTGATGCAACAGGTCAATATGTTCTCACTTCTAGAGAATTAATCCCAGGAGGAGTTGCAGTATGGAATACTGATTTTGATCAATGGGAATTAGCAAACACAACTTGGGATGATGCAACAGGTACAACAATTTCAGAAGTTATTTCTGTAGATAGAGCATGGATCTCAGGTAGCGATGTCGTACCGATCACACAATATGTATCACCGGACGAGAACGCGACTTATACCACTTACCTAGGTTAATATGGAAAAACAATTTAAATTTCAAACAGTAAATAAGGTAGAATCAGATCGCCAATTCCCTACAGAAAAGAATCTAAAGGGATTTATTCAATACGGCATCTATAATGACTTCCCAGAGTATCTTATTTACTTGTTTAACAATTCAGCTATTAACAATACCGCCATTCACGCAACAGTAGAAGCAATAGTTGGTGAAGGATTGGTATGTGATCAATCACACTTGTTAGATGAGGCAAATAATGAGGGAGAATCATGGAATGATATCTTTAAGAAAACAGCCCTCGATTATAAATTATATGGTGGATTCGCTTGGGAAGTAATTTGGTCAAAAGACCGTTCAAGAATCGCTGAAATTTACCACGTTGATTTTTCTTGGCTACGCGCTAAAGAAAAGAATGAACGCGGTAAAATCCCGGGATATTACATTAGCGATGAGTGGGCTGAAAAGTACCGCTTTGGTGGTGTTGGTGGCTTATACAACAACGCTGCTTCAACTGGTGTAATTCCAGATCTTCCTTACTTACCAGTATTTAATGCTAAGAAAAAAGACGCAGAACCAAAACAAATTTTTGTTTACAATCCTTATCGTCCAGGTCAGCGCTACTATCCTCTTCCTGATTATGTAGGAGCATTACGTGTAATTGATCTTGATTCAGAAGTAGATAATTTCCACATCTCAAACATTAAAAATGGTTTAGCACCATCTTTAGCAATTACTACCTTTACAAATGCTGATCCAGACCAACGTAATGAAATTGAAGCGATGCTTCGTTTACAATACCAAGGTTCAGGTAATGCAGGACAATTAATGTATATGGATGTTGATTCTCCAGAAAATGCTCCTGTAATTACTCCTATTAACGGAAATGGTTCAGATGATTACTATATCGCAATTAACGATATGGTAAAAGAGAAAATATTAACAGCACACAGAATTACCTCACCAGAGATTTTTGGTATCATGACTCCAGGTAAATTAGGAGGTAAAGATGAGGTAACAGATGCTTACCTATTATTCATCAATACAGTTATTCGTCCTTATCAACAAACACTACTAGCTGAAGTAGAAAATTTCTTACACCTTATGTTCCCAACAGCAGGTGAGTTTTCAGTAGGTGTACAACAATTAAGATTGTTTAATGACGGAGAAACTGAAGTAGATGTAGTAACATCAGTAGAATCAGAAGCAGGTGAAGATAAAATACTTGAGGCTGAAATTGAAGCAACTGATAGACAAGTAGAAAACGAAGAAACAGCAATATTATAATGACTACAACTTTAATTATTTCAGAAGAAAAGTTACGTGAATTCACGGACATAAATGATAACTTAGATTCTAAGTTGTTGTCTAATGCTGTTCGTGAAGCACAGGACATTTATCTTCAACGCCTTACCGGTACATCCTTATATGAGTATATACTCAATCAAATTGATGCTAACACTTTAAGTGGTAATTACAAACACTTGGTTGATAACTTTATTCAACCTTACCTCATTTACGCGGCTTATTGGGAATCTTTAGATGCAATTTACACTCGCCCACGTAACAATGGTTTATTACAACCAACAGGGGGTGAAAATAGTGAGAAAGCAGACGGTACTTGGTACAATCGTAAACGCCAAATGGTAGAAAACAAAATGGAATACTACGGTGAGCGTTTAACTAACTACTTGATCCAAAACGAGGCACAATTTCCACAACTAAACGATAACGGACCTTTCTGGAAGCAATATCCAGATTACACTACAGGTTACAATAAATCACCTGTTGTCTTTAATCGCAGAACTAGAGCATACCACGCAGGTGGAGCTATGGCTGCAGGATTAAGAATGGCTGATTCACGTTATCCTTTTATGCCTTATGGTAGTGACATTTTTTACCCAGGACCAAGACCTTGCTAATTAAGAAAATATGGGACAGAATTTAACAGGACAACAAATTAAAGACACGTACCAATATTTGGTACAAATTTCAGGTAGCGGTAGAGATATTCTTACCGATGGTACAGGTTCATTAATTACTAACTTAAGTATTACCTCATCATTTGCTGCTCAAGCAGGTACTTCTGGATATGCTGCAACCGCTGGATATGCTGCTCAAGCAGGTACTTCAGGTTTAGCAGTTACTGCTTCTTATGCATTACAAGCAGGCACAGCAGGATTCGCTTCTCAAGCAGGTACAGCTGGGTTTGCTGTAACAGCATCATATGCTGAAAACGCTGCAGGTGTTCCTTTAGCGTTAGTAACCGCGTCTATAAACGATGCTACTATTACGTTCACCAAATTCAATAGCAGCTCATTTGATATCACAGTAAACAACGTATCTGCCAGTATTTCCGCATCATTTGCTGATCAAGCAGGTACAGCAGGATATGCTGTATCAGCCTCACAAGCCCAAAATGCAGTAAGTGCTTCATACTCTTTACAATCAGGTACTTCAGGTTACTCAGCATTTGCTGCTAATGGATTTCCATATACTGGATCAGCTCGTATTACAGGAAGTTTAAGTGTTACTGGTTCAATTGGAGTACAAAGCGGATCTTACAATGGTACTGTAATTGACAACTTAACTACCCCAACAGCTAGTGATGCTGTTTATCACGTAGTAGCTTTAAGTGCTGATGATTATTCAGCTATCCCAGTACCTGATCCTAATACATTCTACATTATTAATGACGCTACAGGTTCATTAATCTTAGGTAATACTACAGTATCAGGTTCATTAACTGTAACCGGAACATTAAATGCACCAGGATTAATTGTAGCATCAGCTTCATTTGCCACAACAGCATCTTATGCTCTTCAAGCCGGTACTTCAGGATACGCAGCTCAAGCTGGTACTTCAGGATTTGCTGTTACTGCTTCATACGCTCAAAATGCTACACCTCCTTTCCCATACACAGGTTCAGCTGAAATTTCAGGTTCACTAGCTATTACAGGTAGTGGATTAGGATTAAAAAGTGCAGGTGCTGGTGGTGGTCCAGGTATCGTAAACATTAACAGTTACTATAGTGCAAATAGCTTTAATAGTGCATTTGATGCTGTAGTAATGTCATTAGGTGCTAATATTAATAACCAATCACAAGCACACGGTGTAGCAATTGGTGAAAACCATACAATCCAATCATTTGGTTACAATACCTTTATTGGTGGTGGTTTAGGAAATACCATTAATTCAGGTGCTAACCGTTCAGGAATGCTTGGTGGTTCTTCAAATACCTTAAATGGTCAAGTAGATACAGCAATTGTAGGAGGAACTAGTAATACAGTTTCACACCAAAATAGTGTTATTTTAGGTGGTTCAGGATTAGCAACAACTAAAAATGATGAAGCAGTAGTTGAAAAATTCTTGATTAGTGGTAGTGCAGCAGATGTATTTGTAATTGCGAATTATAGCGCGTTAAATTACGCAGACGATACTGCAGCCGCAGCAGGTGGTGTTCCGCTAGGAGGAGTGTATAGAAACGGTAATTTCTTAATGATTAGAATAGTATAATTATGCCAATACAATTAACAGGTAGCCTTGAAGTTTCAGGCTCAATTTCAATAAACGGAAGCACTGTTTCTACTGGTTCAGGTGGAGGTGGTAGTGTTTCAGCTAGCGTAGAAGCTGGAGGTAATTTTATCTATAATTCTTATGGACCATTTAATCCTACTTTTACATATAATGTACCAGCAGCCTCTATTGTTAATATTCACGTAAGTCAAAGTGGTGTATATTTAGCTAGTGGTTCATTTGCAACTACGGAAAGTGCTAGTGTAAACATTTATTACTACCCAGATGAGTTATCTGCTGGGGAATCTGCTCAAGTATGGTTTGGTTATATAGGTGCTACTTCAGCTACAGCAGTTAGATTTACTGTATCTACTTTAATTTCAGGAAGTGAATCTCAAAGATATTGGAATTCAGGTAATTCTATATGTACTGGTGCAACAACCACCATGACAGCAGGTTTAGGTAACTCAGAAACTAGACGCTTATATAGAGCTGCTGCTACTTCAGTTTTAAACCCAACATTTTTTTATAAAGTAACTAGTACTGATAGTTTTGTTACTCAAGGACCTGGACAAAATAGTATTTTTTCTACTAATTCACAGTATGCAGAACACTCAGGTTCATTAGGATCACCAATTGTATAAATTATGACAAGAGGGTACATTTATAAGGGAGCTAATGTAATAGTAACCCCTTATATAGGAGATCGTTTAGTTACCAAAGCATATTTGGGTAGCTACGATCTTTTCCCTCCTTATTGGTACGTTAATGAGTATGCTGATTGGGATGCTTCTTTAACTTCTAGAATTGTAGATGAACCTAGTGTACCTATTAAATGGTACGATAGAATAAGTAGTTATTTACTTAATGGTACTGCTGATACTAACCCTTCATGGGTAAGTAATGGTGGTGGTTCATACTTTACTACTGTACTTAACAACTATCTTTCAACTACATTCTCACTTCCATCATCTACTTCTCCATATACTTTTATGTTATGGGTTTATGTTGATAGTTTAGTGAATGAAGGAATATTTCAATTTGGTTCAGCTAACGCCAATACTAATATCCAAATGTATACTACTAATAATAGAATTACGTGGGCAGTATTAACAGGTAATACTAGTAGAGGTGGAGGAGATAGTACTACTCTAATTTCAACTAATACTTGGTATCAAGTAACAATGACGTTTGATGGTAGTAATATTAACGGATACATCAATAATGCTTTAGAAGATTCATCTGTTTTAGATACAGGATTTACTTACAATCTTCCTACCTCATCACCTCTAAATTTGTTCTACATTGATAGAGCATCGTTTCCTGATTACTACGGAAACAATAGTAGAATAGCTTCTTTACGAGTATGGGACTATGCCTTAGATTTAAAAACTATAACTGAAATATTTAATTATTATAAGGGTAATTTTGGTTACTAATTTTTGAATATATGCCAGGTAAACTATATCAAGGACAAGGAGAAGTAGTAACACCACATTTAGGTGCTACTCAGATACATGCAATGCTATTAGGTTCAACTTATGTTGGATACGATAGTCGTTATTCTACTTTTTATAGTGCCTCAGGCGGTACTATTTACGATAGTGGAAGTTACAGATACCACTTATTTACCTCATCTGCTGATTTAATTATACATTCTAAACCATTATCTCAATTTAACTCTAGAATGGAAATTTTAGTTGTTGGTGGAGGTGGTGGTGGTAGCCCAGGTGGTTCTGTTGGTAGTCCAGGTGCTGGTAATGGAGGAGCTGTAGTTCACATTCCTGATAGCGCTAGTTATGGCTTAAATGTTGGTACCTATAATATCAGTATTGGTACTGGTGGTACTGCAGGTGTAGATGGTGTTTCAACAGATGTTTTACCTACAAGTGGTAGTGCATCTTATATTACAGGAAGTGGAGTAGAAATTAGAGCATTAGGTGGTGCTTCTCCCCTTGATTCATTTGTTTCACAATCTAATTTACCAGGAGTATCAGGACAATACGGACATAATTTTGATCGTGGATCAAGTTCTTCTCAAGGTTCATTTGGTGGAGGTGGTGCTGGTGAAGTAGGAGGTAGCTCTGCTGGAGTTGGGTGTAATGGTGGTGTAGGTGGTGATGGTTACCAAGTAGAAACATTCCCATTTAGTACTGATAATCCAGATATTACTTCAACTGATTTTTGGGGTGGTGGAGGTGGAGGTACAGGATTCCCTTGTACACCAGGATGTTCTTGCCCAGGTTACGCTACACAGCCCGGTGGTGCAGGTGGTGGTGGTAATGGAGGTGATAATGTTCTCCAACCAACAGCTAAAAATGGTCGCCCTAATACCGGTGGAGGTGGTGGTGGTAACGTTGGTTTTACTGCTGCTGGAGCTGGTGGTTCAGGATACGTTGGATTTAGATACCGAATTGCTTAAATAATATTTATTAGAGTCCTTGATTTATTAACCAGGGGTTATCTAATTGCGCGTTTGGGGTTGGCGAATTTCGCCAACCTCTTTTTTTTTAACCTTGCGACTTTGACAAAAAGGGTGTATATTTCCGACCGTCGTATAACAATAAAACAAATGTCAAATGAAAAGGAAAAACCAAAAATACCCCCATTTAAAAGAACTATATTATAGCAATAGAAGTGCTTATCTCAAAGAATGGAGGAAACTCAATCCTAGTAAGTACCCTATTAAGGATAAATGGCGTAAGTTAGATGATTACACTTATGGTGAGTTACCTTCTGATGTTATTGCAGTACCTAATTATCCAACGTATTACGTGCAGCCAGATGGTAATGTGTGGCGTGATAATAGAGGTACAGAAATGGCGATTAAAACAGGTAAAGGACGCGTTTTAAAACTAAGACCAACATACACTCCTAAAAACGGATACTGGATTATTCAACCATACCAAAATGGTAAAAAGAAAGCAATTTACCTTCATAGATTTGTTTTAACAGCATTTAAAGGTGAAGCACCCGAATCTAGTATGGAATGTCACCACATCGATCATAATACATCTAATAACGCTATAGACAATTTAATGTGGGTAACGCGTCAAGAAAATGTTGATTTTGTTCCTCGTCATCATCGTACTGTAGCTAAAAAAACATTAGCTGAAGGAAGAAAAGTAAGTGAAACAAAACATTCTCCTTTTTATCCTGAGATTGCAAAATTACATAAAGAAGGGATGAGTATTAATGATATCTCAATTAAATTAAACATAAAGAGAAGTTCAGTAGATCAAATTATTCGATCACTTAAAAGTAGAGGGCAACTATAGCTTGCCCTTTCTTAACTTTTACATTATCTTGTAATAGTTATAATAAATGTCACGGCTCACCCAGAGTAACACTTCCATGGAGACATGGTTGGATCAGGTAAACACAATTCTAGATTACGCCTCAGTTTTGTATAAAGATTTGTTTCCTGAGGATATGGGGGTGGGGGTGAAAATAAATACTTTGTTCTAAATGACTAAAGAAGAGATAGATAAGGGAGTGAATGAATGGTTTAGGAAAAATTACCTATACCTGAGAAGAGAGATTAGTAATAATATCTGTAAAGATGGAATGAATGATTATACAGATGATTTACTCCAGTACATGGTACTATGGTTCCTAGAACGTCCAGATGAACAAAAGGAACAAATGTTGAACGATGGAACCATAATGAATTATCTCCTCAGAGGAGCATCAATTCAATTAAAATCCAACACTTCTCCCTTCTACTCTAAGGTTAGAAAATTTAAAATGAGTGCTAGAGATGGTGATGGGTTACCTGAAGGATTAGATGAAAACGATTCATTTGAGAATGACCCATTATACCAGTGTATGATGAGAGAAATAGATAACCTTCACTTCTACTACAGAACATTAATTGAGGATAAGTGGATGAAAGGTTTAACACTTGGTCAGATGAGAGAGAAATACAACATTACCCTCTCCAGCTTATCTAAGGATCTAAAGGTTGCGTACGCCATAATCAGAGAAAAATGTGAATGTGAATTAGAATGAGTATAATTATAACCGCAGTAATTAGTGTTCTTGCCACCTTGTATATACCCAAATGGGTAGCGCGTTATAACGCGTACAAAACGCAAATTAAACACAAACGCCAAACCACACTCCGTGACATCATCAGGGAGGAAATTAGAAATGTATTAATAGAACTTAAAAACGAACAATAATGGGACTCGTATTCAAAACAGAAGAGGAAAGAAATCCAATCAATCACACTCCAGCTCAACCAGTAGATCCGTGTGCTGATATTCAAAAACAATTAGATGAGGTAAATCAATTTATTGATGAGAATAACTTGTTGAAGAATTTTTATTTGTGGCAAGAGCTAAAAGCACAATTGTATGATACGAGTGCTGAAGTAATTGAGGAAGATAAATTATTGGATTAATGGAGATTTTAGGATACTCAGCAATAGCATTACTTACAGCCAAATATTTTGGACCACTAGATCCATTCAGAAATTGGCTTACAGGTAAGCTAGTAAGACTAATGGTTTCTAAAAATTGGGATTGGTTATTTCATTTCATAACCCTAATCACGTGCCCAGTATGTCAAAGTTTTTGGTTAACTTTGGTTTTAACGCACTCACTCCCAACAGCCGCCATAGCGTCCATCTTAACAAAGATAATTGATTTAATCATAGAAAAATTGAATGAGTAAAGACCCAAAATACTTTATCTACCACATTGAAGGTAAAAAGATTGGGGTAACAGATAATCCTAAACGAAGGGCAAAACAATATGGACTGGAGGAATTAAAGATAATTGAAACCGAAACATCAGCTAAACGCGCAGGAGAAAAGGAAATCGAATATCAAAAATTCTATGGCTACCCAGTTGACAAGAAAGCGTACCATAAAGTAAAACGAATGACTAATAAACGAAAGAAAAAATGAGTAATATCGATAATTTAAGTAAAGAAGATATTGTTTGGTTATTGAATGATTATAACCGAATCCGCAACTATGGTAAAGTAAATAGTTGGATTGATTGGCATATTAAGGCACAATCATTATTAAAGGGTAGTGCTCAAAAACCTGATTGTTCTTGTATGTGGGTTGCAGCAGCAAGAGTAGCTAATTCAATGTATGAACAATATGAACAACAACTTAAAGATAGATTAGTTATATTAGAAACCCCAGTTATAGAGAATGATACGACCGGAATTAATACAGGCACTAAGAGCCGAGGCAGAAGAGTACGCAAGGAAGATACTAAAGGATAAAAAGTTTCTTAAACAAGATTTAGCAGCTAAAGAAAACACAGTTAAAAAATTCAAAAAAGCAAAACACATACTACTAAAACAAAGTGATATAGACCATTGTATAAACAATAATATGGACGTAATGTATTTATATGATGAACTACTCTCTAAGTATGGTGGATTGAATGATGCAGATAAACCTAAAAAACAATATTATGTACCAACAGGAGGAAAACGAGGCAGGCCAAAACAAGAAGGGTAGAATCGGTAATCTAAAAAGCTACGCCCCAGCATCTAAATCAGATGAATGGGACGAACAAATAAAAACCACTAAATGGTGGGAAATTCAAAATGGAATCGAAAAGTAATAAAATAGAAAACATCAACAATCTACAAGAGTGTGTTGATTATATTTTAGAAAATCGTGCTGGTTGGTCGCATTTCACTAACTGGTATGTGGAGAAATATGGTGCCAATCGTAGGTACGCTAACCGAGTTTGGAATGAAGCGTGGAAAATCATCGTAGATGACTTTGAGGACAGTGTTAAACAATCAGTAACTGAAACGCTGTTAAAACTGGATCAAATCGAGGAAGAAGCCATAGCAGAAAACGACCGCCGTATCTGGTTAGAGGTAGTAAAATACAGAAACAAGATTCGTGGTGGTGAGGTAGAACGCCAAGAAGTAAAAGTTACAGGAGATATAAAATTGAATTGGGGTAATGGAGATAACGCTATTTGACCCTCACCCAGGGCAACTTAATGTTATAAATGGTTTTGCAGATTCACCCCATAAATTTGGGGTTGTTGCTACTGGACGTCAGTATGGTAAGAGTTTGTTAGCTCAAAACCTTATGCTGTATTGGTTATTAGGGAATTCAAACCAGAAAGGTTGTTGGATTTCACCAGTGTATAATCAGTGCCGTAAGGTATTTAATGAATTAACAAATGCATCACATCAAATTATTACTAAACAAAATAAGGCAGAGCTTACTATTGAGTTTGTTAACGGCTCCACTCTTACTTTTCTTTCAAGCGAGCGTCCAGACAGCATCCGTGGTTTTAGCTTTAATTATGTTGTTATCGATGAGGCTAGTTTCGTAAGTGAACAAGCTGTAAACGAGGCAATATTACCTACCCTATCAGCTATTGGAAAAAAATGTTTAATCATTTCTACACCAAAAGCAAAAAATTGGTTTTATAACGCATACCTTAGAGGAATCGACCAAGGTACTGATTATGTTTCGTTTCGCGGTATATCCACGGATAATCCGCATATAGATGTAAATTTTATTAACGAACAAAGCAAAACACTCCCTGATAGTATATTTCGTCAAGAATATCTAGCTGAATTTACTGACTCGGGTAATGACGTATTTGTGGGAGTTGATTTTGTTTGTAATTTGAGAAGCTGGGATGTACCAACAAAAAATAAACGATATTATTTCGGAGCAGATATTGGACTCACTAACGACTACTCTGTCCTCACTATCATCGATGAATCAGGAAGAGTCGTTAAGATTGTTAGAATTAACGGACAACTATATGAAGACATTGGAAAAACTTTCGTTGCTGAACTCCGACGATTTTCCGTTTCTGGTGGTTATGTTGAATCAAACGGGGTGGGGCGTCCTATGTTTGAACTAATCAAATCTGAGATTAGAACAACACAGGAATTCTATACTACAAACGAAAATAAAGCACAAGGTATTCGTAATTTAATTTACAAAATACAACAAGGTGAACTGGAATTACCCAGTGAGGAATTATTTCCCCACCTAAAACAAGAACTGGAAGCATATTCCTATAAGGTAAATGCTAATGGTTTAATAACATTTAATGCACCCAGTGGTTATCATGACGACTGTGTTATGTCTTTAATGTTAGCAAATGAGGCAAGAGAAAAAATTGCCTTACGTAAATCCGGACTCTATATCGGTGGTCCTAAAATGAATGAGGCCACTAAAGTAAAATGGGGAATGGGAATGTAAACGTGACTCCCTGAAAGAGAGTTGATAACTTCAAACATATATGAAAAAATATAATAAGTACGGAGCAGCAAGTAAGAATGCAGTTAAATTTGATTCTGAAATAATAACAGAATATAAAGGACAACAATTACCTGATGATGTCTTAATGATAAGATGTTATAATAAGAAGGATGAATGTCATATTCTATACCAACCCAATTATGAGGAAAAGCAGGTAGGAATAGCCCTAGATCGTACTACCCCATTTAGTGATGCTGTTTTAACCTGGTTAATCAACTCAGGTACTGCTGAAAAAATGATGAAGGAAATTTATCAAATATTGTGGGGACAAAACACAAATAGTATACCTCTCAGTCAACAAGTAGATACACCAATTTATACACTTATTTCAAAGTAAACTTGGTTTCCCTAAATGTGGTGCGTATATTTATATATATGAAAAATACAATTGTCACCACATTCAACGCATTGCGCGATGTTGAAATTATGCTTGAGGTATCTTCATCAATGCATAACCACACTGAAACTCGTAGTTTAATTAGAGAACGAGAAAGGTTGAGAAATGAACTCTCAAACTTGATTTCCCAAAATGAGCTTGGTACATTATACCGTTGATTGATTTGAGATAATAAAAAAACAAGGTCTTCTCCTTACCCACTTGTTTTCCCCCCTATGGTTTAGTGACATTTACGTAGGGGGGTTTTTTCTGGGTTTAAAAGACTATAACCGCACGCGCGAGTATTTATTGACGTATGAAAACAGTAAAAGTAGATATCCCTAACTATTTAACAATTAAGCATTATTTGGGTTTCCAAATGATTACTGATGTTAAAGATGATATTGATTTGGTTATAAACACAGTCTCTATTATGACCGGACAACCCATTGACGAGATTAGACAATGGAATATAGACGATTTAGTAACGGTTTATAAGGCACTAGCTGAGGTACAAATGGAAACTAAACCTGAATTCTATCCAATATTAGAGGTAGAAGGTATATTATATGGTTTCCAGCCAATCTCAAAAATGAATGTTGGTGAACATATGGACCTAGAACGTTTAGCTAAGGACCCTCAGAAAAACATGACTGAGATTATAGCTATACTTTACCGTCCAATTGCAGAACATAAATTAAAATCTATTGAATTTAAGATAAAGTCAAATATTAAGGCGTTAGTGGGAGGTAGTGAACATTTGTTCCCGTACTATACAGTAGAAAAATACGATGCTAATCAACGTAAAATTGATAAAGAGAAAATGTTAGATTTTCCAGCATCAGTAGCATTAGGTGCGATGAGTTTTTTTTTGCTGACAGGAACAACATCCTTAAAAAATTCCCCAACCTCTTTCCACCACGACCTGAAATCGAAGATGACGGAAATGAACAAGAGCGTGAAGCAAGTATTCAAGAACACTACGGATGGTTTTTCACGATATATGAGCTTGCAAACACTCCCGTCTTACAAGTCACAGGAGATAAGTCAATACTCGATTTAAATTTTGTATTTGCTTTAAACTGGTTATCATTATCAATGGATGTAAATAGAGAAAAAGAACGAGCGTTAAAACAACAACAACAAACTTACAAATTAAGATGACAAAAGAACAATTACAAGGAATGTTAGCTGAAGGGTTTAATTTAAACCAAATTGCAGCCATTCACATGATTTCTAGAACTGAATTAGAAAAACTATTGGTTGAAGAACCCGTAGAAAAACCAATTAAAAAAACACCTAAAGTAGATATTGCTCCAATGTTTACTGAAGAAGAAGGACTATGAAAACCTATCAACAAGTAGTAGAAACATTTCAATCAGCATCTAATGCACACTTGGCAATTAATTCATTTGCTGAGGGTGCTCTTGATTACTTGGATGCTTATTCTCAGAATATAAGATACCCATTTATTTTCTTACGCCCAGTAGCATCACCTGGAGTTAACTTAGATGCAAATGGTATTAGCGGTACTCGCTCACTTACATTTGAGATGTATTCAATTGATATTCCCCAATTAAGAAATGCCTCACCACTAAAAATTAAAAGTGATACAGAACAATACATTTATGATTTGATCTCTTACTTTAACTTGGGTTCACAACAACAAACCGAATGGATTACTCTACAGGGTATTCTACCAGTAGATGAAGCATTTGAAGATAGAGCCTATGGTTGGGTTGCTACTATTACCTACAATGATTCTTACATACTTGATTACTGCGCATTCCCATCACTAGCACAAAATGGCTAACGAATTAACTAAAGAACTTGAAATACTAGGAGCGAATATTGTAAATAATATGCGCCGTACCCTTACTACAAAGGGTATTAATGCATCTGGTAGATTATCAGATAGTATTCAGTCCAATGTTGATTCACAACCTAATCAAGTAGATACCTTAGATATCTCAATGGCTAGTTATGGCATTGTAGTTGATGAAGGTAGAGG
>Ga0181363_1000174_pt1 | contig 19246 bp, 11 predicted proteins | sample Fa13NDMLBSN_FD_130109 | JGI IMG/M metagenome (GOLD analysis project Ga0181363, IMG submission 130109) | Freshwater viral communities from Lake Michigan, USA - Fa13.ND.MLB.S.N | ecosystem: Environmental > Aquatic > Freshwater > Lake | place: USA: Michigan | collected 2013-09-23
CTTTGCAGCGGCTCCGTCGGAAAATCGCCGGGCCGGAAGTAAAACCGTTCCACCAGTTGCACCACCCGTCGCGCCGTCGCGCACGGCCTGCGCTTGCCCTCCTCCCAACGCCGTAGCGTGTGCGGACTCACCGCCAGCAACGCCGCCAGCTTGCCCCGCGAGAACCGGTGTTCCCGCCGCAATCGCAGCAACGTCTGGCGCGTCTGCCCTGCGTCGGGCAGGACGGCACTGGCAATGAGCGCGAGGCCATCGCCCGGCATGGCATCCGTCACCCCGGCCGCAGTCAGCACCAGCTTCCCATGCGGGCACCGTGGAATGTCTGAGTTTGGCATGGGGCCACTGTGCCACATTGGCGCACACAACGCCACCGACCAGTGAACACGCCTCCCTTTTGGTCAATTCCCCCCTCACCAGCCCTCTCAGGAGCCTTTGCACCCCTTGCGGAGGTGGTTCGGCAACGATTCCTTGCCCTTTATTAGGTCGGTTAGCATCATCACGCCCGAAAGCACTGAAGGAACGGCACTTTGGGCCAATTTACAGTAAAAATGCGACCCCCCGGTCAATTCCCGCCATCACTCCGCCGCTTTTCCCTCATCCATTTAGCCTAAAACACTCCTTTTCATGGACCAAGCCCAACTCAACTGGATTACCAATTTCATCTGGGGCATCGCCGACGACACCCTCCGCGACGTCTTCGTGCGCGGCAAATACCGCGATGTCATCCTGCCCATGACCGTCCTTCGCCGACTCGATGCCGTGCTGGAGCCCACCAAAGCCGCCGTGCTCGAAATGAAGGCCGCCCTCGACAAGGAAAAGATCACCAACCAGGACGACGCCCTGCGCTCCGCCTCCGGCCAGGCCTTCTACAACACCTCGCCCTTCCTCCTGCGCGATCTCAAATCCCGCAAGACCCAGCAGACGCTCAAGGACGACTTCATGGCCTACCTTGACGGCTTCTCGCCGAACGTGCAGGACATCCTGAAGAATTTCGAGTTTCGCAATCAAATCCCCCGGCTCTCCGAGTCCGACGGCCTCGGTCAGCTCATCGAGAAGTTCCTCGACAAGGACATCAATCTCAGCCCCCGCCCCGTGGGCGAGCTGCCCGGCCTCGACAATCACTCCATGGGCACCGTCTTCGAGGACCTCGTGCGCATGTTCAATGAGGACAACAACGAGGAAGCCGGGCAGCACTGGACCCCGCGTGATGCCGTCAAGCTCATGGCCAGCCTCATGTTCCTGCCCGTGGCGGACAAGATCGAGTCCGGCACCTACCTGCTCTATGACTGCGCCTGCGGCACCGGCGGCATGCTCACCGTCGCCGAGGAAACCCTCCAGCAGATCGCTACAGCCCACGGCAAGCAGGTCGCCACCCACCTTTACGGACAGGAGATCAACGCAGAAACCTACGCCATCTGCAAAGCCGACCTCCTGCTCAAAGGCGACGGCGACGCGGCGGACAACATCGTTGGCGGCCCCGCCTTCTCGACCTTGTCGAACGATCAGTTCCGCTCCCGCACCTTCGACTTCATGCTGGCCAATCCGCCCTACGGCAAAAGCTGGAAGAGCGACCTGGAGCGCATGAGCGGCGAAGGCTCCAAGAAGGATGTCAAAGACCCGCGCTTCCTCATCGAGCACGCCGGCGATCCCGAATACTCCCTCATCACCCGCAGCAGCGACGGCCAGATGCTCTTTCTGGCCAACATGCTCAGCAAGATGAAGCACGATACGCCGCTCGGCAGCCGCATCGCCGAGGTGCACAACGGCTCCTCCCTCTTCACCGGCGACGCCGGGCAGGGCGAGAGCAACATCCGCCGCTGGGTCATCGAGAACGACTGGCTGGAGGCCATCGTCGCCCTCCCGCTGAACATGTTCTACAACACCGGCATCGCCACCTACGTCTGGGTGCTCACCAACCGCAAGGCCGCGCCGCGCAAAGGCAAGGTCCAGCTCATCGACGCCACCCAATGGTTCCGGCCCCTGCGGAAGAACATGGGCAAAAAGAACTGCGAACTCGCCCCCGAGGACATCCAGCGCATCTGCGATGCCTTCCTGAAGTTCGAGGAGACGCCGCAGTCGAAAATCTTCCCCAATGCCGCCTTCGGTTACTGGAAAGTAAAGGTCGAGCGCCCGCTCCGCCTCCACAGCCAGCTCACCCGCGCCCGCATCGATCCCCTGCGCTACGCCAGCGGCGATGAGGACATCCGCGCCGCCCTCTATGCCGAGCTGGGCGAGGCCCTCTTCAACGACCCCGCTTCCGTCCGTCCGCAACTGGAAAAGCTCATCAACGACTGGGGCAAAGCCGACAGCGAAGGCGACGAGGACGAGGAAGGCGAAGCCGACACGCCGAAAAAAAGCCTCTCCGACAAAAAGAAAAAGAAGCTCTTGAGCGAAGCCACCTGGAAGCGCGACGCCATGCTCCTCGATGACGCGAACAAGCTCCGCAAAGCCCTCGGCGAGAACCTCTTCGAGGACCACAACGTCTTCCTGGATCAGGTCGAACTCGCTCTCAAGAAACTCAACCTCAAGCCCAGCGCCGCCGAACTCAAGCTCATCGTCAACGCCGTCAGTTGGCGCGTGGAGGACGCCCCGCCCGTCATCAAGAAAGTCCACAGGCCCGGTAAGGCCCAACCCGATCCCTTGCGCGGTCTGTATCCCAATCCGAAGGGCGACCCCATGCTCGTCCTCGAATACGAGCCCGACAGCGAACTCCGCGACTTCGAGCAAATCCCGCTGCTGGAACCCGGCGGGATCGAAGCCTTCATCCGCCGCGAAGTCCTGCCCTACACGCCCGACGCCTGGCTCGTCGAGGCCGACACCAAGATCGGCTACGAAGTCAGCTTCACCCGCCACTTCTACCAGCCGCCCCAGCTCCGCACCCTCGCCCAGATCAGCGCCGACATCCTCGCGCTGGAGCAGGAGACCGAAGGCCTGCTCCACGAAATCACGAAAGGAGCCACGGCATGATCGAGGGACTGAAGCCGTATGCGGAATACAAGGAGTCGGGGCTCGATTGGCTGGGGCAAATCCCAGTCTCGTGGGAAACCCCGAGGACAAAAACACGTTTCCGGTTGAGCATGGAGAAATCCGGACTTAACCACGGAAAGGAACTGCTATCGGTCTATACCCGGATTGGTGTTCGCCCGCGAAAGGACCTTGAACAACGCGGCAACAAGGCTTCATCAACCAACGACTACTGGGTAGTTCGGCAAGGTGACATCATCGTCAACAAACTGCTGGCGTGGATGGGAGCGGTTGGCGTCTCGCACTTCGATGGAGTGACGAGTCCCGCGTATGACATTCTCCGCCCCATTCAAAAACTAGAACCAGATTTCTACCATCTGCTGTTCCGAACCAAGTTGTATCTTCAGTTATTCAAGAGCCGGTCACGCGGCATCATGGATATGCGACTGCGGCTCTATTTTGACCAGCTTGGACAGATCCCCTTGATTTGTCCGCCGCCGGACGAACAAGCGGCCATCGTGCGGTTTCTGGACCACGCGAACCGGAAAATCGACGGCTTCATCCGCGCCAAGCGGAAGCTGATTGGGCTGCTGAACGAGCAGAAGCAGGCCATCATCCACCGCACCGTCACTCGCGGCCTCCACCCCGACGTCCCCCTCAAGCCCTCCGGCATCCCCTGGCTCGGCGACATCCCGAAGCATTGGGAGGTGAAGCGATTGCGACACGCGTGTGAAATGCGAGTGAGCAACGTCGATAAACACACAAAACATGGCGAAACTCCTGTGCGTCTGTGCAACTACGTTGAGGTCTACAAGAACGAGCGTATAAGCGAATCGACCCGTTTCATGGCCGCTACAGCAAATCAGGATGAGCGCGTTCGATTCAGGCTTCGCAAGGGCGATGTGCTGATCACGAAGGACTCTGAGGAGTGGAACGACATCGGCGTGCCAGCGCTTGTGGAGTATGAAGCCCCGGACTTGGTTTGCGGATACCACCTCGCAATCTTACGCCCGCGCTCTGGCCTACTCGGGAGTTTTCTTCATCGTGCGCTTGATAGTCGCTTCATCGCGACGCAGTTTCATGTGGAGGCCAATGGTGTTACCCGCTATGGCCTTTCTCAAGGCGCGATTCTTGGTGTCTCGATCCCAATACCTCCGCCTATTGAACAGCAGAACATCGTCAGTTATTTGGATGCGCAGTTGGCTGGCCGCGACACCGCCATCGCCCGCACCGAGCGAGAAATCGCGCTGATGCAGGAATACCGGTCGCGCCTGACCGCCGACCTCGTGACGGGCAAGCTGGACGTGCGCGAAGCCGCCGCCCATCTCCCCGCCCCGCCCGCCGCTGCCCCCACCGAACCCGCCCCCGCCGACCCGCTGGAAGAAATCGAAACCGAGGAAGTGGAAACATGAGCGCCAATAATATTGGAACGCGATTCCTAGAAGCGGTTGCCCAAGCGGGAAACCTCCAAACGCAACAACAGTTGGCGACCGCGCTGGGAGTTACCCAGCCTACCATTAGCAACTGGAAGAACGGCGGGATGCCAAAAATGAGCAACTTCCTCCGGGCTTTTCATTACTTTCAGGCGCTCGGTAGCAAGCAGGGAAAGATGAAGGAAGTTGCGAAGCTGATTGGCGCTGTATCGCTGGTAGAAGGCACAACGAATCAGCAGAAGCTCGCTACGGCAATTGGCGTCCAGCAAGCGACCATCAGCAACTGGAAGCGAGGAGCAGCGTTTCCTACCAAGAACAACATCGCCAAGCTCCTCCGCCAGCGTTCCAAGCTGAAGATTCGGATTTTGACCGAAATGTTTTCCGTCCGCCCAAAGCCAGCCGGTGCAACTTGGAATGTCCATGCCGACAACACGAAGCGCACACATCTGAGAAATCTCCTCTCGGGAAAGCACGGCATTTACGTCTTCTATGATTCCCGAGGGGTAGCGTCCTACGTGGGGATGGCACTCAAGATGGATTTCTTTTCCGAGATTGAGCAGCGACTCGGGCAGGCGAAGTTACGCGGCAAGCATTACGTCGACAATTTGAAGCCGAAAACCGATCTAGTCCAAGGCCACGTCGCTTGTCGAATCAGTGCCTACGAAGTGCCCGACTCCCAATCGATCAGGCCGCTGGAGGCGTTTGCGATCCGTGCATTCATGAATGGACTACTGAATCGCCGCCTCGAAAACTTGCGTTAAACCATGAAAACCGACACCACCGAAAAAGGCCTCGAAAGCCTGATCATGCGCCACATGACCGGGACGGATGGCCTGGACTCCGGTGCCGCTGGCATCGTGGCCGAGGCTGCGCCCGCCAAGGGCGGCAGTGGTTGGTTCGCGGGAAATGACTCCGCCTATGACCGCGAGTTTGCGGTGGATTCGGAGCAGCTCTTTACCTTTCTCATCGCCACGCAGCCGGAGGAATGGGCGAAGCTGGGCATCGCGAATTACAAGGACAAGCAAGGCATGGCGCGGCAGAAGTTCCTCGCCCGGCTGCAAGGGGAGATCACTCGGCGCGGAGTGATTGACGTGCTCCGCCACGGCATCAAGCACGGGGCGCTGAGCTTTGACCTGTTCTACGGCAAGCCCTCGGCAGAGAACGCGAAGGCGGTGGAGCGCCATGCGAAGAACCGCTTCAGCATCACTCGGCAGTTGCACTTCAGCCGGGAGAACAAGCGGTCGCTGGATTTGTGCGCCTTCATCAACGGGCTGCCAGTCATCACGTTTGAACTGAAGAACAGTCTGACAAAGCAGACGGTGGAGGACGCCATCGAGCAATACAAACGCGACCGCGATCCCCGCGAGACGCTGTTTCAGTTTGGCCGCTGCGTCGTTCACTTCGCGGTGGATGACCATGAAGTGGCGATGTGCACCGCCCTCAAAGGCAAGGGCGGCACGGCGAAGGATTCGTGGTTCCTGCCGTTCAATCAGGGCTGGAACGACGGCGCGGGCAATCCCCCGAACAAGGAAGGCCTCAAGACGGACTACCTGTGGAAGCGCATCCTCACCCCGGCGCGGCTGACGGAGATTCTGGAGAACTACGCCCAGGTGGTGGAGGAGGAGAACCCGAAGACGGGCAAGAAGAAGCAGGTGCAGATTTTCCCCCGCTACCATCAGCTCGATGTGGTGCGGATGATTCTGGCCGACGTGATGGATCACGGGGCCGGAAAGCGCTACCTCATCCAGCACAGCGCAGGCAGCGGCAAGTCGAACTCCATCGCGTGGCTGGCGCATCAGTTGATCAGCCTGACGAAGGACGGGAAGGCGGTTTTTGATTCCGTCATCGTCATCACCGACCGCCGGATTCTCGACAAACAGATCCGCGAGACGATCAAGGGCTTTGCTCAGGTGGGCAGCATCATCGGCGCGGTGAAGGAAGGCGCGGGCACGTCCAAGACCGAGCAACTCACGAAGTATCTCAAGGACGGCAAGAAGCTCATCATCTCCACGGTGCAGACCTTTCCCCATGTGCTCGACACCATCGGCGACGAACATCGCGGCGGGAAGTTTGCCATCATCATCGACGAGGCGCACTCCAGCCAAAGCGGCAAGACGTCCTCCGCAGTCAGCCAGGTGGTGGCGGACAGCGAGGACGAGATCAACGACGCCCTCGATGAACGCATCAAAAAGAAAAAACTCGCCAAGAATGCCAGCTACTTCGCCTTCACGGCGACGCCCAAGAACAAGACGCTGGAGATGTTTGGCGTGCCGTATTCAGAAGGCGGCGAGGTGAAGCACCGTCCTTTCCACGGCTACACGATGAAGCAGGCGGTCCAGGAGGGCTTTATCCTCGATGTGCTGAAGAACTACACGCCAGTCGAGAGCTATTACCGCCTCGCCAAGACGGTGGAAGGCGATCCTGAGTATGACGTGAAGAAGGCCCGCAAAAAGCTGCGCGTCTATGTGGAGAGCCACAGCAAGGCCATCCGCGACAAGGCAGAGATCATGGTAGACCACTTCCTCGAACAGGTGATCGGCCAGAACAAGATCGGCGGCCAGGCGCGGGCCATGGTGGTGACCGGCAGCATCCAACGGGCGATTGAGTATTTCTTCGCGTTCAATGCCTACCTTAAAGAAATCAAAAGCCCCTACCGGCCCATCGTCGCCTTCTCCGGCGAGCCAGAATACAAGGGCGAGAAGGTCAGCGAATCGAAGCTGAACGGCTTTCCCAGCGGCGAAATCGCCGACAAGATCCAGGAAGACCCGTATCGCTTCCTCATCTGCGCCGACAAGTTTCAAACGGGCTACGATGAGCCGCTGCTGCATACCATGTATGTGGACAAGGCGCTGAGCGGCATCAAAGCCGTGCAAACGCTTTCCCGCCTGAACCGGGCGCACCCGAAGAAACACGACGTCTTCGTCCTCGATTTCCAAAACGACACCAAAGCCATCGAGGAATCCTTCGCCGACTACTACCGCACCACGATCCTCAGCAAGGAGACCGACCCAAACAAACTCCATACGCTCAAAGGCGAGCTGGACGCATACCAGGTCTATTCGCCCGAGCAGATAGATGCGCTGGTGGAACTCTATCTCGGCGGAGCTGACCGCGACAAACTCGACCCGATCCTCGACGCCTGCGTGGCCGTCTATGTGAGTGACCTCGACGAAGACGGGCAGGTGGATTTCAAGGGCAAAGCCAAGACCTTCACCCGCACCTACGACTTCCTGGCCACGATCCTCCCGTATGGCGTGCAAGACTGGGAGAAGCTCTCGATCTTACTGAACTTCCTGATCTCAAAGCTGCCCGCGCCCATCGAAGAAGACCTCGCCAAAGGCATCCTCGAAGCGATCGACATGGACAGCTACCGCGCCGAGAAGAAGGCGACCATGGCTATCGCCTTGCCCGATGCGGATGCCGAGATCGAGCCTGTGCCAACATCAGGCGGCGGGCGTAAAGCGGAGCCAGAAATGGACCGGCTATCCAACATCGTGAAGCAGTTCAACGACCAGTTCGGCGGGCTTTTCGCGGATGCAAGGCGCATGGAGCAACGCATCACCGGCGAGATTCCCCAAAAGGTCGCGGCCGACGAGAAGTATCAAAACGCGAAGAAGAACTCCGATCGTCAGAACGCCAAGATCGAGCACGATAAGGCGCTCAAGCGCGTCATCACTGCGCTCTTCAAAGACGACGCCCAACTCTTCAAACAATTCCAAGACAACGAATCGTTTAAGGGCTGGCTCACGGATACTGTGTTTGCGATGACCTACGACGGGTAAGCTGGCGAGCCGATTCAAAGAGGACCGGCGACCTCACCGAACGCCTCGCCCTCATCCCGGCCGGGCAGAAAAACATCCTCAAACAAGAGGACGGCAAGAAGTGCTGGGTGCAAGTGGCTTGGGCAAACGGAGCGAGCCTTTAGCCGGCCCAGATGATCTGTCGGACTAGCAAAAAGAAAGAATCTAGGGGTAAGGGCAAACAGTAAACGAGCAGGCTGCTTGGCCTGAGCTTATGAAGAACATCATCATCCACACCGACGGCGGCTGCCACGGCAACCCAGGGCCGGGTGGTTGGGCCGCGACCCTCGCCTATGGGACTCAAGTCCGCGAAGTCAGCGGCGGAGAACCGGCCACCACGAACAACCGGATGGAAATGCAGGCGGCCATCAAAGCTCTGGAGGCGCTCAAGGAACCTTGCGAAGTCGAAGTGTTCACCGATTCCAGCTACCTAAAGGACGGCATCACGAGCTGGCTGGCCGGATGGAAGAAGAAAGGCTGGCGCACCAAGTCCAAGCAGCCTGTGAAGAACGAAGATCTGTGGCGCGCACTGGATGCCGCCGTTTCCCGGCACAAGGTCGAGTGGAAATGGCTGAAGGGTCACGCCGGTCATGCTGGCAACGAGCGGTGCGACCAGTTGGCCAACGAGGAAATTGCCAAGATCAAGCAGACCCGGAGCGCGGGCCAGTTAAAAGCTGCCCTTGCCCAGTTCGTAGCCGTCCGGGACGCGAGCGCGGCGCGTGAGAATACGCCAACCCTCCCGTTGCCCTTGGCCTGAGCGTCGCTGAATCCGCACACCTCGCACCGTGCCACCCGCCCCCGGCGGAACTGAAATCGTGGGAAATCTGTCCGAATGAGAAAAGGTGGGTATGCCTTCCACCCGCGCACACCCCCACCCACCCCAGATCCCGCCCACCCCCTGCCGCGACGCCGAAGCCGCCACGCGCCCCTGTAGCTTCCACCCCGACTACCGCACCGTCACCGAACGCCTGAGGTTGCCCCTTGGTGACGGAGGCGAGCGCGGCCGAACAAAGAACGGCACAGCCGCGCATCGAAAAGATGCAACAGAATGCAACACCGGAAGTGCGTTTCTGTGCGCTTTTGCGACGTGTAGCGCATTTTGGTCAAAGAGCGATTATCGCCTGTATTCATGCAGGTTTGGTGCGTGTTTACGTCACCATCGCGCAATGGCGATTATGGATTTGTAAACCGTCGGTCATCGGTTCAAATCCGATAGCTGGCTCCAGTTAAAACAAGGGGTTTTTGACCTATTTTGAGAAATGCGGCGATTTGGCATTGTCAGAAATGCAACACTTGTGCAACAGTGTCCCGCATGAAGACAAGCACCCCGCGCAAGCCCTCCAATAACTCCAATTGGCCCCGTAAAGTCACCTTTGGCCGCGAGTCCGTCACCGTCTATCGCCGCGAGATTCCATCCGGCGGCTTCGGCTTCATGGTGGCGAACTACTCCGCCGGGAAACGCCGCTTCGACTCTTACCCGACCGAAGCCGAAGCACTCGACGCCGCGCAACGCCTCGCCCGGCAGTTGAGTGAGCGGCAGGTTGTCGCCGCCAGCATGACGAACGGGCAGGCTGCCGAGTATGCCGCCGCCGTCCTCACCTTGAAGCCTCACGGCGTCACCTTGACCTCTGCCGCTGACACCCTCGCCAAGTGCCTTGAAACCGTCCACGACCTTTCCAACCTGCTCGCCGCCGCGAAGTTCTACGCCGCCCGGCAAAAGAGCGTCACGCGCAGGCCCGTTTCCGAAGTTGTTGCTGAACTGCTCGCGGTGAAAGCAGCCCGCAAAGCGTCCACCCGCTACCTTCAAGATCTTCGCGTGCGGCTTGCCCGCTTCGCCGACGCCTTCCGCAAAGATTGCTGCGACGTGACGACTGCCGAAGTGCAAGCATGGCTGGACAGCCTGCAACTCTCGCCACAGTCCTACAAAAACTTCCGCACGGTGGCTCACCTGTTCTTTGAGTTCGCCGTGGCGCGTGGCTATGCTGCCGACAATCCCGTGACCGGGTCGGAATCCTTGACCGTGGGCGGCGGTGACGTGGAGATTTTCACCCCTGCCGAGATTCGCCGCCTGCTTGCCGCCGCCACGCCGGACTTTCTGCCCTGCCTCGCCTTGGGTGCATTTGCCGGACTGCGGAGCGCGGAGATTGAACGCCTCGAATGGTCGGACATTCGCCTTGCGGAGCGGCATATCGTCATCGGCGCGGACAAGGCCAAGACCGCCAGCCGCCGCGTCGTCCCCATTTCCGACACGCTTGCCGCCTGGCTGGCCCCCTACGCCGCGCAGACGGGCGCGGTGTGGCAAGGCACTCACGAAGCCTTTTACATTGCGCAGCAAGCCACCGCCGCAGCGACGGCAGTTCCGGCGGATGCGCAGAGCGGCACCCCCGCCAAGCCCGCCTTGAAGTGGAAGCAAAACGCCCTCCGCCACTCCTACGCCTCTTACCGCTTCGCCGAGATCGGCGACGCCGGGCGCGTGGCGGGTGAGCTCGGCAACTCCGCCGCCGTCGTCCACCGGCACTACCGCGAGTTGGTGAAGCCCGCCGACGCGGAGAGGTATTTTGCCGTGAAGCCCGCCGGGGAAGCCGCGAACGTCGTCACCCTCCCTCGGGAGGTGGCGGCGGCATGAAGGTGGACACCCGCTTGACGACTATATCGCCGCCCGATACGGTGCCGACGTGATCGCGAGTTTCGCCTGCAAGAAAACGGAACGCCTGTGGCAGCGTGTCCGCAATCACGGCCTGCCGCCTACGATTGAAAGCGTGGCCCTGCGGAAGCTGACCCAGTTGCATGTTTCCCGCTCCCTGACGGACTTGCGCGTGCCGCCGGGCAACCGGTTGGAATCCTTGAAAGGCGCACAGCAGGGCCGACACAGCATCCGCATCAATGACCAATGGCGGCTCTGCTTCCGCTGGCAGGGCGAGGACGCGCACGAAGTAGAAATTGTGGACTACCACTGAACCCTATGAAATCGAACCAACTGCCCCCCGTGCATCCGGGCGAAGTCCTGCTCCACGACTTCATGGAGCCGCTGGGCCTGACCCAAAACGCGCTCGCCAAGGCCATTGGCGTGACCCCGATGCGCGTGAGTGAGATTGTGCGCGGCCAGCGCGGGATTACGGCGGACACGGCGCTGCGCCTGTCCCGCTACTTCGGCACCCGCCCGGCATGGTGGCTCGATTTGCAAAACCACTTCGACCTCGCCACCGCTGCCGATGAGTTGGAGGCCAAGATTGCCCGCATCAAGCCCTGCGCACTGCGCCCGCTGGCGGATGCGGTGGCGGCTTGAACTGTGACCGCCCGTGAAAACCGCGAACGTCAGCCAGCTCCGCCGCGACTTCGGCAGCGTCCTCGGCTGGATTGCCGACGGCCAGCAGGTTGAGATCGTGAAGTAGGGCAGGCTGATTGCCCTTCGTCGCCCCCGCTGCTACATCGCTTCTAAAGCTTCCGTGTTGGACGGGGAGCGGTGTTGCGGCATGAGGTCGTGTGCCTCTAGCGCGATCCATTCCCCGCGATATTTTCGGAGACTGGCTAATATCAGCCCCAACCCAAACGGCCCGGTAGACAGCGCCATCGCGCCGTAAGCCAGGCTCACGGCGTAGTTCTCGAACTACTGTTTGGAATCTGCCCCCAGACATTCCAGCTCGCAGGTAAAATAGTTGGCAGGTGTAGCCGTGACGGCCAAGGCAAGAATGCCGCAGGGCGCCTTATTTCAAAATGCGCAACGAATACTCGTGAATATCGTTAAAGTAGTCAGAGTCAGAAATAGTGTTCGACCCGCAAGTTAGTGCGCGAAAACAAATCAAAAACCATCCGATGAAAAACCCAAAAAACCGAAAACCTATTGTAGCGACTCCGCAGACTGTTCCTGCGACCGAAACCCTCCCTCGTCTGGTCGGGAAGCGCGTCGTGGCAGCAGCCAATTCCGTGTCAGTTCGCACGGTGGACAACTGGAATCGTGCTGGCTGCCCTCACGTAAAGATTTCCTGTCGCATGGCGCGCTATGATCTTTTTGAGGTCAACGCGTGGCTCCGGGAAAAATACGGCACCCGCCGCCTTGGCTAACCAAACCACACAATTTCACCAACCGCTCGCAGCGGGCAGTAAAATGCCCGCCCCGGCAGCAACCGGAAGCGGGCTAGGAATCTAACTGATGAGAACGCTATCAGACGAACCCTGTAATTCAAGCTCGAACCCCGTTACAGAGCTGCGCGCTTTGCTTGGGCCGGACGTGCTTTTGCTGGCGTGGCCGAAGGGAACCAAAGGCACCAAAAAGCAATGGGGCCACCTGACCGTCGCCGACATGACTCCGACGTATCTCCGCGACTTGGCGCGCGGGAACATCGGCGTCGCTCTGGGGGCGAAGTCTGGCAACCTTGTGGCGCTCGACGTGGACAACGATGCACTAGTTCAGCCGTTCCTCGACCTGAACCCGCCTTTCAAGGCCACTCTGCAAACGCATGGTGCCCGTGGACGCGTTTTCTGGTTCCGCTGTGCTGGCGAATATCCCAGCAAGACAAAAAAGCTCAAAGGCCGCTCCGGCGAGGATTGCGGCGAGTTTAGGAGCAACGGTAGCCAGAGCATCATCCACGGGATTCATCCGAGCGGGAAGGCTTACGAGATCATTCACCGCTCAAAGCCCGTCACGCTGGACTTTGCCAGCATCGTCTGGCCGGAGGGGGTCAGCAATCCCCCCATATTTGAAAAGACCTTGGCCGCAGGTGATACAGAGCTACCGAGTCACGGAGAGGACGGAGTAACGGAGGTTACTGATGCTGTCTTGTGTGACTCTGGCTCTCTGTCATCTCCGTCACTCTGTCTCACTGTAGAGCAAGCCGTTCAAATGGCACTACCTCAAGCGATGCACCAGAACAACGGGTGCCTGTTCACGCTCGCCCGTGCCGTTAAGACACTGGAAATCCAACGCGGAGAATTCACCCGGACACAGTTACGGGATGTTTTCAACCAGTGGGCCAACCTTGCTTCCAAATTCTTCAAACCGGGATTGAGCCGTGACGACTACCTGCTTGAATTCCTAAGCGCCTGCGCATCCGCAAAGGTGCCTCTCGGTGAAGGCGTGGTTTTGCGGGCTTGGAAATTAGCTCAAGAAAAGCCCTTGCCAGCGGAAGCCGTCGAGCTGTTTGAGGATACCAAGAAACAGCTCGTTGTGGCGTTGTGCCGCGAGCTTCAAATCGTTGCCGGGCAAGCGCCGTTCTACCTGTCAGCGCGAACGCTTCAGCAGTTGCTTCAACAAGACGGTCACGCCACGGCTGCAAGATGGTTGAAAGGTCTCTGCGTTTTCAAGCTGCTCGCCGTAGTAGAACCGGGGACCGCCACGCGTGCCACTCGCTACCGCTACCTCGGAACAGTCCCATGGCCGAGCGACGTGAAATGAAGCGTCACCGCGCCGCCCCTGATGGTGGCCTTGGCGACGCAACCGCGCTTCGGTTTGGCTTCGAGCAAGGGCATGGCGGCAGGCTAGGACCGGCGCGGGTTCGTGACCACAATTCTTTGACTTGGTGGTTGCGGGTCGAACACCAGGGGCTTGCTTGCGGGGTGGACCCGTTGCTGAAAGCCACGCCGACGCGGCAGGTTGGTGAGGCACTCCGGCTTATGGCGAAGCGCCTCGGCAAAGCTCCGTAAGTTTCCAGTGAGTCCGGTTTTCGATTTCCAGTCGGGCCGATGTCAGCAATGCTGGTTTCAATGTCGCCACGCCACGCACAAACCTCGCCGCTGCCAACTGCCGCCGCGACCGCTTCGAGCGACCTCGTAGCTGGCGGATCGTCGCCCGCTCCAGTCAGCCTTGCTCGATATGCCTCTCTCGACTGAACAACAACGGCTTGTCTCGATGCTCGATTACCTTGAGCAATGGGGCAAACTGAACCGCGCAGCGACGTTCGATGTCGCGGCGCATCAAGGCGGCTTTGTCGCATGGCAGGCGGACCTCGACAACTTGCCCGGAGTGCATCTTAACGTGGTCGGTTCGTCGGGTGAAGTTTGGATGGAGATCGAGCGCCTCCGCGCAACAAAGCCGCCAGCGCCGCATACTGACCTCGTTCCGTGGATCGTGGTTAAAGACGATCCGGGGGCGGAACCAGTGCACCGCGAAACACTGCCGAATCCCAAGGCACCGGAAAAGCCGCTGCGCTTCGAGGAGATTGCAAGCGTCGTCGCTGCCTTCGCCGGTTACGTCACGGGCCCGTGGCGCAAATGGGCCGACACCGAAAAGCCGCGCCGGCGGAGTATCGCGACTTACGACAAGCTCTTCAATCTGCTCCAAACGATTGAGACCGAAGGAGCAGAAACAGCTCTGGAGTTGGTGTGGGGCATCGGCGTGGCTGTGTGGGAAAAGGATGGAAAGCGAGTGCGCTACCCGCTCGTGAGTCGGCTCGTGGAAATCGACCCAATTACAACAGACATGGCGCTGCGCATCCGGCCCCGCGAAGAGGCGCGACCGATCTTGGAGACGGACATTTACGCAGCCATGGAAATTCCTGGTCTTCCGGCGTTTGAGAAAGCGGCGCGAGTTATCATGGATCATCCTGATAGCGATGTCTGTCCATTCGATGAAGCATCGTTTGATCAAATCCTCGGCGGAGCGGCAGGCACGCTTGACCGGCAGGCACGCTACTGGCCGCGCGAGCCGGACTTCAAACCAGGCAAGCTGCCAACGGCTGCGGAAGCGCTGATCGTTACGAACACATGGGTTGTTTTCGCCCGTGGAAAGGGGACCAACTTTCTCATGGAAGATATCCGGCGGCTACGCGCCGTTGTGGAGAGCGGGGCGGTGCCCGATGGCGCGCCCCAGGTGCTGGTGGAGACACCGGAAGGCCCCGTGCCTGAACGGGAGCCTCGATACTGGCGGGGACTTTCGTCCACAGGTTTCAGCATGGAGATCGTGGGCACCGGAGCGCAGAAAGCGGGCGTCGATGTGCCATACGGTGAACTTTACTTTCCGAAGCCTTTCAACGCAGAGCAGGTGCAGATTATCGACCGCCTAGAGCACGCGAGCGGTGTCGTTGTCCAAGGCCCACCAGGCACGGGTAAGACTCACACCATCGCCAATGTCATCTGCCACTATCTCGCCGAGGGAAAGCGTGTGCTCGTCACATCCAAAGGCGAGTCCGCCCTCACTGTGTTGCGTCAGCAATTGCCCGTTCCTGTGCAGAGTCTGACGGTCAGCCTGCTGACGAGCGAGCGGGATGGCTTGAAGCAACTGGAGCAGAGCATCTCGAAGATCACGTCCGAGATCACGAACCTCAACAAGGCTCAATTCCAGCATGACATCGACCGCAGTCGGCAAACCATCGATGAACTCCACGCGCGGATCGCGGAAATCGACCGTGAGCTGGCGGATTGGGCGCGGCGAAACATCGATCCCGTTCCCACAGCCCTCGACGGTTTGAAACCCGAAGCGCTTGCCCAGCATGTCGTGGAAGGGCAGCAGGCTTATTTGTGGTTTCCTGACGGGCTTGATGGTCGCCCCGAACATGAGATTGCGTTCCCTCCCGAAGATGTGACGCGTCTTCGTAGCGCGAGATACCAGATCGGCGGCGACCTCCCTTACCTCACGTCGAATCTTCCAAGCGCCCGAATGCTTCCTTCGATTCCGCAAATCGGAGATCTTCATCGCGCGTTGCTGGATCTAGATTCCGTCAGCGGGGCAATCGACGAGCAGAAAGTTCCCCGATTCCGGGCGATCAACGCTGCCCACCTTGATGCTGCAAAGCGTCTGCTGGACCTGCTGCGGGACGCGGCACGAATCCGCCGCAGCCTCACCGCCCCCTGGGCGGAGTGGCTGAAGCAGCAATACGAAGCGCAGAACGCCGCGCAGCCGGTATTCGCTGTGGTTTCACAGATTGCCGAAGAGTTTTCCGCCCTTGTCGAAAAGCGGCGACAGTTTCTCGGGATCGCCATCGAATGGGACGACGCATGGGACGCGGATGAAGCCCTCCTTACCGCAGTCCGAAATGCTGCGGCGGGAAGAAACGCGTTCGGCATCAATCCGTTCGGGAAGAAAGCCACGCGAGCGCGTTACCAGCAGTTGCGCGTGAACGGTCAACCGCCACAGAAGCCCGAGGACTGGCAATGGATCGAGACGCACTTCACAGTGCGGAGGCAGACCCGGACGGTCGTTTGCCGCTGGAACTCGCTGGCCGCAGAATGTCCCGCTCCAGCCTTACCAGCAGACCCGTTGCAGGCTTTGCGTGCGGCGGAGGAGCTTTTTGCGCAGATGTGGGAGGCGCACCGGTGGGTGAATCAACTAGCGCCCAGCCTCGGCACCGAAATTCAGCACGTCTTTGTGGATGTCCCACCCGGCAGTGTGGCCGACGAGCCGGCACGGATGGACTCGCTCGCTGATGCGATTGAAATCCGCCTGAAGCGGCATCGGCTTGAAAGTTCCAGAGAAGAGCGCAATCGGCTGCGCGCCATGTTCAATGCCGAGGCGTTGCCAGTCTTTGAGCAAGCGGCGGCCTTTCTGGCACACATACTCGGGAATCCTCGTCACGAGCGCCTCGCGGTCGAGCAAGGTTGGCAAGCTGTCTTGGATGAGATCGAGCGGCTACATGCGCTCGGTCCTGCGTTTGCAACCGTTCGCGAAGTTTCCACCAAGATCGGCGCGTCAGGAGCCGTGCAATGGGCACGCCACCTTGCAACCGAACCTGCACTGGATGCCTCTTTTGATTGGACTCCGCTCGGATGGGCCGGCGCGTGGAAATGGAGCCGTCAATTTGGCTACCTGAGAGGTATAGACGGACGCGAGCGTATCCAAGCGCTCGCAGCGCAACGGCTCAACCGTCAAAACGACCTCTCCGCTGCCTACGCGCGCCTCGTCGAGCAACTGACTTGGCTGAAGCTCCGCGAAACCCTCGATCAGGACCGGGGACTGATGTCAGCGCTCCAGCAATACATGGCAGCGATTCGCGGAATCGGCAGTGGCACGGGCGTCCGTGCCGTGCGGTTTCGCCAGGATGCGCGTCGCGCTATGCAGAAGGCCAACCGCGCTATCCGCTGCTGGATCATGCCGCACTGGCGCGTTTCGGAAAGCCTGCCTTCGGAATTGGCGCTCTTCGACCTCGTAATCGTGGACGAAGCTTCGCAGAGCGACCTTTGGGCTCTGCCCGCCCTGCTTCGCGCAAAAAAGCTGCTGATTGTTGGCGATAACAAGCAGGTGAGTCCGAGTGCCATCGGGGTGCGTGAGGCGGACATTCGGCAGCTTTACGCCCGTTTTCTGCGCACCCTCCCATTCGGTGATGTGCTTAGTCCGGATAAATCTATCTACGACCTTGGCAGCGTGATGTTTGCTTCGGATCTCGTCCGATTGCGGGAGCACTTCCGTTGCGTCGAGCCGATCATCGGGTTTTCCAATCACGAGTTTTACAACGACGAAATTCGCTGCCTCCGCGTGGCGACGGCGGCGGAGCGGATCACGCCTCCCCTCGTCGATGTCTTCGTCAAAGACGGTGCCCGCGATGGGCGGTCGATGAAAGTCAACCGTGCAGAGGCCCGCGCGATTGTGGACGAAATCAAGACACTCACGTCCAATCCTGCTTTTGCGACGCGAACGATTGGTGTCGTCTCCCTGCTCGGCAATGACCAGCCTCGCTACATTTTCGACCTGCTGATCGCGGAGCTCGGGGAGGAGAAGTTTGTTCGCCATCAAATCCGCTGTGGTGATGCGATGACTTTTCAAGGTCGGGAGGCTGACATCGTCTTTATTTCGATGGTTTCGGACGCGGATACTGTTCGCGCCTTGAGCGGGGAGATGTATGAGCAGCGATTCAACGTCGCGGTGTCTCGCGCACGGGACCGCTTGTATCTCTACCGGAGTTTCCGACGCGAGGATTTGAAGGAAAATGATCTGCGTGCGCGGTTGCTCGACCATTTCGCCGCTCCGCTTCGCCGTGACCCGGAAAAAAAGGGTAGAGAGCGCTGCGAATCCAACTTCGAGCGCGCGGTCTTCGATCGCCTCCATGCGGCCGGCTACCGCGTGACCCCGCAAGTTCAAGCCGGCGGCTACCGGATTGATCTCGTCGTCGAGGGGCACTCTGGCAGGCGACTGGCCATCGAGTGCGACGGCGACCAATACCATTCACCCGCAGTTTGGTTGGAGGATCTGCACCGTCAGCGCACCCTTGAGCGGGCCGGCTGGACCTTTTGGCGCTGCTGGGGTTCAAGTTTCACCCGCGATCCAGACGCGTGTATGTCTGACCTGGTTAGCACTTTTGCGCGGCTCGGAATCGATCCCATCGGTGCGGCGAGCGTCGATCTGAGCGAGATTGTGGAGTATCGAGAAGTGGGTGGGCCTAGCGCTGAAACCCAGCCCGCCCCGATACTTAATCCAACGGGAAGTGATTCCGGCAGAGATCCTGAACCGTCCCCGGCTCCCGCAGTGCAGGCGGCTTTTGAGTGCGGGAGCGCTGGGATTAGAGTCATTCCTCCGCCCCCAGCTCCCGCTAAACCTGTTCAGCCAGATTTGCTGCCTTCAACGGACACCCTCCCTCTCTGGATGAGGGCGCAAGCTAAGCAGCAAGTCGAGGTTGGCGACTCCGTTCATTACAGTTTTGTCGATGCGTCTGCGGAAGACATTTTAGTGACAGTGGTTGAGGATCCGTCTAGCCCGAAACTCGGCTTGATTAACCGATACAGCGCTATCGGAGCGGCTCTTTTGGGCATGGAGGTCGGACAAGTGCGCGAAGTGCCACTTGAGGTAGGGCTACGGAAGATACGGGTGACAGAAGTCCAAAAACAGAAACGCACGTAGCACCTAATTCGGGCTTTCATCGTCTTCACCGGCACGTCCACTGGACGGTTGACGCGGGCACGGGGCAGATTCATTGGCAGCAGATTGGAGAACGACGTGCGTCGAGTCGCTGGTTCTGCAAAGCCTCCGTCTTGTCCGCCACGTCCGGCTGCAACGCACTCAGCACGCTTTGCAGCGGCTCCGTCGGAAAATCGCCGGGCCGGAAGTAAAACCGTTCCACCAGTTGCACCACCCGTCGCGCCGTCGCGCACGGCCTGCGCTTGCCCTCCTCCCAACGCCGTAGCGTGTGC
>Ga0181363_1000175_pt1 | contig 19208 bp, 25 predicted proteins | sample Fa13NDMLBSN_FD_130109 | JGI IMG/M metagenome (GOLD analysis project Ga0181363, IMG submission 130109) | Freshwater viral communities from Lake Michigan, USA - Fa13.ND.MLB.S.N | ecosystem: Environmental > Aquatic > Freshwater > Lake | place: USA: Michigan | collected 2013-09-23
ACACGCTTACTTCACCGCTCGACCCAGTGGTTTCATGGTGGGATTATGGTTCAAGCATAACCATGGCAAACGGTGAAACATTTACTGTTGACTTAACTGGCGCTGCAATTACTTTATCGTAGGGTAAAAAATGGCTAATGACGTAACATTACCGGGTACGGGCGAACAAATTGCCACGGACGATATTGGCGGCATACAATACCAGATGATGAAGCTGGTTGACGCTACGGAGAACAGCACAACACCCATTGGCACACAAGCCAACCCCTTGCCTGCTGCTCTTTACGGCGAAGCAATCGAAGCATTGGAAGCGGTGCGCTGTGCAATTCAAGCACTCACGCGCACCATTGGCCTGATGCAGCCAGACACGGCAGCAAGGATGCGGGTGGCGATTGATTCAATCACAGCTGGTCTCACGCTTGCCACGATTACAACGGTAGGAACTGTTTCGACTGTAACAGGCGTCACGACGGTAAGCACCGTTTCGACTCTTACCAACCAGACACAGATTGGCGGTTTTGCCGCTAACGACCAAATCCCTGCCCTTATGCGTTTGGGTGCGGATGCTCTTCGTCGCAACATTTCAGTGAGTTAAAAAATGCCAACAACAAACGGAAACAGAAAAATTCTTGACCTTAAACGCTGGGAATTTTGCACGCCAGCGCCCACAGCAACAGTGGCAGGTGCGTTTATTGCATCAAGCCGCCATTACAGGCAACAGCAGCTTTATGTGACGGCAAACACTACGGCATGGCTTTATCTGCCATCTGAGGATGGATGGGTTGCAACGCCTTCGCCAGGTTTGGCTGGTACTTTTGGCGCTGGTGCTGCTGGGGTTGCGTCTGGGTTCAGCGTGGGTACGGCAGTTGGTGCGGCACAGCTTACCGCAACAGGCGGGACGACCTCGACGATTGTCACAAACCAAACGCTTGCGCGCGACTTGCGCGGCTATAGCGTCCATATCACGGGTGGTCCGAATGCTGGCGTTACGTTGACGATTGTCAGTAATACTATTGGTACGAATGCCACGATTACTGTGGCAACTCAGGCTTCCGCGTTTTCCGCATCTACCACCTACCGCCTTATGACGCCTTGCTGGTATGTGGTTGGCGCGGGTACGCTGGCGGCGGCCTCATTCCGCAAGTATGACCTCGCCACGAACACATGGACAACGCTATCGCAGACCGGACTTCCGGCATCGCTTGCAACGGATGGCAAGCTGATTTCTACGCCGTCATGGATGGATTCTGGGTTTCTATCGTTTGCCACCGGCACGGCAACGGCTGGCGGTGCTTCGACACTTACTAACAGCACTAATAACTGGACAGTTAACCAGTGGACAAACTACCAAATACGCATCACGGGTGGCACGGGAGCCGGGCAAATTCGCACGATTGCGAGCAATACTGCAACCGTCATTACTGTAGGCACTGCATGGACTACGCAGCCAGATGTAACTTCGACCTATTCAATCGAAGGCAATGACGATTTCCTTTATTACATGGGCAATAACGCGGTCACGCTTTATCGCTATACAATCAGCACAAACACATGGGCTACGCTTACCCCTACCGCTGCAAGAGCCGCTGCGCCCGGCACTGGGATGTCTGCCCACTGGGTTTGGGATGTCAAGGAAAGCGATTGGACTGGTGAGAATGCCATATTGAATGGCCGCCGCATCTATTCATTCCGTGGTGCTGCTGGTGCGGTGCTGGATTACTATGACATCGCAGCGAATACATGGGTTAGTGGCGTGACTTATTCTCCTGCAACGGAAACATTCACCACTGGCACAAAGTATTCGTATATGGAGGATTTCCTCTATATCCAAAAAGAAGCGACTGGCCGCTGGTTCCGTTATAATTTCGCCACCAGCTCAATGGAAGGGTGGAATACCATGTTGTTTCCAAACGGCGCGGCACTTATTGGTGATACAGCGTTCGACGTGACTTATTTTGATGGGGCTACTGAAATTCGCTACGTTTATATGATTCTTAACACTTCCACCGTAATGCTCAGACAACAGGTAGTTTAATATGACAATCAATGACCTCATCAATATGTGCAAAGCAAGACTTGTGTATCTTTCACAACTTCGCGCATCTGCCGTCAGTTTGGGCGATATTAAGCAGGTTGAAAGAATTGATGCTGATATTGCGGCCACTCAGGAAACGCTGAATCAACTATTGACGCTGTAAGCCATGTCACTGCTGCTTCTTTTTAACCAAGCAGCGGCAGGCGGGGCTTATACTCTAGTTGCCGACGGCGGTACATACAATTATTCTGGCAATAATGCCAACCTGCTTTATAACCTTTTGCTAACTGCCGAGGGTGGTACTTACACATATAGCGGGAATAACGCTAGTTTAATTTACACGCCTGTTGGTTCTTATACATTAACAGCGGATGGCGGCACTTATACATATAGCGGCGACAATGCGAACCTGCTTTATAGCCGACTGCTTACTGCTGATGGCGGCATATACGGTTACAGCGGGAATAATGTTAATTTAACTTATGTCCCCTTTTCAGGCGCTTACACGATCAATGCTGAAAGTGGTGTCTATTCATATAATGGAAATAATGCGCAGTTAATTTATTATCCTATTATTATTAGTGGATCAGGAACAGCCAAGCGTAAAAAAGGATGGGGACGCGAACGCGAGATTCTCGAAGATTCTCTACGCAGGATTGAAGCTCAGGATATGCGAGACATTGCCGAAACGATGGCGAAGTCTGAGCGCCCACAGGCAAAGCGCATTATTCGCAAACTTGCCGACTATTCTGGGGAAATTAAACAGCTTGAAAGCTTACAGCGTGAACTAGCAAAACTTGAGGCTATTCAAATAGAACGCAAGGTAACTGACTCTATACAGGCTGAAAAAGAAAAAGAATTGACACTTGCAGCGGCTGAATTAAAATCAATCTTGCAAGAGGAGGTGGAAATTATCGAGGCATACTTACAACTTGAGGAATATGAAACGCGTGTTTTGTTGAGCACTATTGGGATAACGGTTCACTAACGGCAACCACTCAGCCTATGAGTGAGAATAGAGGAAATTATGGAAGTCGAGCAAGAAATCCAGCAAGAGACTGAGCAAGAAGAGGCGCAGATAGAAGAAGCGCAGGAAGAGCAAGCCGAAGAACAGCAAGAGGAACCAACAGAGGAAGTCACAATTACAATTGGTGACGAAGCGCCTCAAGAAGAGGAAGCAAGAGCGCCTGACTGGGTTCGTGAGCTGCGCAAGGCAAACAGAGAGAAAGAGCGTCGCATCCGTGAGCTAGAGTCACAGATCAATCAATCCGCGCCAAAAGTAAAGCTGGCACAAAAGCCAAAACTTGAGGACTTTGACTACGATGCTGAGAAGTTTGATGCTGAACTCGACAAATGGTACGAAAAGAAACGAATTCACGACATCGAACAGGAAAAAATCAGGCAGTCCGAAGATAATCAAGTAAGGGACTGGCAAAACAAGCTGGATTCATACACTAAAGCCAAGAACGAGCTAAAAGTCAAAGATTATGATGATGCTGAGTTCATGGCTCAGGAATTATTCAATGTTACGCAACAAGGCGTGATTATTCAGGGCGCGGATAATCCTGCTCTAGTGGTTTATGCTTTGGGCAAGAATCCGAAAAAAGCGCAGGAATTAAGTAGGATAAGTGACCCGGTTAAATTTGCTTTTGCCATTGCCAAACTTGAAAAGGAATTAAAAGTGGTCAACAAAAAAACAATACCCCCACCTGAGCGAACTGTTCAAGGAACTGGCCGGGTTTCCGGCTCGGTAGATTCAACACTTGATCGCCTTCGTGAGGAAGCGGCGAGAACTGGTGATTTAACCAAAGTTATGCGGTACAAAGCACAGTTAAAAAAGAAAAGCGCATGACGTAGTGATGCGCCATTTGGCCTGAGTGTCAGTCTGCGTAGCAGTCTGTCACTACAGGCTTGCAAAAAGATTGACGTAGTTTTACAATCAGGAAAAGGTATCGCCAGCCATAAATGGCAGACAGTTTAGCGGCCACCGGCTCTATTGGTGAGTAAACAGGCGCGGATTATCCGCAATAGTCACTCATTTTTTAGGAGCCAATCATGGCAAATAGTTTCTCGAAAGAAGAGCGCGTAGCGTTTGAGAACCTTCTCGAAGGTTTCCAAGACGCACTGGTGTTGTCGCGCAATGTAAACATTTACAACACCGATCAAAGCATGATGGAGCGCACCAATAACATTATTTGGCGTCCCCAGCCGTACATTGCCACTTCGTATTCTGGCACTGACATGACTGCAAACTTCGACGACTACACTCAATTGAGTGTGCCCGCCACTATTGGCTTCGGTCGTTCAGTTCCTTGGGTTATGACTGCTACCGAGCTACGTGATAGCTTGCAAGAAGGTCGTCTGGGCGATGCAGCTAAACAGAAACTTGCATCAGATATTAACGTCGCCATTATGAACGTTGCTGCCCTTCAAGGCACTTTGTTTGTTAAGCGTACTGGTGCTGCCTCTGGTTTTGATGATGTGGCTGAAATCGAAGCGGTAATGAACGAACGCGGCATTATGTTTGAAGATCGTTATCTGGCATTGTCAACCCGTGACTACAACGGCATGGCTTCTGATTTGTCTAAGGCTTCCCGTTCGTTTGGTAATGAAGTGACCGATACCGCCTACCGTCGCGCTTATGTTGGCCGTGTAGCTTCGTTTGAAACCTTCAAACTTGACTACGCACTTCGTAAAGCGGCTCAATTGGGTGGGGCTGGTTTGACGGTTGATACCCGTGCATCAGCAAATAACTTCTATGTGCCCCGTGCTACTAGCGTAGCAACCACTGGCGAAACTGCAAACGTCGATAACCGTTTCCAGACCATTACCATTTCCTCTACCACTAACGTGGCGGCTGGTGATGCGTTTACTATTGCCAACGTGTTTGCTGCTCATCACATTACCAAAGCCAACACCGGAACCCTGAAAACTTTCCGCGTTATTAGCGTGCTGAATAGCACTCAGATGGTTGTTAGCCCTCCAATCATCTCTAACCAAGGCGGCTCCGATGCTGAGGCTCAGTATCAAAACGTCGTTGTATCAGCTACCGCAAGTACCGCGCCTATCGTTTTCTTGAATACCGCTGCTGGTAATATGAACCCGTTCTGGCAAAAAGATGCTCTGGAAATTCTGCCAGGTCGTTATGCTGTGCCTGCCGATGCTGGTGCTGCTGTAATGCGTGCTTCTACAGATCAAGGCATTGAGTTGGTGATGACCAAACAATACGACATCAATACGATGAAGACTAAATATCGTGTCGATACTTTGTATGGCGTGGTCAATAAACATCCAGAAATGACCGGCATTATCATGTTCTCGCAAACGTAATAGAGAGGATTAAACCATGTCTAATATCTTAGCTCCAAACGGTATTGTTACCGTAACGGTTCCGGCGACCGAGAGCATTGCCGTTTATACCCAAGGCCAAGCGCAAGTTTCGCGCCGTCTTGGCTTTCCCAACTATCCCGACCAGACCACTTTGCTGGGTACGGTAACGAACGGTCAAACCGTATTCGGCGCTTATGCGTCTGGCGCGACCATCGTTATTGAATCCACTGGTGGTCAGCCTGTGTATTATGAAGTTGGCACTGCCCCTGTTGTTACCCAAGGGCGTCTTAATGTACAGCAACAAGTAACGCCAGTCGTTATTGCTGATGGTGGTTCAATGGCATTTTCTGCCGCTGACTTATTGTCTGGTATCGTTACAGCAACTCCGACGGCAGGACGCAACATCCAACTGCCTACTGGTGCTAACTTAGACCTAGCCTCTGAATTTTTGGTAAACGATTCGGTGGACTGGACTCTGATAACACTGGCGGCTTTCGCTTTGACCGTGACAGCTAATACTGGTCATACGATTGTTGGTGGCGCTGCCACTGGTGCTGCGTCTGGTAACGCGGCTCGCTTCCGTACCCGGAAAACGGCTGCTGATACCTTTGTGACGTACCGTATCGCGTAATAAATGGGAGGCTTCGGCCTCCCATCTTTTAGGAGGATTTATGCCACTCAAGCAAGGTTACAGTCAAAAGACGGTCAGCAAGAACATTACAGCCGAAATGAAAGCAGGCAAGCCACAAAAGCAAGCGGTAGCTATTGCTTTATCGACTGCGCGCAAAGCGGCTAAGAAAGCCGGAAAGAAAATGAAATGAGCGATTTTATCGTTTACAAAAAAGGCGGTGCGCATTTTGCCCCAGCTGGTCTGACTTATGACAGCAAAGTAATAGACCCGGAAGATTATGAAGCCGAAAAAGCAAACGGCTGGGACGTTGATTTTTTGACAGCACTTGGTCTAAACGAAGGCCTAAAAGAAGAAACAAACGCACTAATTAACGATCAACCAACTCGTGATGAAATGCTTCAAAAGGCTGATGAGTTAGGAATCAAAGTAGATGGGCGCTGGTCAGATAAGAAGCTAATGTCTGCAATTGAAGAGGCTATCAAGGGGAAATCATGATTATCGGTCCATTCATGGCACGTTATGGCGCTGGTCAAACGGTATCGACTTCGGTTACTTCGGGAACGGTAACGATTGGCGCTGGTAATAAATGTTTACGTTTACAAAACCTAGACAGCACAAACACTATTCACGTTCGGACTTCTGTGGGTGCAAGCACGGCGACTACCGCTGATGTAATGTTGAGACCAGGCCAAGTTATTGTGATTCAAAAAAACATGGATCACGACACCCTAGCACATATTGCCGCAGCTGGAACGCCTAGTCTGCGTATAGAGCCGGGCGAGGCTGGTATTTAATGGGCTACACCAAGCGCCAATTTGTTGAGGCCGCCTTTGATGAAATAGGCATGGCCAACTACGTTTTTGATTTACAGCCAGAGCAATTGCAGTCAGCATTAAGGCGCTTAGATACCATGATGGCCGATTGGAACGGCAAGGGTATCAGGGTTGGTTATCCAATACCATCTAGTCCACAATCTAGCGACTTGGATGAAGAAAGCCAAGTTCCCGATGTTGCTAATGAAGCGATCATCACTAATCTGGCAATTAAGATAGCTCCGGGGTATGGGCGAATTGTATCTTCTGACACAAAGGCAAGCGCACGAAGTGGGTACACAACGTTATTAGGTCGAGCTGTAATGCCTGCTGAACAACAGATTAGCGGCATGATGCCTAGCGGCGCTGGAAATAGAACATGGGGCGGCATTGACTTTCCATTCCTGGAAGCGCCGGAAGACAAGATACAGACAGGCCAAGACGGCTATTTAGAATACTGAGGACATTATGGCAGCAATCAATCAACTACCCTTGCTAAACAGTGCATCATCTGGCGATCAAATACCTGTTTACAGTCCGAATAATGGCGATGCAAGGCGCTTGTCAGTATCCTCACTACTTGCCTACTTTCAGCAAAACTTTGCCAGCCCAACGATGGCGGTGAATTTGTATGTTCCAAGTACTGGTTTCAGTATTCCCGTGCCAACTCCGGTATCTGAACAGCAATGGATTCTTTTACAACCCGCTGGAACTTTGGCCAGTGGTTCGATTACCTTACCACTGAATACGTCAACTGCTGATGGTGCTGAGGTATTGGTGACGACAACGCAAGCCATTACTTCATTTTCCTTTTCATTGAATGGCGCAACGGCTGTTAATGGTTCTGTGACTACCCTTCGCGCAGGCGCTGCAGTACGCTTAAGATTTTATCAAGCCACAAACTCTTGGTATGCGCTAACGACTGACTCTGCGCCATATAGCGCGGCTATTCAAGACTTTCTGACTAACCCCACATCGGCAAACCTCGCAACGGCTGTCACTGGTGATACTGGAAGTGGCGCGCTGGTGTTTGCTACATCGCCCACTCTAGTGACTCCTGTATTGGGTGTCGCTACCGGAACGAGTCTGGCCACTTCTGGAAGCCAACTAGTCAATGGCACAGGGAAGCAAGGCTATGACACTGGAGCTGGTGGGACAGTTACTCAAGGCGCTGGATCTGGTAAGGCAACGTCTGTAACCTTAAACAAGCAATGCGGCTCCATTACTATGGACGGCGCTGCATTGGCAGCTAACACCACAGTATCTTTCACTCTGACAAACTCAACTATTGAGGCTGGGGATATTTTGATACTGAACCATATTTCTGGAGGTACGGCGGGAGCATATACGTTTAATCCCCAATGTGGCGCTGGTTCAGCCTCGATTAGTGTGCGCAACGGCACTGCTGGTTCATTATCTGAAGCAATTGTCATACGTTTTGCTGTAATGAAGGTAGTGTCGGCATGAAGGATGCTCGTCTTGCTCGTGTTGGCGTGGCTGGCTACAATAAACCGAAGCGCACTCCATCACATCCAACCAAGTCTCATGTGGTTGTTGCAAAGCAAGGCGATCAGGTAAAAACGATTAGATTCGGCCAACAAGGCGTTACAGGTTCACAAAAAAAAGAAGATGAATCAAAGTCAGATAAAGCACGCAGGGAATCATTCAAAGCGCGGCACGCTCAAAACATCTCAAAAGGAAAAATGAGCGCGGCATGGTGGGCAAATAAAGTCAAATGGTAAGTCATGCAAATACCTATTCTAAGCGGTATCTACACTGACAACACACCTGAGTTACGTACATCGTACCCGGTCAATCTTATTCCTGTTCCTGCAAAAACAGGCATAAGCGCTGGCTTTCTAAAACCCGCTGAAGGTATCGTAAGCAATGGAACAGGAACAGGTACAGACCGCGGCGGTATAGAGTGGGATGGCGTTTGTTATCGCGTCATGGGAACGAAGTTAGTAAGAGTGGACAGTGATGGAACGGTCACAACCCTTGGCGATGTGGGCGGTAGTGAACTTGTCTCAATGGATTATAGTTTTGACAGACTAGCTATAGCATCCGGTGGAAATCTTTTCTATTGGAATGGCTCAGTATTAAGCCAAGTGACTGACTCAGACTTGGGCACAGTTTTAGATGTGTGCTGGATTGATGGTTACTTCATGACCACGGACGGCGCTAATTTAGTGGTAACGGAACTCAGCGACCCGGCACAAGTAAATCCTTTGAAGTATGGCTCGTCTGAATTAGACCCTGACCCAGTAAAAGCATTACTAGAGTTAAGAAACGAAATATATGCACTTAACCGTCACACCATAGAAGTATTTGATAACGTTGGTGGTGAGTTTTTCCCATTCTCTAGGATAGAAGGTGCGCACATAGCCAAAGGCTCCATTGGCACTCATACCTGTTGCGTTTATATCGAAGCAGTGGCGTTTTTAGGTAGCGGACGCAATGAAGCGCCAGGTATTTATTTGGCAGCAAATGGACAAACCAAAAAGATTAGCACTCAGGAAATAGATAAACTGTTGCTGACTTATACGGAAGGTCAGCTATCATTGTGCAAACTTGAAACCAGAAACGACAAGAATCATCAGTATTTGTATGTTCACCTGCCAGATAGAACCGTTGTTTATGACGCGGCAGCCGCTGAATTAGGGCAGGTTTGGTTTACCCTGACAAGTAGTCTTTCAGGATTTAGCCAGTATCGCGCGAGAAATTTTGTGTGGGCATACGATAAGTGGTTAGTCGGTGATCCTCAGTCATCGTCTGTTGGTTATCTTGTGGATAACGTGGGGACAAATTGGGGGCAAAAGGTGCGCTGGGAATTTGGCACGACGATAATGTACAACGAAAGCCGGGGCGGTATATTTCACCAGTTAGAGTTAATTGCTTTGACTGGCAGTGTGGCGCTAGGCACTAATCCACAGATCAGCACGAGTTATTCTATAGACGGCAAGTCATGGAGCCAAGATAAATTTATAAACTGTGGAACTACTGGAACAAATAAGAGACTGTGTTGGTTTCAGCAAGGACATATGAGAAATTGGCGTGTTCAAAGATTTAGAGGTGATTCTGACGCGCATTTATCTTTTCTTCGATTAGAAGCGCAACTCACCCCGCTGGCGTATTGATATGAATCTGAAACTCACCCGTAATCAGCTGGCTAGTTTTCTTAAAGACCCAGAGCAGATTAAGCAGTTCGAACAATTGTTTAATACAGTTGAAGAAATTGCGCCGGGTGGTAGTACTTCTAATTTAGATCTAGGCTCAGATTCTGCATTAAATACAGCACAGCAAGCTATTGCAACAATCGCAAAATTTGAAGAAGAAACAAACCTAAGTTTGGGATTGTTGGAATCAAAAACTAATCAGGTTCTGTCTTTGATTAGTGACCTTTCTACTAAAGTTGATGGCCTAAGCATGGAACCTGTCGCGGTTCCTGATAAACGCATCAGATATGGTTCTTTTTACGATACCACGACACAAACAGCGGCTCTGATCAATACCGCTTATGCGATGACGTTTAATACGACTGATTTATCGTCTGGTGTTTATATTGGCTCACCTAATTCGCGCGTAATTGTAGATACTGAGGGAATTTACAACATACAATTTTCAGCGCAATTTGACAATACACACGGTGGTAATCATCTTGCATTTATTTGGCTTAGAGTCAACGGTGTTAATGTCGCTCAAAGCGCGTCACAAATACGGCTAAAAAGCACTGATGGGGAGCTGGTTGCTGCGTGGAATTTTTTCTATAAGTTGAAAGCCAATGATTATTCAGAATTGATGTGGTCGGCTTCTGATACAGCCGTGCAGATTACCGCTCAGGCGGCTGGAGCAGTTGTTCCTGCCATACCTTCAGTGATATTAACGGTTTCAAAAGTGGGGGATTAAATGGCAGTCTTAGTGAAAACATTAGTCGCGCCTAAGCAAATGGAAGCGACGCAAACGACTCAATATACGGCGGTGACTTGTCGAGCAATTATTGATAAAGCCACAGTAACCAATACGGACACCGTTAATCGCACGTTTTCAGTTAATCTGGTGCAGTCAGGCGGTAGTGCTAGTAATAGCAATTTGATTATTGATAATCGGACTTTAGTACCAGATGAAACCTATCTATGTCCTGAGCTAGTTGGCCAAGCATTAGACCCTAGTGCATTTATAAGCACTATCGCCAGCAACGCAACATCACTGACGCTTCGTATAAGCGGTCGTGAAATCACGTGAGGAAGCTATGATTAAATTCAACATAATGGGCGGACTTCCTGAATCTGAGGAATTTATTACCGCATCGGAAAACAAAAAGAATACTCAGATTGTGATTGACGACTGGATGCTCGGACCTGAAAAACCAAGCATTGACCCGACAGCAAATAAATCCTTTTGGTCTGGTTTGGCAAAAGCCATGCAAGTGGACGAAAAAGAAGCGCGTCGCCGTCGATGCTCGAATTGCGAGTATTACGACAACAGCACCATAACCCAAGTCAAGATGGAGCGCATACCCCAAAATAAATGGGATGTGAATGCAGGGTTCAGAGGCTATTGCGAGAAGTTCGAGTTTATTTGCCACGACTTGAGATCATGCCAAGCGTGGGAAGAGCGGGAAGATGATGAAGATTGACGAAAGCGTAAAACCTTGCGAAAATGTGAGCGCTGAGTTATGCGCAACCGGCAGCGCGGGGGATAATATGCGCATACTCAAGCAACATTTCAAAAACCTACTATTACCAGAATCAGCCATTGACTGGCTGTGTATGCTTTGGCACGTAACTCAGGTTTGGGATGACGTTGCGGATGGCGATCAGATTGAACGTCAAGATCTAGACAACGCAATCTGGTATTCACTGGTAGGAATGTTTTCTAATCCATTTTTTCAGGCCAATTCCTCATCGTTATTGCCTTTGGTGGCTAATCTCATCATGAAATGGCAAGCCTCAGATTATGTCGAAAGAGAAAACGAAGCTGATGCGCGTTCGTTTATTTGGCGTGCAGGTTTTTATGATGTCGTGATGATGGTAGTAACGCTTTGCCATGGGCATGAAAAAGCCAAAACCCTGTCGTATTACGTCATGAATATGTATGGCGAAAAATTAGAAGATTATTTGAAGGAGTTTAGCCATGCCTGACCCGGTAAGCGCAATTGTAGGAATAGGTAGCGAATTAATTGGTGGTGATTCGGCTGAGGATGCGGCAAATATACAGGCTGGCGCATCTCAACAAGGAATAGCCGAACAGCGCCGTCAATTTGACTTTATCCGCGAACTTCTAAAGCCTTACGTTGAGGCAGGCGCTCCTGCCTTACAACAACAGCAAGCCTTGCTTGGCCTTGGTGGTTCTGATGCGCAACAGCGCGCTATATCCGCACTAGAAACTTCACCACTATACCAGGCTCAAGTAAGGCAAGGCGAAGAAGCCATGCTACAGAGAGCGTCTGCGACTGGCGGTTTACGTGGCGGGAATATACAAGGCGCACTTGCTCAATTTAGGCCGGCCATGCTTCAGGACGAAATAAATCGGCAATATGCACGGTTAGGCGGCCTTACTTCACTTGGCCAACAATCAGCGGTAGGAGTAGGTACTGCTGGGCAGGCAATGGGTACTCAAGTATCTAACCTATTAGCGCAACAAGGAGCGGCATTAGCAGGAGGAGCCTTGGCGCAGCCGAATCCATTCGCTACGATTGGTAAAGGATTCGGTGCTTACTATGGTATGACTGGAAAATCGCCGTTTGAATCATTTAGCAAACCCGCGCCTTCGACGTTTGACTGGACAGCTCCAGAGGCTGGCGGATGGGGAGGTCTATAAATGCAACCGTATGACTACAGGAGCATGGTACAAGACCCGTTCGAGTCTGCTTTGCAGGGTGTAAAGTTTGGCGCTTCGCTTGCTGAATTACAGGCAGCACGTCAACAACGCGAGCTATTGGCGCAACAACAACAACAGCAACTAGAACAGCAAAGGTTACAAGCAGAGCGATTCAATCAAGCACGAACGGCTTTTTTTACTAACCCCAACCCTACCATTCGGGATGCTTCCACATTCCTGAGCTTTTTGTCTAAAGACCAACAGGCAGCATTTGAACCATACGTCAAGCAAATATCAGAGTCTGAAAACAAAGCCAGTCTGAATTTTGGCTTGCAGGTCATGTCTGCGCTGGAAAGAAAACCGGAATATGCAGCGGAGCTATTAGAACAACGCGCTGAGGCTGAACAGAATCCACAGAATGCACAGTTTTACAAACAACTGGCAGCGCGTACGCGTGAAAATCCGGCTGATGCTATCAAGGTAGGCACGTTATTACTTGCGCCTATACCAGGTGCTAAAGAAGCGTTAGACAATATCGCAAAAGCGCAAGAAACAAAACAAAAAGCCGAAGAAGCACCTATTCAACTTAGGAAATTGACTGCTGAAGCAATCACAAAAGAAGCAGAGGCAAAATATGCCCCGGATAAATTTGGATTAGAAATTGGATTAACTGAAGCTCAAATAGAACAAGCAAAAGCGGCGCGACGAGCGCAAGATGCTGCGGCAAAAGCGTCAGGTGCGACTGCGGCACGCGCGCAAGCTGAGGCAGATCAAATATCATCAGGAATTATTCCTGCCGATAAACGCCCTGAGGCAGAAACAAAATTTAGAAAAGAATACAGCGATCAAACAAAAGGCTATCAAGAAGTTAAATCTGCATATTCACGCATATTGGCATCTGAGGATAGTGCTGTTGGTGATTTGTCTTTGATATTCGGTTACATGAAAATGCTAGACCCTGGCTCTGTTGTTCGTGAGGGTGAATTTGCAACCGCACAAAATGCGGCTGGCGTAGATGATCGAGTGCGTAATTTATATAACCGTGTTAAGAGCGGCGAAAGACTTTCAGAATCACAAAGAAAATCATTCAAAGGACAAGCAAATAAACTTTATAGCACAGCACAACAACAAGAAGGACAAGTCAGAAAAGGAATTGAACGTATAGCAAAAGGTTATGGGTTAAATACATCAAATATATTTTATACAGCGGAAGAAATACCGCCAGCAACTCCAGCAGTTCCGCTTGCACCAAAAACAGGAAGTGAAGGTGCAGAGGGTGTGTCAAAATCAGGGCGACCGATGGTGTTTAGAAATGGTGGATGGGTATACAAATGACGCCAGTTCCATTATCTGATTTGCCGGATGAATTGAAAGGGCAGACTGTTCCTGAGTCTGATTTGCCAATAACAAAACCAGTAGAACAAAAACCCGGTTTTATAGCATCAATTGGGGAAATGATTACCGGCTCACGTAGAGCAACGCCAGAAACTCAAACACTGCCAGAATGGACTGGAATGCCAGAGCTTAATCAAATGAGCGTGGCATCCTTTAAGACTGCGCGTGGTACGTTGTTGTCGAATCCTAAAGAAACCGTTCAGATACTAAAAGCAAACTTTCCAGGTGTGCAAGTTCGTCAAGATGCCAAGGGAAACTACTTGATGCGCTCATCGGTCGATCAAAAAGAATATGCCATACCCCCAGGCTTCACGATGGGTGACATCCCACGTGCGCTTGGTGGCATTGCAGCATTCACACCAGCGCGCGCTCCTATGGCCGCATTAAGCAGAACAATTCCTGGCGCTGTTGCTTTTGGCGCAGGCACTCAAGCAGCCATCGAAGCTACGCAAGCTGGCACTGGTGGCACGTTTGATGTTGCTGATGTTGGCATGGCTGGTGCTGGCGGCGCTTTTGGTTTGGGGCTGCAAAAAGGAATACAAGCGGCTACGCCGATAGCAAGACAGGCACTGCAAAGAATAAGGCAGCGCCCTGTAACTCAACCTGGCGCGCCAATGGCAGCAGTACCAGAGACTGTTCCTGCTCAACAAGCGGCTACCCAAACTGCTCCTGTTGCGGTTGCACCGAAAACCGTTCCTAGTGCTGCAATTCCAGAGACTGTTGCCGCAATTCCAGAAACAGACATGCGCGGTGCTGTTGATGTGCTGGGTTTGGCAAAAAAAGCATCAGGAATCATGCCGGGCTCAACGGCGGCGCGCGAAAAACTTGCTGAATTATCACAGATAAATCCGCAAGCAAAACAAATGGCAGATCAGTTAGGGATAGATTTGCCAATTGATGTATTTGCAGATAATCCGCAAGTTAGGAGCGCTGTTGGTTTAACTAGGGCGCTGGTTGGAGGTGAAGCAGAGGCGGCATGGGAAAAAACGCTGCGCAACTTTATGTCGCGTGGCGACGAAATATCACAGCAATTCGACGCGGCTTTTATTGAAGGAAGGCCAGCTACAGGTGCGGTATCTGAAAACATACTTAATACATTAAAAACAACAAGATCAGACTTAAACAAAGAAGCGCGTCAATTATATGATGCGGTTGATAATTCCATGCAAAAAAGCTCAACTGTTGAACTTTCAAATTTGCGCCAGTCTCTGGATGAAATAATATCCGAGGTAGGGGAAAACGGATTAAAACCGCAAGAAAAAAATCTTTTCAAAATACTAGATGAAGGCAATATCACTTATGGTCGTTTGTTGCGCGAAAAAGACTCTATTGGTAAGGCCATAGGCGGGTTACAGTCTGAATATGGCGACATGACGTCGGCTACGCTCAAAAGATTATATGGGGCATTAGCTAAAGACCAGTTAGACAATGTTGCAGTGATTGGCGGCGATGATTTAGCGAAACAACTCAAGGCAGCAAACTTACTCACAGCAAAACAAAAAGGGCTTGAAAATCGAATTATTGGTGCATTTGGAAAAGAGATTGACGGAAGCGTCGGTAATTTGATTGTTTCATCTATTAGCGGCGCGGCAGGTAAGGGCGGGAGTTCTGCACAGTTTAATAAGTTAATGAAAGTGATGAATACTGTTCCTGATGAGCTCAAACGCCAGACTTTGGCTACCGGACTAGCCGCAGTTACTCAAGGCCGAGCGGCTGGTCGTGCTGGTGCTGAAGTGGCTTTCAGCCCGACAGAATATGTTAAGGTTTATCGAGGATTGAGAGCCAATCCGCCAGTTTATGCTCAGTTTGCAAAAATAATGGGCAAGGATTGGGAAAAAACATCTCAAGCACTTTATGAGCTATCAAAACGTGTAGCGGATGCCAGCGCTCGGATACCACAGACCGGGAAAGCAAACCAGATACTTGCTGAAAATGCAGTTAATGGAATCACTGGCAAGGTAATGGAAAGCGCAATGGCGCAACGTATCGCAACTGGAGTGGCAAGCACAGTGCCGGGCGGTGGATTTATTGCGCCAGACATTGTGAAATGGATGACTAATAGCGGCGCAGCAACCGTACAAAAAGCATCTGATTTGTTCAAAAGCCCAGAGTTTCAAAAGTTGGCAGTAGAGGCCGCCACTAAAGGAACGAAAGTTAGTGAGCAACAATTACGCAAGTTGGTGCTATCTCAACAATTCAAAAACTTTGCGCGCGCTGCAAATTTGCCAATTAAGTTAGAAGATCAAATGATCTGGATTAGATCAGGTTTAACAGCAACATCTACTCAGGAGCAACAATAATGCCCTTATCCGTACAAGTACCTTTCCCAGTATTCCAAGACCGTGACGGCCAGCCTTTAGATGCTGGCTATGTATGGATAGGGCAGCCTTATCTACCGTCACAAACAAACCCGCTTCAAGTCTATTTTGACCGTGATCTAACGATACCGGCAGCGCAACCGTTGCGCACGTTAAATGGTTATATATCGAATGCTGGAACGCCAGCTCAGGTGTATGTTGATTCGCCTAACTTTAGTATTTTGGTTCAGGATAAAAAAGGGATACTAATATATACATTCAATGACGCATCAGGTATTAATCCTGACTCTCAAGGTATTTCATACGACCCGCCATTTCCTAATTCTTCACCCACAAATGTTGAAGTTAAATTAGCGCAGTTTGTGTCAATAAAAGATTTTGGTGCCGTTGGTGATGGCGTAACTAACGATTACTCGGCTATTCAGACTGCTATTGATTATTTGGAGTCTATAGGTGGCGGAAAGTTGTTTTGTGAAAATGGGAAAACTTATGCAATGAGTCCTGCCCCGGCGATTAAAAATAATGTCAAAGTTGATATGTGCGGTGCTTGCTGGAATATGACGCTGGGAAGTGGTAATGTACCTGGTGTAAGAATAGGAACAAATTCTGGAATAGAAAACGGTTCAATCTACGCAATATCAACAGGCTCTCCATCTAGCCAGTATTTTTGGCATGCTGCTATATCATTAGGAGAGGCTAATAACCAAGGTTATACACCTGGAAACCCAGGGTATTACCAATATGCAAATAACTGGTTTATTAAAAATATAACCTTTCATACAACTCGCCCTAACTGTCCTGCTCTGCAAGGCATGGGTGGTATTCACAATGGTATTCTTGAAAACATATACATACCAGACTCAAGCTCTTGCAGCGGTATTCATTTTGACTGGGGCAACGTCGGTACTGTGTCGTCATCCAACATCCCTCAGACTCGAACGGATTACGATGCCGGATTATGTTATACAACGCATCCGAATAACATCATAATTAGAAACCTAACGACAGGAGATTTGTCGTTTCCATCTGCGTCGCCTGATATAGGAACCAGGGCGATACGTTTAAGCGCTTGTTATGGAATCAAGGCTGAAAACATCAAAACAGCAGGTACAACATATGCAATTTATAACCATGTTGGCGGTGATTTAGGTTTTGAATTTGCACAAAGTGCTGTTAGGTTTTTTGCTTGTCGTGGTAACGGTATCAAAAACGTACAAGGTACTAATTCCAGACAGTTTGGCGCATATATTGATACTTATGCAGACAATATTGCTGGTGCAGTTGGTGGTGGTTATTCGCCTATATTCGACACCATTATGCAAGGTGATATTACTTTAGAACAATTCACCACGGCAGGTATTGGCGCAAATACTAATGAGGATGGCATACGTTTAGAATTTGTAAACGGGGTGTATGTTAAGGATGCTAACTGTTTCAATCATAATTATGGTTTATATATAGATCAAAGCTCATCAAATATCAAAATAGAAAAAGGCAATTATTATTACTCACAACGCGATGGAATTGCGATCAGAAACAATGCAAATAGCAGGTCAATAATTATTGATGGAGTACAAGCACAAAGGAACGGTATATGGTCATCATGGACGACAAAGTGCGGGATCATTGTTGATGGTGGAGTTGATGTCACCGTGCAAAACTGTTTTTCTGGTAGTTATAGTGAAGATATTCAAAATAGAGGCATTGTGGTGGGAACCGCTGGAACTAACATCTCAGTGTTGAATTGTACTGTCAGAGAGGTAGTGACAGGTGGCATTGCTTATGTTTTAGCAACTGACGGTGACTACGACACAGCATCTGTTTTTGTCAACAACATTTATAAAGGTAGCGCTGGAACCGCATATTCTGGCCAAAGGATTATCCCAATTCAAAAAGTATATGACCAAGTAAGCCAAAATTATATTGGAATTTTCACAGCAAATAGAAGTTTTTTATCAGCAGATACAACGCCACCAAGCGGAACATGGCAAGCAGGAGACAGGATTTTATTTAGTGGCGGCGCTTTAGCTGGCGGTTATACTGGATCGTTGTGTATAACAGCAGGATCACCCGGAACGTGGAAAAGATTCGGAATTGCGGAAGCGTAATTTTTTGAGCATAAAAAGGTGTTATTTACATTTTCCGACAGTAGATAAAAATGTACTATTTGAGGTATTTGCGTGCAGGTGTAGATGATTTGAATGCAAACGGCTGGCGTTACACTTTCAAGGAAGTGCCTAGTCCGGCAGATATAGAATACGCTTTGGGTGGGAAAAGGGACTTATGGAACAGCAAAGATTAACGGTAAGGTACGAAGTTCCAATAACTTGGCTAATAGGCGGGTTTGGGGTGGTGGCTTCTTCTCTGTTTTATGCCGGTTGGCAAGCATCTGACCTTAAAACACAGCTAGAAAGCGCTGTGAGATTGGGAAAAGAGGTTATGCAAACTCAACAAGCTATGTCAAAAGAACTCATGGAACTAAAAGTTAAAGACCAGATAATCGACGCAAAAATTGTGCAGATTGAGCAAAGATTGGTGAAGGTGGAAAAATGACCTATTTGATTAGCTTTTTTATTGTCGCTGGCGTTATGACACACCCCGTTGTGACCGTTCACGGCTCACAACAAACCTGCGAACTGGCCAAGGCAAAGCTATTGAAAGACATGCCAAAAGAGTACAAGCTCGTGGCTTCTTGCATCGACAGATGATAGTCACGCTCAAACGCGGACAGAGTACAGAGCAAGGTACGTTCGGACGTTTGTTGTTTGGTGGCAACACTTTGCACACGGTTGAATTGCCGTGGCGAGAAAATCAAAGACGGGTAAGCTGCATTCCGGTGGGTACATATGAATGCGCCTTGGTCAATA
>Ga0181363_1000177_pt1 | contig 19103 bp, 35 predicted proteins | sample Fa13NDMLBSN_FD_130109 | JGI IMG/M metagenome (GOLD analysis project Ga0181363, IMG submission 130109) | Freshwater viral communities from Lake Michigan, USA - Fa13.ND.MLB.S.N | ecosystem: Environmental > Aquatic > Freshwater > Lake | place: USA: Michigan | collected 2013-09-23
ACGGAGTACGGAATCAGTCTGCTCGATTTTTCCACGACACGAACTCCTGTTTGATCCCCAGCATCTTTTCCACCGCCTGCTGACTTTTTGAAATGTCGGCGCGGCTTTCTACCTTCAGATACGTTTTCAACCATGATGTTGCCTCCTTCTCTGATCTCTCAATAATCTGGTCGGACTCCTGCAAGAACTGCCAGAACCCTGGATCCCGGCACAGCATTCCAGAAATGCGCACCATGTCTCTTGCCAACTCCTGCTCGCGGTTCATGGGCCGCTCTTCCTCGTTCAGCCGCACCATCACCGTCATGTACCGGCTGCCAACGAAGTCGCGCATGATCTCTTCCGGCAGCTCGTCCGGGTGTATGCGCAAGGTCAGGATGTAGCCGGAGTTGTCCTGCTTTATTCCAACCTTGACTGCTTCAAACTGGCTAGTCTCCATTAACTAATATCCTCCACTCTCAATGCGTACTTGCCGTTAGCCCGCTTAGTCCAGCCGTGTACTTCCACACGAATGCCAGCTTCGCGTACTCGCAGGATGGTGTCCGACTCTTGTATCTTCTTGATCCTTGCCGCAACGCCAGATGCTGTTACCTGTACGGCCAGCACTTCATCCCGACGGATCGCCAAGATGTCGCACCAGCCCCACAGGTCCTGACGTACGCGGCTCCACGGGTTCCACTTCTCCACCACCTCGCAGTGATAGCCAAGCTCCCGCAGATACTCGAGGCTGCGCTGCGTCGGTGACTTAGACGCCATACGCAATCCGCTTGATATTCGCTATCGACATACCAAACGTATCGTGAATGCGCAAAATCATGGTGGCCTGTAACGACGTACGACCGTTCCGCAACTTCGAGATTGTTGGCGGAGGAACCTGCAATACACGCGCAAGCTCTGCGTCATTGCGGATGTTGTACTCACTCAACAGGTAATCAATCAGATGGCTCATAGTTACCTCAAAATGGCACGTCGCTATCATCAGCCGGTGGTTCTGGCATAGGCTTTGGTGGTGTGGCAGCGTCAGGCTTCTTCCAAGTGTTTACCTTGAGAGAGAAGTAGGTGCCGTACTGACCGTCGTTCTGCCAAGCATCCAGCTTTACAAGGATGTCGTCGGAGTCTGTTGCCTCCAGCAGTTCCTTCACATACTGCCGGTCTAGCGTCAGACTGCCGTACAGATCCGGCGACTTGGGGTGAAGTTTCTTCTGGCTGTAGTTCAGCCGCCCACTGTTGGGATACTTATTCTCCATCGTTGAATGCCTCCTTGTAGGTGCCGAATGTCTGCGTCAGTTCCTTGTAGGCTGCCGCGTCCTGCTGCTCGATGATCTTGTAGACGTTGGCGTTCGTGCGCCAGATGTCCATCACCTGCTGACGAGACTCTGCCGTGTCAAGCGCTGTAACAGTAGCCTCGACCACGACGGCAAGCCAGTCTTCAAAGTTCGTGTCAGGCTGTGCCGAGACCTTGAGCTGCCACTCGCTATCCTTGCCCGATACCTTCTTTGGCACCGCAACTGGAGGCTTCGGCGCTGCTTTAGGAGCCGCTTGCGGCGGCGCAGTCTTTGTTGCTGCGTTACCATCATCATCCTCCGGGGCAATGCCGCACGCAGCCATCAGGCTGTACCTGCGGGCATAAGACAAAGCCGAGCCAAAACCCTGGGCGTCGTGCTTGCTGGCTGGCATGAACAGCGTGCCGCCTGACAGTTGTTCACCCGACTCGTGGATGAACGTGGTGGAAACTTTTACACCAGCCTCATGTTCTTCTGTGAGCTGCATAAGGTAGATGTTGTTGTTGTTGAGTGCATCAATTACTGCCTCCACGCAGGCCGACAGATCAGCGTAGCGCGAACGGAAGTGTGGGTTGGTACTGGTCTTCAGCGCAGGTCCAAATTCTTTCTGCGCTTTGACAAGTGCGGAAGCGATGGCTTTCATTTGTTCTCCTTATTAGCTGCAATTGGTGGTGCAATTTCCTGCGTAGCAGCAGGTTGTACAAAAAGTGCAGCGACCACGGGCATCACAGTAAGTGTGGCTAGTGCAGCTTGCCCAAACCATGCCAGCGGTGGTCAGCGCCCAGATAGCGATCAGGTATTTCATAGGTCATTCTCCTTGCGGTAGTGTTTGTACTGCTCACAAAATGGTGCGACCTGACAAAAACTTTCGCAACGCGTCCTGCCGCCCTGCCTTACCTCGACCTTGTGGTCGGGAAACTTGGTTACTATCAAATGCTCTGCCTCTTCTGCCGTGGCGCATACCTTCTTCGCACGGACGCCGCCGTCTTTCATGATGGCGTAGGTAGTTGGCTTCTCCCACATCTCTTCCGGCGTACACGCTGGCATGGTGCCGCTGACTGCCGAGAAGTTCGCCTCGTTGTGCATAGCCAGTCTGTCGCGCACGAACTGCTCGCGTGTCTCGAAGTCCCACAGCGGGATGTCGATGGTGACGATAGGTGCCTGCGGGTAGCTGTCTTTGATGGCCGCTTCTCTGCGGCTCCAATCACGCACGATGCCGATGATCCGCAGGCCGGTGACAGGCGTACTCTTTACGCGCTCGACTAGCCATGCGTACAGGTTGAGCTGATCTACCCACTCTGTCTTCTCTTGCTGTACTACCCAGGCGCTGGTGACTTTGTAATCGCTGATGATGACGCTGCCGTCAGCCTGGAATTCTTGCAGGTCGATAGCACCAGAAATGCGCCAGCTATTGAACTGTGTGAACAGCCGCTCTTCGACGATATGATTGTCGTCTTTGCCGTGCTGAAGAATGTTGTGGCAGGCGGATCCGAACAGGGACCACACTTGGTCGGCTGCGTCTACTTCGATCTCATCGGCATGACGGCGGCGCAGTTGCACTAGCTGCGGTGGAGATAGGATCTCTGTCACGCTAATCTCACTGTCACCACGGCTATAAGTAGGCCGCGTGATAACGTTGACGAAGGTCTGTGGCAAGTTGTGCTTGTTGGTTAGTTTCATTTTTTGTCCTCCTGCCCTAGACTGTAGTCCTAGATGTAGGCCATGTCAATAGGTTTATGCAGACAGGAACCATGTGTTGCCAAGATGGTCGCGTGTAAACGTTTACGCACTCAAATTGACAACATTGCAGGGCAGGCCGGGAGGTGATATTGTTCTACCACTTTCTTCGCGGAAGTGATTGGCAAGTTGTTGTTGACCCCGGTACCTCCCCTTCCGGGGTTTTTTTTGTCCGCGCAGACTGCCTTGCAGGATAGATTGAAATGAAGTACAGTTGAGTTATCTGTTACCGGGTGGTGCCGGACAGTAGCTCAATCCAGCGAGAGAACGCCCAGTTAAGGCGGCTTCGTCAAAGCTAAGAAACGGTGGGATTGCACCCTTCTTATGTGGCAACCAAGCCTAAAGCCTTCTTAACTGGGCTTTTTTATTGGCAGCCGCGACCATCAAACATAGGATGGAACATGGACGGCGAGCCAACAAGAAAACAATCCGTGCAGCAACTGCACGAAGCAGTATCTCCAAAGTACGCCGTGTTCTTGCGGTGTCCATCTGGCACTCGCGCCAATTTCAAATATCTCCATGACTCGCTTGATTCAGCCGTAGAGTGCTGCCGCAGGTTCGCAGCCGACATGGCTAGTCGCGGTCATGTTGATTACACGTATTACGCCGTTGAGATCAAACACCGCGTAGGCATCGAGCGCGCCAAGATTGTTGATGAGCAGATGAATTGAGTTACCTGTCCCGGCAGGTAACCGGGCGTACCTTCCACGATAGCAGTGAGCCTGCATGGGCTGCCGAAGAGAGAACACTGGCCGAGGTCTCACCCGCCTGCGAGCCACGCAACCTGTCAGCGAGGGATTGCACAAGAGGGGGAAGCCAGTGGTGATAGACATCTTCCCCATCGAGATAATCGCTGCCTTCTGGGATTGCTAGGATCAGCTCATCATTGCTGGTCTGGGCAGGGAGGATAACCCCGAGTGTGCTCCGCAAGGAGGGGGGCTATCACCCATGGGGAACCTAAACGCTGATCACACAATAGATGCGTGTTGACAAGAACCATGTGTGGTACTATCCTAGATGTAGTGGTACAGTATTCACTAGATATAGGGAGGTGGAGATGCAAGAACAAGTGTTGCGGTTGGCGGAGCAGGCTGGGATTCTGCCGTGGGTGAAGCACGAGTGGACGGGCAAGGAGTTTGTTCATACCGATGCAGGTATGGAAGGTGATCTGGCTTGCTTGGTGCAGTTCTACCAGCTAGCAGTAGAGCGGGAGCGGGAGCGGGCGGCGATGATCTGTCACGCCTACAAGGATGTTGAATATGCCAGCGAGGAGATTGCTCGCCGGATCATTGGTCAAGCATAAGGAGGAAGAGATGGAAGCAATTTTTGAAAAGATGTTGAAAACCACCCTGTCGAACCTTCGGCAGCTAGAGGGGAAGGGGTATATCACGTACAAGGTCATCTATGGCAAGGAAGAGCATGGCAGCTTGGTTGTAGGCATTCCGAAATCGAAGCGGTCTTCCGCGCTGAACTTGCCGATGGGAACCATGCGTGATTACGTTATGCCGTACGTTGTTAACTTGCAGCCCGGCGAATTGGTTGAAATTCCTTTTGGCGAGTATCCCCCAGAGAACGTTAGATCCAACGCCTGCGCATGGGTTTCCGGCAAGTGGGGCGGCGGCACTTACACCTCAACGATCAACCGTAAGTCAGCAGTGGTAGAGCTGTACAGGTATCCGCTTGAAGAGCTACAGGAAAGAACATCATGATCCAATTCCACAGATACCGGCTGCCGCATGAGCCAACAGACTTCGGCATGGATGTCAGTTCGTTAGTCCAGTCGATGACGCGCGGCCTTGCTACGCAGCCGTTGGCAGGCATAGATCAGGTGCTGGAGATGGGCAAGAAGTATGGTCCACGGGGTAGGCTGGCTGCTATCGCCGCACGCATGGCGTTCTGGAACTGTTTCGAGTGGGACGAGATCGACTTCATGCTGCCGGAAAACTTGCCAGCAAACTTTACTTTCAAGCAAGAGCTTGTCGGGTGCATGGGGTTCGAGCGTGCTAACCGGCGGTACGGCGTTGATGAGGATGAGTATTACCTGTACACCGGCTTTGCTCGTGAATGCATAACACCCGGTGGCAGAGCATTTTACGGCCATATCAGCTATCGACCACGCAACAGCGGTCTGTTCTCCATCATCGAGAACATCGTCGCTGCGGCCATTTGTGCCGAGCTGGAGGGGTATCGGCTGCGGGTTGACCTGTCCGGCAACTGGTGGTCGTATGACGAGCCGTTTGATGAGATCTTTGCCGACGTGTTTGAGTTCACCACAGGCGACGTGCCGATGCTTCGGTTTGAGGATATGCGGGATCGGATGCTGCACCCAACATCGGAAGTGGCAAGCGAGATTGCCTGCCTGAAAGAGGGCTGGTACATGGAAATTAACTTTGCCATCAACCAGTACGTTGACACGGGCTACTCTGCCGAGCCAGATGTCGGCACGATCTTCATGCGTGGTGGGGACAAGCTGCAAACTGAAACCATCATGCCACCTGCTGGCCTGATATGGCGGGAGCTTAACTGGATGAGCCGGTTCGTGCGGCGCAGGCACCTGCTGTCAGATGATCCGACCATCGGCAACATGATCGCAAGCGGCGACCCGACCGTAATAGATCGGTCAAACCAACTCGAGGGCGGGTATTATCACTTGCCCAACCGCAAGCTGTCCTGTATCCCTATCCTCCAGAACTATGTGGCGATGACCGAAAGCAAGGTCAACTTCTCTTGCCCGTCTGCCAACCTGGTTAACGCGGCGCAGTGGAGTCGGAACGATACAGAGAACTGGAGCCTTGCCAACCCTGTCTATAGGTACCTGTTGATATGAGCTACGAGTTTGCTATGCACATACCGCTAATCGGCGGTGCGTTGATCGGCATGGGATTGATGTTGCTGATCGCATTGGTTGCATTTGTTGCGTTATTTTGGGGAGATGAAGAATGAATCTAAGTTTAGAAAAGATCCGCCTTGATGGCGGCACGCAGTCACGGGTCAAGATCGACGACAACCTAGTCGCCGAGTACGCGGAGATGATGCAGGCGGGTGTCGAATTTCCGCCAGTTGTAGTGTTTTACGACGGTACTGACTACTGGCTTTCCGACGGTTTCCACCGATACCTAGCACGCAAGCGGATCAAAGCGCCGGGTATCAAGACTGATCAGCGCGACGGCACGGTGCGGGACGCAATCCTGTTCGGCATTAGCGCCAACAACAATCACGGCAAGCGGCCAACCAACGAGGACAAGCGCAAGGGCGTGATCACTATCCTGATGGATATTGAATGGCAGGATATGTCTGATCGACAGATCGCCCAGATTTGCGGCGTGTCGCATACCTACGTTGGACAGCTACGCAAAGAGCTGAAGAGCGGCAACGTTGCCACTAAGCAAAAGCCGCGCCAACCCAAACAGCAGAAGCCTGCCGATCCGGTGGCAGAGTTTGACGAGCGTGAGTTGCAGCGTGAGACCATGCAGGCGGCGGTCAATCAGTTGCGCGAAGAGAATGAGAACTTGCAGGACAAGTTAGCTGTTGTTATGGCGGCAAGCACAGATGACATACAGAAAGAAAAAGCAGAGTCAGTCATCAAAGATTTACGCGCACAAATTCGTATGCTTGAAATAGAATTAAAGGCCGTGACTATTAGCCGCGATCAGTTCCAAGCAGAGAACGCGCAGCTTATGAAACAAGTCGCGATGTTGCAGAAGAAGTTGAAAAAGCTAGAGGCATGAGAGTCTTAGTTGCTTGCGAGTTCTCTGGCACGGTGCGCGATGCTTTTTTGAAGCGCGGTCATTACGCTCTTTCGTGTGACCTACTTCCATGCACCAGCCAGACACCAGGTGATCACTACGAAGGCGATGTCAAGGATGTGCTTGGTGATGGGTGGGATTTGATGATTGCCCATCCGCCATGTACCTATCTATCTGTGTCTGGTATGCACTGGACTGTTCGTGGATTGCGTGACCCGCAACTGACGGAGGATGCACTGGAGTTTGTTCGCTTGTTGTTGAACGCGCCGATTAAACAGATTGCTTTAGAAAATCCGGTGAGCGTCATCAGCTCTCGCATACGCAAGCCAGATCAGATCATTGCGCCTTACGAGTTCGGGCATGACGCTAGCAAGAAGACTTGTTTGTGGTTGAAAAATTTACCGCAGCTAAAAGCAACAGAGATAATTAAACCGCGTATCATCAACGGCAAGAAGCGATGGGGAAATCAAACCGACAGCGGGCAAAACAAACTTACCCCATCTGCTGATCGTTGGAAACTAAGAAGTAAAACTTACGAAGGAATTGCAGAAGCAATGGCAACCCAGTGGGGTTGAACCCAAGCCAGCGGGTGTGCTGGCAGTTAAGGAGAGTTATGTCGTTGAATCTTCGCTCTTATCAAGAGCAGACGTTGATCGCCCTGCGAGAAGGCTTTGCAAAAGGGAAGAGGGCGCAAATACTTTATGCCCCTACTGGGGCTGGCAAGACAGAGATGGCAATCGAGCTGATGCGAGCTACGAAAGCCAAAGGCAACAAAGCCGCCATGCTTCTTGATCGTGTTGTACTGTGCGATCAGACATCACGCAGACTAGAAAAGTACAGCATCGACCACGGCGTTATGCAAGCTGGTCACTGGCGCTACCGACCATACGAAAACATCCAAGTCTGTTCTGCACAGACGCTGGAGCGTCGCGGTTCATTCCCAGGTTTGAATCTTCTGATCGTTGACGAAGCGCACCAGACGCGCGAACAGACGATGGAGTTCATCAAGAACAACCCTGACATTCGTGTGATCGGGTTGACTGCCACGCCATTTACAAAAGGGCTTGGCAAGGTTTACGACAACGTGGTCAGCACCGTCACCACCAAGCAGCTAGTAGAGCAAAACATTCTCGTGCCGCTGCGTGTGTTCATTGCAAAAGAAATTGATATGTCTGGCGCGAAGAAGGTGGCTGGTGAATGGTCGCAGCAGGAAGCGTCTGAACGTGGCATGAAGATTACCGGCGATGTTGTTGCAGAGTGGATCAAGAAAACGCACGAAGTATTTGGTCAACCTCGCAAGACCATCGTATTCGCCAGTGGCGTAGATCACGGCGCACACTTAGCACGCAAGTTCCAAGAGCAGGGTTATAACTTTATCTGCATCAGCTACAAAGATGATGACGAGTGGAAGAAGCAGGTCATCGAGGACTTTGGCAAACCAGATACAAAGATTAACGGTCTGATTGCAACCGACATTCTTACCAAAGGGTTTGATGTTCCTGACGTAATGATCGGCGTGTCGGCTCGGCCATTTAGCAAGAGTTTGTCATCGCACATTCAGCAGATGGGCAGAGTCATGCGCGGCTATGAAGGCAAGGAGTTTGCCATCTGGCTTGACCACTCTGGTAATTACCTGCGATTCCGCGAAGATTGGGATGAGGTATTCGAGCAGGGTGTAGACAAGCTCGACGAGGGCAAAGAGAAAGCCAAGCGCGAACCAAGCGACAGAGAGAAAGAGGCCAGCAAGTGCCCGAAGTGCAGCGCGTTGTGGCCGTCTGCCAGTGACACTTGTTACAACTGCGGCCACGTTCGTGAGCGTAAGAACAAAGTGTTTGCTGTTCAAGGCGAGATGGTTGAGTTGTCTGGCACCTCCTCGCGTGAAAGTAAGCAGCAGTTCTGGAATCAAATGGTCTGGCTCATGCGCTATCAAGGTTGGAGCAAAGGCCGAGCATCGCATACCTACAAGGACAAGTTTGGTGTCTGGCCGAAAGGGTTGAGTGACAACACGCCGCAAGCGGTGGAGCTGGAAACCAAGCGATTCATCGACAGGAAGTTAAAACAATTTTTAAAGTCCATCGGGAGGGCATAATGGATTTCGTTTCTTTTGCCCGATCACACGGGATCATCATCAATGACTTGCCACCCATCGGTGTCTGGAAGCGTTACCCGACAGAAGATCATCCAAAGAAGCGCAACGGAGCGGTCAAGTACATGGGTACGCATGGGTTTGTCCAGAACCATGCGACCAGCACAGTCGTATCGTTGTGGAAACCAGAGTCTAGTGAGCGCAACAACTTGAACATACGATCAATCGTCATCAGTCAGGCACAGGCAGAGCAGCAGCGTCAGAAGCTGGCAACCGAGGCTGTAGGGAAGGCCGTAAGGATGCTGAACGACAGCGGCTATCGTACTCACCCATACCTTGAAGCGAAGGGGTTTCCTGACGAGCAGGGCAGCGTTCTGAACATTGAGAACAAGCCCGTTCTTCTGATCCCAATGCGACTGGGCAAAAGCCTGTGCGGAGTGCAGCAGATTTGGGAAGATGGCACGAAGAAGTTTCTTTACGGCCAGCGTACAAGCGGAGCCACCTTTGCATTTGACAACAAGGGTCTGAACATTGTTTGCGAGGGGTATGCGACTGCGCTTTCTGTTCGTGCGGCCATGAAGCAGTTGAAGCGGCGATACACAATTCATGTTTGCTTTTCGGCGGGGAACATGGTTCGTGTGGCCGAGGGGCTGGAGCCTGGCCTAGTCATCGCGGACAACGACAAGTCCGGCACAGGGCAGCAAGCGGCAGCGGATATCGGCTGGCCGGTTTGGATGTCTGATCTCGAAGGTGAAGATTGCAACGACTACCATCGGCGCGTGGGTCTGTTCGGGTTGTCGCAAAGCCTGACTCAATCAATGCTCGACATCGGTGCGCGCTGGCATGGCTAGGGTCAAATCGCCATGCGTGAACGGTTGAATCGTTGCCAGTCCTTGCATGATTTCCACGCCCAGGGCTAGGCAGCGGTCGCCATCGCCGGAGTAGTCGGAAATTACCCTGACCTGACCATCTTCATTCTCGATCAGGTACAGGGTAAACATCTTGCGGTGGTCAGTCATGGGCGCAGGATAACAGGTCGGCGGCGGCGCGTTCGAAAGCGGAGCGCGTATCGTCAATCATCTCGGCGATTTCGCGGCCAGAATAATCCTCGACGGTTTGCCAAGCGATGATGTCATCGTGCTCCAGATATTCGTCTGACCGAAGCTGATCTAATATTTCTTGATACGTCATATCGCAGGGCGCGTCTGATAGCCATTGATTTAGGGCAAATGTTTCTGCGGTTTGGCGTAGTGTGTTCATCGTCTGATCTCCTATTGTGGGTTGTCTTGGCAATACAGGAAAATTCCGTAGTCATATCCTTCTGCGTAGGCTTGATGCCGTAGGGCTTCTGTTTCGCCATCGTATGGGTTGGTGTCAGTACCGTTGTTATATGCGTCGAGCGCGCCATTTGCGTATGCTCTCGCGCATGATCGTTGTTCGGTGTTCATCGTCTGATCTCCTATCTAATGCGCTCGTAAACGGCGATGCAGCTAATAACATCGGCGTGACCTAGTGCCTGCTCCTGCGCGTGATCTGCATCTTCCGCATCACAATGAAAACTCCAGCGGCTTTCTTCTTCGTTATCTTCCTGCACGATTACTATGTATTCCCGCAGCCCGTTGTTGTATAGGCTGTAACCGATATCGTAATTTGCGCGCTCATCTTCTGGCACGATAACGACAGCCCCATTTTCGTCGCGCACCTCGTTTCCAAAATCGTCAAGGGCGATGCCTGTGCTGGTTATGTAATTAAATTCCATCGTCTGATCTCCTCAAAAGTTCTTTGCAATTTGTTTAAAGGCGCGCAGGTAGTCCAGCGCGTTGCGGTAATCGTCGCATCTGATCTTGTCGTAAAGCTCGCCATCTGGCCGATAGCATTTGACAGTCCAGAAGTGGCGCGGGCGGTCGGCTTCGATGACGGTGTGCGCGCCGTTGGGAAAAGTTTTAATTTGAATCATCGTCTGATCTCCTAGCTGGTGGCGGTTGCGCGCTCGATGATTTCGAGGGCGTGTTCTACGGCTTGCCAGGCGGCCTCGGCCTCGGCTTCTGCGGCTTCTGAATCGCGGAGTTCTTGCAGGGCGTGTGCTTCGTTCTCGGCGTATGGCAAAAGCGCGCGCAGGGCGGCCAGCAAATCCGGCGCGGCTGCTATTAGTCGGGCGTGGTTTGCTTCCTGCGCGGCGGTGGCTTCACCCATGCTGTCGCAGATACATATCGGGGTTTCGTCGGCGGCGTATACGGCGCGCGAAATGGTGCGGCCTGTTTGCCACGGTGTCGGGGCGATATTCATTGTGCTGGCTCCTGTAAACGTCTGAGCGCGACATAATGCAGGGCAATATGCGTCTGGCTCATATAGGCGGTCGGGTTCGCTGCGCTGCGTCTGATTTCGTCGGCGGTCATCAGGCGCAGAAGCGCGTCTAAGTATTGGCGGCGGGTCATGTTGGCGGCTCCTATCAAGCGGTCAAGTGGGCGAACGTGCGCGGGGCGGTCTGCTGGATTTCAATTTCAATGCCAAGCGCGGCGATATCGCGCAAGGCATGGCGGGTCAGGGTCTTAGTTCCGGCGATGCGCGCCAATATCTGCGCGTTGTCGCAAACTGGGTAAGCGGTTTCGATGCCGTAATTTTTGTCAACGCGAATAGTAATTTTCATTTTGACAACTCCATTAGTTAAACCAGCGGCGGGCGATTGATGCGGACAATTCGCGGCGGGCGGTGCGTCTAATCTCATCGCCTGTCTTGCGGTCGGTCGGTAGGTCGGCGCGAAATCTATCCCACAAGGCAGAAGCTAAAACGGCGCAAGCGGCGCGGCGGTACTCGGTCGGCCAGTATTGGCCGGTGCAATAGTCAACGGTGTATCCTGAGTCGGTTTTGACTAGCGATAAGCGGCCGGAAAAGCTACTGCGCGCGGCTTCCAGCAAATCCTCGGCTGTGATGCTGTCGCGCCAGCTAACGGCTGAGAGCATCTCGCGCGCGTGGTGTAGGTCGCGGGTGATGCTGCGTGATTCGCTGCGATAAGCGGTAGGGCAGCCATAATTACAGTATTCAAGCTGCGGTCGCTGGCGAATCCAGCGGTCAAGGGCGGCGATAATCTGGGTCTTGTCGTTTTGCATGGTCGGCTCCATTAGTTAAGGTCTAAGGCGTGTTGCTGCGGGTGGTGCGCGTGGTTCGTAAAATAAAATCGAACGGTGTAGCAGTCGGCGTGGAGTCCACTAACAGCGTCAACGGTGAAGCTGGGCTCATCGTCGGCGGTGCTAATAGTCAAGTCCGGCAGCGCGCTGAAAGTGAGCATGTAAGCGTCAAGCTCGGCGGCTTCGGTGTCGGACAGTCCGGTATAGTCGGCATTGATAAGCGCAGACAGATAATGTCCGGCGATGGTTTCCTCGTAATAGTCGTTTAAGCGGTGCATGGTCGGCTCCGATCAGAAAAGAAAAAGCACAAAAAAGAAAAACCAAAGAAACAGCGCGCCAAGCGCGCCAGCTAGCATTTCAAGCAAGGTTTGCATGGTCGGCCTTTGGGAAAAAATGAGGGTCGAGATGGTCGGCAAATCGATCTCCGCGCCAGCTGTTGACGGTAAATCTAATTTCACCGTTTACAAGTAAATCAAGGTCGAAAACCGCTATGCGCGGGTTGCTCCATTGGCCGGATTGATCGTCGGCGAATCTAACCGCTACCATGCGGCGCGGCGGGTCGGTGTTTTCCTGCATGGTGAAGGTTGCAACCTGAAAAGGTTCTCCGCATACGCCGTTGCGGTGAAATTCGCGGGTGATGTTTGTAATTTCCATGTCAGCAGCTCCAATGGTGGCCGAGCGCGGCGGCTCGGCCTGGTGGGTCAGTAGTCGAATTCATCCTCAAGGGCGGTTACAAGCCCGTCGAAGTCCTCGGAAGGGCCGAGCATTGATGCCAGCGCGAAAACGGCATCGCGCGGGTAATCCTCGGCGAGTGATTCCAGATATTCGCGGCGGTTGGCAAAGCCTTCAGCTTGGTAGTCGTTCATGGTCGGCCTCTCAGGGTTGATAGCGTGGCAGGTTGCGAACAAAAGTATTTTCCTGGTAGAGCTCGGTGTATTTGACAGGTTGTCCGGCGGCGGCTTTGGCGGCTGCAAAGCGGGCAAAGTCGCAGTCTTCCTCGAGGTAAACAAAGTCGGCGCGCTGGTATGAGTATTCGCTGATTGAATGACGAATGCCGAGCGCGTCAAGTTCGGCGCGTGGAACTTCTAACCAGCCGTGGCCAGGGTCGGTAATAAAGCGGTATGTCATGATGTAGGTTCCTTTCAGGCTTTGAGTTGGCGGTAGAGTGCTTGTGCTTCGGCACTCAGGTTGTCGACGTTTGAATCAAATCGGCCGAGTAATTCAGCGCCGGAAACATCATCGGCTAGCACGTTATATAAACTCCACAATTCACTTCCGGCGGTGCTTGTCTTGCTTGCTTCATATAGACGGTCTGCAATATGTGTCTGCATGGTCGGCTCCAATAGCGCGCTACTGGGTGCAGCGCATGGGAGTGATATTAGTCGATGCCATACATAAGTCAAGGGTGATGCAATAGGTTTCTCTATGGTATTTTTCTATCGATGAGCGCGAATTGATAGCCGCCGATAACCTGTACCGGCGGCGCGGCGGGATCAGTCCTTAAACATCGCTTTCACTACAGCATCGGCCAAGCGGACTGCATCAAGTGAATTTTCAAGTTCGGGAAAAATCTCGCATATCAGGATGTAGCAATTAGATAAGCGAATTGCTTCCTGATCTTCGGTTGCTTGTTTGGTTGCGTCGAGTTTGCTTAGTAGGCGGTTGTAGTTATTCATAATGAGTGATCAGTCCTTGTAGGTTGTAAGTGGCGGGAAATTATTGCTCCCACCTGTTAAGACGATTCAAGGCGGGAAAAGTGAGGATGTATTTTTCTATCGGGTTTGCGATATCGATAGCATTGCTATAGATTTTGCGCTGGTGATTGATTTTCTGTATTTGTTCCGGTATCGTGCGCGGCAATAGGGCGCGGCTGCGGGCCAACCTGGGCGGCGGTGAGTAGTGAGCGAAAGCGAACAGCGGCACAGAATGAACCGAAAAACCATTAGGTCACATATAAGCGCAAGCGGTGGAATAGAACAGGCAATGAGAGTGCCAAAAGGAACACTCACTCCAAAAATGAAACGATTCGCTGAGCAAATCGCCCTGGGTGAGTCAGGCGCACAGGCTTATCGCATGACGTATTCAGACAAGGCTAAACCAAAAACCGCAGGCGATAACGCCAGCAGGCTCAAGGCCGATATCAGGATTCAAGCGGAAATCGCCAGGATAGAACGGGCTAACGAGCTGGCTGCGTTGCATTCCGCTAGCGGCTTGCGCTCAATAGTCATTTCAACACTTGCCGAAATAGCAACAAACCCTGACGAGAAGGCTGCAACCAGGGTGCAAGCGGTACGCTCCATCGGCCAACTTGTCGGCGTTGATGCGTTCAGGGAAACGAAGCGCGTGGAGCACGTCAAGGATTCCGGCGAACTGCGCGCGCAAATACTCGATCAGTTGAAAGGCATGATGCTTGGCACTAATGACGCGCAAGAAGTGGATGCGACTGAACTGCTGGCAGAGTTGACAGGCGATGATTCGGCGGCAGCGGAACCCCACCCCACGGGTACACCCCCAAATGCAGAACGGGACTCCGACGCGCATGTACATACTATTCCACTCGAACCCTCCCCAGAAGAAACCGATCCCAGCGAAACACCCCCCTTGTCTCCAGAAACGCCTACCCCCCGGGGGGATATTTTTGGCGAAAAACCCTAGTTGCCATTTTGATAGTGTAAACGTTTACACACAGCAAGTTTTATGCCAGATGTTTTGATAAATAGAGAAATGGTAATGCGTCGGCGGGAGAGGACGTATGAGGAGTGTATGGAGGTCGGGATGACGCCGGTGCAGAAGGAAGTGTTTTTGGTGATAGATGAGTGGTGGCGGCGGTATGGGTTTGGGCCGTCGATCCGGGATATATGCCGGATACGTGGGAAGGGCGGGATGGGGAATACGAGTGAGATTATTGAGCGGCTGGTGAAGTTGGGGGTGGTGAAGCGGTTGAAGGGAAGTGGGAGAAGTGTTCGGCCGGTGTATATACAGTTTAGGAATCTGGAATGAATAGAGACGAGCAGTTGTTGTTGGAGGCGTTCCAGATGCTCTACCAGGTGTATAAGGAGCAGAAAGCTGGGCGGAAGTATTTTCGGCCGGTGAGTATTTATCCTGTATTGGCGAAGATACAGAAGCGGTTGGATAAGCCTGTGCGGCAGGAGGCGATGTCGATAGTGGCTATGCGAGAGAAGGCAAACTGTCCGTGGACTTGAGTGAGTTGATAGGCAAGTTGCCTGCGGCGGAGCAGGAGAAACTGCTGGAGCAGGTGGGGCAGTATCGAGACGCGCTCGTGCGGGAGAAGGCGCAGCAGTCGTTCATGGCCTTTGTGAAAGAGATGTGGCCGGGGTTTATACATGGCCGACATCATGCGTTGATGGCAAAGAAGTTTGAGGAGATCGCGCAGGGGAAGTTGAAGCGGCTGATCATCAACATGCCGCCGCGACATACGAAAAGTGAGTTTGCCTCCTATCTACTACCAGCGTGGTTCTTGGGTAAGAACCCAGAGAAGAAGGTCATCCAGACGTCGAACACGGCCGAACTGGCGGTGGGGTTTGGTCGGAAGGTCAGAAACCTGGTGGATAGCGAGCAGTACGGGAAAATCTTCCCGAATGTTGGACTGCGTGTGGATTCGAAAGCGGCTGGCCGGTGGGCAACCAGCCACGGCGGGGACTACTTTGCGATTGGTGTGGGCGGTACTGTTACTGGTAAGGGCGCGGATCTGCTGATTATTGATGACCCGCACTCGGAACAGGAAGCGAGGTTAGCGCAGGGCGATCCGACGGTCTTTGATTCCGTGTATGAATGGTACACGTCAGGTCCGCGGCAACGTTTACAGCCGGGCGGGGCGATTATTGTGGTGATGACGCGCTGGTCGGATAAGGATTTGACTGGTCGCGTGCTGAAATCTGACTCGACTGAGTGGGAAGTTATCGAACTACCGGCCATTTTGCCGTCGGGAAGTAGCCTCTGGCCTGAGTTTTGGTCGCTAGACGAGCTGTTGGCACTGAAAGAAGAGCTGCCGCCGTACAAATGGAACGCTCAGTACCAGCAAAAACCCACAGGTGAAGAGGGTGCGCTAGTAAAAAGGGACTGGTGGCAGGTGTATGAGGGGGATAGAGCGCCGCCGTGCGAGTTCATCATCCAAAGTTGGGACACTGCGTACACAAAAAACCAGCGGAGTGACTATTCTGCGTGTACGACATGGGGTGTGTTCCACCGGGATGAGGACGAGAACGATGTGAACATCATTTTGTTGGATGCTTGGAAGGGAAAAGTGGAATTTCCTGACCTAAAGCAGAAGGCAAAGGAGCTGTATGACGAATGGCAGCCTGATTCCTGCATTATTGAAGCGAAAGCGGCGGGGGCACCGCTGATATTTGAGCTACGAAGGATGGGTGTGATGGTTTCCGACTTCACGCCGACCCGTGGCAACGACAAATTCGTGCGTTTGAACAGCGTTACAGACCTATTTTCTTCCGGTAAAGTGTGGGCACCAGATACCCGGTGGGCGTCGGAGGTGATCGAGGAGTTTGCGAGGTTCCCGAACGCCGAACACGATGACTTAGTGGATTCCGGGGTACAGGCATTGATGAGATTTCGACAGGGCGGCTTCCTGCGTCTGGGTTCAGACGAGGAAGATGAGCCTATGGGCTTGCAGCGCAAGCGGGTTTACTACTAAGGATGAATGATGGCGACAAATATTGACAAGGCGCTGTATCAATTGCCTGCTGGCATGGACGAAGAGGTGCTGGATGCCGAGCCAATTGAAATTGAGATTGAGGATCCAGAGTCCGTGTCTATCGGAATCGGTGGTCTGGAGATTGAGATTGAACCGGGCAAGATGGATGACGAGTTCAGCGCTAACTTGGCTGAAGAGATGTCGGATTCGGAACTGCAAAGTCTAGCCGGTGATCTGCTAGGCGACTTTCAGGATGACATCGACGCCAGAAAAGACTGGATGAAGACGTATGTCGACGGCCTCGAGCTGCTCGGCATGAAGATCGAAGAGCGGTCAGAACCGTGGGAAGGTGCCTGCGGTGTGTACCACCCGCTGCTGTCAGAAGCGCTGGTGAAGTTCCAAGCCGAGACGATCATGGAAACGTTTCCGGCCAGCGGCCCTGTCAAGACCAAGATCATCGGCAAAGAAACGCCGGAGAAGCGGGACTCTGCCGAGCGCGTTCGGGACGATATGAACTACCAGTTGACGGAAGTCATGACCGAATACCGGCCTGAACATGAGCGCATGTTGTGGGGCTTGGGTCTGGCAGGTAATGCGTTCAAGAAGGTGTACTACGACCCGTCGCTTGCTCGGCAGGTATCGGTATTCGTACCGGCTGAAGACGTGGTTGTTCCCTACGGCGCAAGCAATCTGGAGTCATCCCCGCGTGTGACGCATGTCATGCGCAAGACCAAGAATGATCTGCGTCGGCTGATGGTGGCTGGCTTCTATCGTGATATCGACCTGCCCGAACCAGAGAATGCGCTGGACGATATTGAGAAAGAGATTGCGGAGAAGATGGGCTTCCGCGCTACCACGGATGATCGGTACAAGATTCTTGAAATGCAGGTGTATCTGGATTTGCCGGGGTACGAGGATGAGGACGAGGATGGCGAGAAGACAGGGATCGGACTGCCATACATTGTAACTATCGAAAAAACTTCCCAAGAGGTTTTATCTATTAGGCGCAACTGGCGACCAGACGACGACACGTATCAAAAGAGGAACCATTTTGTTCACTACCCATATATTCCCGGCTTTGGATTCTATGCCTTCGGCCTTATTCATCTTATCGGTGCTTTCGCTAAGTCTGGTACTTCTATTATTCGTCAGCTTGTTGATGCTGGGACTTTATCGAATCTGCCGGGAGGTCTCAAAACCAAAGGTATGCGGGTCAAAGGAGATGACACTCCAATTGCACCCGGCGAGTTTCGAGATGTGGACGTTGCCGCCGGAACGATCCGCGACAACATTCTTCCGCTTCCGTACAAAGAGCCGAGCCAAGTTCTTCTAGGCTTGATGAATCAGATCGTTGAGGAAGGTCGCCGATTTGCTGCGGCGGCAGACCTCAAGATCGCTGACATGTCGGCCAACTCTCCGGTCGGCACGACGCTGGCTATTCTGGAGCGCACGCTCAAGGTGATGTCGGCAGTGCAAGCGCGTATCCACTACGCGATGAAGCAAGAGCTGAAGCTGCTGAAAGACATCATCCGCGACTACACGCCGGACGAGTACGACTATCAGCCGGTCGAAGGTACGCCGCGTGCTAAGAAGTCGGACTATGACGACGTGGATGTGATCCCAGTGTCCGATCCTAACTCGGCCACGATGGCACAGAAGGTTGTGCAGTACCAGGCTGTGATGCAGATGGCGCAGGCCAACCCACAGATTTACGACATGGTGGAGCTAAACCGGCAGATGCTGGAAGTTCTGGGCATTAAGAATGTCGGCAAGCTGGTGCCGAGCGCCGAGGATCAGAAGCCAAAAGATCCGGTGACAGAGAACATGAACGTACTAAACGGCAAGCCGGTCAAGGCGTTTATCTATCAGGATCACGAAGCGCATATCGCCGTGCATCAGGCGGCCATGCAGGATCCAAAAGTTGCGCAGCTTGTCGGTCAAAACCCGAAAGCGCAGATGATCATGGCGGCTGCGATGGCGCATATCAACGAGCATGTGGCCTTCCAGTACCGGATTGAGATTGAAAAGCAGTTGGGTGTACCGCTGCCAGACATGGACAAGCAGTTGCCGGAAGAAGTGGAAGTCGAGGTTTCTCGCATGATGGCAGCAGCGGCAGCCAAGCTGTTGCAGAAAGATCAGGCAGAGATGGCTCAACAGCAGGCGCAGCAAGCGGCTCAAGATCCGCTGGTGCAAATGCAACAACAGGAGTTGCAGCTCAAGGCGGCAGAAGTCGAGATCAAGAAGCAGAAGGTATTCATGGATGCTGCGGCAAAAGCAGATCAGATGGAGATCGAGAAAGCTCGGATCGAGGCGCAAGAGCGTATCGCAGGCGTTCAGGCCGGTGTCAAAACAGCGGCAGAGAAGGCCAGATTGGAAGCGGAGATGGAAGTCAAAGGCGTGGAAATTGGCTCACGAATTGCCAAGGATCGCGCAGAGATGCTCCGCCCTACACCATCAAAA
>Ga0181363_1000178_pt1 | contig 19100 bp, 1 predicted proteins | sample Fa13NDMLBSN_FD_130109 | JGI IMG/M metagenome (GOLD analysis project Ga0181363, IMG submission 130109) | Freshwater viral communities from Lake Michigan, USA - Fa13.ND.MLB.S.N | ecosystem: Environmental > Aquatic > Freshwater > Lake | place: USA: Michigan | collected 2013-09-23
AGTTGCAGTTGAATTAAATCCTATTCTATCACTAAAATAACTTGTCCCCTGCACCTGCAAACGCTGACCGCCATCGGTGGTGGTTCCTACAAGGAGGTTGCCATTTGGAAAATTTATATTTAAATAAGTTCCATTACCTATAGTTAAAATACGATTTGCAGCAAGGCTTGATATTGATTGTGTTATAATTCCATTATCTCTATTATCTCTTATTTGACCATCAAAACCAAAATTTCCTGTTACATAAGCACTTCCACTCACTTGCAATGTAGCAGTTGGTACATTAGTCCCAATCCCCAACCTTGCATTAGCAGCATCCCAAAACAGATTATTTGAACCCGTCTGACTATTCGTTCCATTCCAATATGCAACTTGTCCAGTTGCACCGCTTCCACTTACATTACCTTCACTTAACCAAGAGGTTCCATTATAATAGTCATTAGTGTTAGTTGTAGTGTTATATACTTGTAGACCTGTTGCAGGAGTTGCTATAGCATCTCTCTGAACTGTAGTCATTCTAGGTTGGAGGAAGCCTAAAGTTGTACTAGATAATTCTAATACAGATGATGCATTTGCTTGAACAATACCTTGACCAATTCCAACTCTTATAGATCCTAAAGTAGTTACTGTCAAGGCGTTAGTCATACCGCCATTATTGGCTCTTATTCTTCCAATTGTATTTGTTGAATCATAATCTATATTAATTCTATTGAAATCACCTAAAACAAGTTTATCCTGTATTAGAAGTTCAGTGGTAAAACTTGAATATGAATTAAATATATTAAATCTTGGGTTTCCGTTAACACTAAAATAATGTTCTCCATTATTTTGTATTCTATATTGTTGTTGGCTGCTATTATTTTGTATTAATAATGCATTAGTCGCACTCGTTGCTCCACTTCCCTTAATAAAAACATCACCATAAACTTGCAAACGTTGACCGCCATCGGTTGACGTGCCAAATAAATAGTTGCCCCCTGTGTTAAAAATGGAAGCAGACCCTGACATACTTAAACTAACCTTTGAATTATATGAGTTATCTTGAAAATCAAATGATGTAGAAAATGCTCTAAGCCTAACACTTGTCCATCTTAAAAAACCATTGTTAAGTAATGTGATAGCATCTCCACTTGCTCCTGCATCAACTGAAACTGCACCATTCAGCAAACTTGTCCCCTGCACCTGCAAACGTTGACCGCCATCGGTGAATGTGCCTCCATTTTGGAGTAGGAGATTTCCTGTTAAACCAAACAATCTCATTTTCTCTACTGACTTTGTTCTAAACAACAAGTCACAACTCGGAGCACTTCCATTAACATCAATTATTCCAACAGCATTATCATGTGACAAAACAAGATTATTTGCACAACCAAAACATCCATCTACATGTATGGTATGAGCTCCTGTTCTAATGCTATTTGCAACACTTAATTGATTTGGAGGTGTATTTGTTCCAATTCCCAACCTACTATTAGCAGCATCCCAAAATAAATTATTATTCCCTGCCTGTGCCGATGCTCCTGTCCAATATGCTACTTGTCCTGTTGCTCCTGAACCACCAACTTTTGAATTGAATATTATCCAATCAGCTGAACTCAACGCACCCCTATTTGTTGATGATGCTGTTGGTAGATTGAATGTATGTATATCTATGGATGAGTTGATTGCAAAGTCTGTTCCTGCTGAACCTGTTGCAAAATATTGTACTTGTCTGGTTAATCCGTTAAGAGCTGTTAATCCGTTTGAGAATGTTGTTACAATTTGAGAAAGATTGTCACCTTCTGTGTGTAGTGTAATTGTTCTATTACCATCAGTGTTACCATAAACTCTTATTGCAAATCTGTCGTTTACAGTGATGATTGTTTCTGGTACAGCAATAGATGTAAAGTATATGTCTACAGATGTTCCGTTTGTTATGTATTCTGGATTAGCTGCTCCTGAAGAAATCAGTGTGAATGTTGTACCATTGTAAATATACAGCTCAACATAGAAATATGGAGCACCTGTTACATCTGAAGAGTTGAAATAGAATTCTATGTTCCAGTTACCTGCAGGAATCAATAACAATCCTGGATCTAAAGGATCTGTAATAAATTGAGAAATCAGTCCAACTGTATTAGTTATGCTGAAGTTTGTTCCAGGACCACCTATTACAGGAGTTTTATTTATTTCATAATATGTAGATCCACCAAATGTTCCTTGGTTAACTGATCCATTTAGATAGTAGGATACAGCAGATCCACCACCACCGCCTGATGGAAAATCTCCAAGAAGACCGTCTCCCCTAACATACTGTGAAGCTAATCCTGCAGCAGTGATTCCTATTACACCACTTGATGTAATTGGACTATTTGAAACATTGAACGCTGGAGGCATAGTTATGCCTACAGAAGTGACAGTTCCTACATTCCATGTTCTATTTGCTGACAAATCATATGATGTACCATTGATTGATAGGGTTCTTGTAGTAGGGACAAATCCTGGGAATGCAACACTATAATCAGGAATATTCAGTGCTCCAGACAAACTATTAAATGTAGATGGTCCTGTAGATCCTACAGTTGTGAGAGATACAGCGTTCTGTTTGTTATTGAATATGTTCCAATCTGTAGAACTAATATAACCATTTGATGTTGCTGATGCCTGTGAAATACTTATAATAGGATTTGGACCTGCTGTAATACTTATTGGAAGGACAGCACTTATGTTAAGAACTGCGTTTCCAAATGCCTCATCTATTTTTTGTAGAGCTTCTTGGAGATTGTCATTTGTATTGATGCCTGTATATATCAAGTTTTCTCCTTCGTAAAATACGCAGGTGGAACTTAATAAAACAGGACATGCTTTAGCAGAACATAGAACGTTCATGTGTTATATATAAATGATTGAAATAGAAGTAGTTATGTAAAACAAGACACATTCTACATGCTGGAGACTGAGCAAATTTAATCAATCTCCAGCATCTACAATGGCCTATATAAATTTAATTGGCATAATATAGCTATCTACTGTCGCCTAGCTTCAGCACTCACTCTTATCCCTAACTCTTTAGCAAGTTCTGGATCAATCAATGGTAGGAATTCATTTTGGAACTGTGAGGGTCCAGGTATTAAATCCAAGAATCTTTTAGTTGGATGAGCTTTATCCATAAGATCCTCATCTCCTGTTAGTTGACCTTGCACTTCTTTTCTTAAATCTGCAATAGCTTTCTCAGCTCTCACTGCTATACCAAGACCAGGAATAACACTACCTCTTGTCATACTTTCAAATGACAAAGGATTATAATAGAAAGAAAGTTCGTCCTGTACTTTGGACATCACTTTTATATAAAACTTGTACTTATTAGCAGTGATTGGATCTTCATCTTCTGGAGGAATAGCAGCTTTGGCAGCAATCAATACAGCCATTGTAGAGAACAATAATCCAAGTTCTCTAACTGTTCTACTAAGCTCTTGTCTCATTAGATCATAAAACTCCTCATCTGTTATTTCTAAATCCTTTCCTGTTTTTTCTTTGTATGCTATTCTTTTCTCCTCAAGGATACTGTTCATGATTTCAATTCCTTGTTCATCTCCTGAGAGGATGTGCTTCATTTTAAGTATGTTAAACATTCCTAAACGAGCCCAAGTTTTTACAAACACCCTAACTCTACCATATTCCCACTCATCAAGTTGTTCGTTCTTTTGTATATCTAATGTACGTTCACTGATTTGTTTAGGGATCCAGTTCCTGAACATCATGAATGACTTGAGGATAGTGTCTCTTCTATAGTCAGCTTTGTTATCTCTACTCATCTGACCGTTTAGCTTTCTGCTATACTCAATCACCTTAACACGATATTTTGCTATTTCTTCTTGATCAACACCAGGAATTACCAATTTATCGTTTTCAATCTTTGCCACCTTTGACAAAGATTTTGTTTCCTGCAACTCCTTCACCCTATCTTCAAATGTTTTTTCAAGAGCCCTTCTTTCAGCATTTGACATTATCAACTTGCCAGACTCATCTTTTGCATATTTAGTTTCCCTATCCTTAGTTCTCAGGTATTGACGGATGTTTACCAAATTACCATCAACAACCATAGTGTTATCATTGAAAGCCAATGCATTAGCATATTGAAGCTTTCTTTCTGGCCAAGAGTTGGTCACCATTGCAATATCAATCAATGACCAAGAGCTAAGATATTTTAAATATCCTTGTTTCTTGGCTAGCTTTCTTTGTTCTTCTTGGACAATATCCTCATTGATTGGGACTATTGTATCCAGAAGTGCTTTGTCAATAGTAGAAAGCCCCACTCCAGTGGTAACATTTGCATTCCTTTTTTGGAACTCTCTAAACCTATAAAATCCTCCAGCATTAATAAATGCATGGAAGTTTACACCAAAGTAGTTAGGAATAGCAACAGCAAGTTTTAAACCTACAGCCAAGGCTTGTGTAAGAGCATTTGAGTTCTCTAATGCCTTCTTTACATTCACCTGTCTTTTCTCCTTAACATCTTTATCGCTACCAGGAACTGCTTCAACCACTTTACCAAGAGCAACGTTTCCTATTGAGTCTAGGTTCTCTGTAAGACCATAGAGATAGTCGTCTAATATCTTCTCAAGAACATCAGCGTTCTTATTTGAGCTATCATCCACCTTAGCATCTCCTAGAGCATCGTAAACAATTTTATTGTTCTCTACAATTATATGTCCTTTGGATTTCTCTACGGAATGTAATGTTAGTAGGGTGTTTTCCATCTCTGTTCTAGCCTGATATTCCATCAATGACTTTATCCATAATGTACCCACCTTTGTGAGGTCTTTGGATAACTGCTCAACAGATCTGCTAGTTCTTGTAAAGTATTTAGGAATGCTTTTTTTCAACCTGCCTGTTTCAGGATCAGTCCTTGAAAAAGAAACATCTTCATAGTCTCTTGTTGTATATAGATCTTTGAACAAATCTTTTGCTTGAAACTTAACATCTTTTGTTTGTGCAAGCTTGTCAATTATTGTAGCTTCTACAAGAGGAAAGAAAGATATTCCCTTTCTATCAATGTAGCCCATTTCTCTAGCCTTCTGGTTCAAACTTACATAGAATTCCCACATCTTTAGAGCAGCAGGATTCTTAGCCATTTGTTTATAGTCCTCAGAATAATGATCTTCTTCTTTCATTGTTCTGTTGAATATATAAGCAAACTGATAACCTTTATACCCATTAAAAGACTCACGATTGATATCTAAGGAGTCTTGTAGTTTCCTTATTCTATATTCCCTAATATCAGAGTCTCTCTCTGGATCAGATGAGAACTTAGTGAGTTCAAGTTCTTTAATTCCTCTATCTATGGCTTCTTTAGCAAACTTGTCATACTCTTCCTTATTCATATTCTCAAGGAAGAACTTCTTGTCTTTAGAATCTTTTGCTTTAGATATTTCGTTCCAGAACTTCTTGTCAATTTTCTTTATAAGTACAAGCTCATCTCCTTCAACGTTACCAATCATATCAAAAGCACTCTTGCCCTGAGCAGCAGCTTCTTTCTCAAGCTCAAGAACAAGAGGTGTGTATTCAGCAACTAACTCATTGGTTTTCAATGCTACAACACTACTAGACTTAAGTATTGCATTAGATGCAAGTCTGATAATCTTTGGAGAAAGCTTTGTTCCTTCAAGGAATGTTTTAGCAATAAATTCAAGTTCTTTCTCAGCAGACAATACGTTTTCTTTTGTCTTCTCAGTAGTGAACCCTTGCTTTAAGGCATATTGTACAACAAAATCTCTTTGGAGTTCAGTGATTCTTTCAAGCATCCTATCTGTAGAATCAGCCACCTTTGCCAATCCATCAAACACTTTCTTCTCTTCTTCATTCATCTTATCCTTAGGAGTGACAGACAAATAAATATCATCAAGCTTTGAGAACTTCTCAGCACTAGCCTTAAGCTCAAGAAGTTCACCTAGTTTAGTTGCAACATCTTCTTGTGTTAATTTAGAATAATCTATGTTCTCAAAGTCTTCAAATGCTTTCTTTGCTCTATCTAAGAATGTAGCAGCTACATTATATAGAGGAGAGAAGTCAAGTTTCATGTGCAAGAAACGTATAGCTTTAGATAATTCATTTAGCTGAATGTTCTTTTGAAACTTCTCTTCTGGACCTACAGATTTTTTATAAAGCTTTGACCATTGGTTCTTCAAAGACTGAACCAACTCATCCACCTTCTTTTTATTTGTAGACTCTGTATCCAAAGCTACAGGAAGTAGATAGAGTTTAGTTTCTTTCAAGCTATCAAACTTTCCAATCTCTAATGACTTGAGAATCAACTTACTATCTCTATCACCTTTTATAGCATAATCATAATTAGCAATAAAAGGAATCATCCTTGTTCTTCTCAACTGATTAGGTTGTACACCATAGTTGTATAACATCTTGGTATATTCACCCATCTGTGCTTTCCATTCATCTTGTTTATAGAATGGAATATCATCATTGGTAGTTTTGTCAAAGTTGGTGAACTTCCAGTCATACACATCCACCTTAACATCTTTTGTACCGTCTTCTTTTACAACAGGTTCAATAGCAATAAGATCTATAGTGGAAGCAATCATTTTCCCCTTTTCATTAACAGCCATTCTTTCTACAAGAAATCTTGTACCTGGGGAATAAGATCTTACTAGATCCTCTAGATAGGATCTAATACCTTTTTGTATAGTGGAATTTAATTCTGTATCTAAAGGAGTGTCTGTAAACTCAGCTTTAGCATATCCATCTATATCAAGCAAATTATTTTTTAAAGTGTTTTCAATAAACCCATGTCCAGCCAATCCCCAATCTTGTTTATATCCATCTTGCTTCTTATCAAACTCACTGCGTTCATTATCGTTTTTACCCTTTATCTTCTCAGTTACAGATAGCGCAACTCTCTTACCATCAAATAGATAGTGTCTTTTATCCTCAGCAGTTTTAGGATTTAATACTAGTCTATTATCCCTATCTACAATTGTATCGTATATCTTATTTACATTATCGTTATCGATCTGTAGAAATATATCAGCTCCAACAATGTCAGCTGTTGTACCTCCCACTCTACCTTCAATAATTTGTGTAGCAGCTTCTCCAAACAAATCAACGTTTGTTTTATTGTACAAAGATTTGACAAAATCTAGAATAGCATTCCAAAGTCTTTGAGCTACATTCCTTTCTTCCATCTCAAGAAGTGAAGGGAATTCTGTGTTTCCTTCTGACTGAAGAACTATCTTCTCATATATAAGTTTGTCTACAGCTTCTTTCTTAATCTTACGAATATCTGGTTTACCATCAGGGAGCTGGTAGTATTTATTGTTCTTGTATTCATCAAACACTTGTTTGTAAATCTTATACTTCCCAATCTCTTTGATCATTTGTGTCATGAGATCAGGATTAACTTGCTCTATAATAGCAGACGCTATGTGTACTAGCTCCTCTCCAAGAGCTACATCTTCCCTACCAAGAGCAACTGCTACTACTCCTCTAGCCAAATCAGCTACACCGTTTACAGAATTGATATTAAGTCCAGCTTGTTTAGCATAATCAGCTAGGTCTTGTATATCAATACCCATTTGTTTAGCTGCTTCTTTTATCTTCTTAATAGTTTCTGCAGAAGACTTAGATGCAGGAAGTCCTTGTGTTTGAAAAAGAATGGCTTGTTGTTCCCTCTCAGGAACAATATTTATTTCGTTCCATGTATTACCATATTCATCTGTAACTTGTTTAGGGCTATATCCCTGCTTCTTAAGAATGTTAGCTACAGTGTTTTCATAGAAATTGTAGATTGGTCTTAGAGCACCAAAGCCTTCTTTCTCTAGACGATCTAATTCTTGTTTTACCGTATCAATCTCTTTGTTATTTTTTTCTATACCAGAATTGGCATTTTCTATTTTCTCTTTTTGTAATTCTCCAGAGTAAAATTTTTCTTTTGCTTTCTCACTTAAGATAGTAGGATCTATTTTTTCTGTCTTAACATTTTCTAAAAGTTCATTTTGTTGCTCAAGACTTTTAATTCTATCTTCCTTCTGCTTCTTAAACTCTTCTAAAGACTGATGTCCTTCCACCTTACTGGCCGTATTGCCAGAAGGGAACAACACTTTCTCATATCCTTTCTTAGCTGAGTCTTGGATGATAGACTTAACAAAGAATGTCACCCAGTTAGATCCTTGGTTTAATAGTTGTAGGAATTGATTTCCCTTTGAAGATTCTTTTAATTCGAGTTCATTAAATTCTTTTAATTCTTGTCCAGATAATCCTTCAGTTACTTGAGCTTGTCTTAAATATTCTAATCTTTCAGAATCAGTAGTTCTTTCTTTACTTAGTTGAGAGCTATCTCTACCCTTCTGAAACAAATCAGATTGTACTTCTAGTATTCTACGAGTTTTACTAGAAAGACCTGTAATTGTAGGATTTTCTATACCAGAAGCTTCTAAAAACTCTTTATAATATTTTCCACCTTTAGTTCTATCATCACTTCTAAACCAACCTATTCCTTGGTCTGTAGCAAACTGAGCATGTCCTTTAATGCTAGGTGTAATAGCTGGTGTAGCTATTTCATTCTCTGTATAATTGGTTCCTCCTGGAACTGTTAGATTGGAGTAGTAACTACTTGTTGTATTGTTGGAAGCTTCTGCACTAGCTTTGTTAAACTCATCCTTATCTATAAAAGTAGTTTTACCATTCTCTGTAAACCAATACTCTCCTGTAAACCTATCTCTTGTATAACTTTTACCATTATAATCAAAGCTGCTATAATAACTATCAATTTGATTTTCAGGAGACGCCATTGATGTATTAATCTCAATAGCATAACTATAATCAGCCAATATGTTGGTAATCAATTCATTACGATCTGTAGTGTTGTATTGCTTAAGAAACTCTATTTGTTCTTTGGGAATGCCAAGATCAGCTTGCATCTTCTTCCAGAAGAAATCACCAGAGATTTTATTCTTAGCTACAGCATTGAAGAACTGATCTGCTTTGGGAGACTGTAATAAATTAGTAGCTTTTAAGGTGTAGTTTACACCATCTACATCAATCTCAGCCAATAAAGGATTTCCTATTCTATCAAGAGCAGATTTGAATTCTGGACTATTTGGATTTATACAAGCCATGTTAATAACATTCTTTAAGTTTAGTTATTGTGTTTTCTCTATCCTTCTGAAGAGCTTCATTGATATAATTCTTGGATTGCTCTTCTGTTAACTTATGCTTAGTAGCAAAGTTAGACAATATTTCCTGTTTTCTTTCAGAAGTAAAATCTTCTAGTATATCAAAACTTACAGGTTGTGCACCTTTAACCATTGTATTTTCACCTAGAGAATTTACAGAATTTGGTCTAATGTGTGTTGTAGAATCTGGATTTAAAATATCTTGTCTTCTCGCTTCATTAGGATGTACATTAGTAATAAACCTAGCCTTTACACCAGCTTTCATTCCCAACCTAGATTCCTTTTCATACTCTTCTTGAGATATGATTTTCCATACATTATACTTATCATCCTGTACCTGGTCACCAACTTTAAATTCTTTTATAGCCTTTGTAACATTGACTGTAGGTTGTGCAGGTATATCTTCTTCTTCAACTGTTAGTGCCATTATAGGCATAACTCCAAAGTATGAAAGGATTGTATCATCTGTAATAGTTTCATCTGATTTATTAAACCCATTATCTATTACAGACTTCTGAGCAATGTTATAGAACTCTTTTGCAAATATGCCATCACCCCATGCATTTATAGCTTTATAAATAAACACTTTATTTCCACTACCTCCATCAACCATTCCAACTTTCTTAAACAACCCTTTGTTTACATAAGAGTAGTCACCTCTCTGCCTCATTTCTCTTTTCTGTTTGGCAGAAATTTGTTTTTCATATGTATAAACAATTACATCATAATTAGTTTCTTCAGCACTGATTGGTAACTTAAGAAGAATTGGTAACTCTTTGGCTTTCATTGCATTATACACCTCAGGTTTAAACATCATGTTGGTGTTATATTCTGTAAACCCAGTCATCCAATCCACTCTATACTCTGCTTCCATGTGAGGAACTACATCATCGTAGTTCCAGAAAGTTCTTTCAAACACATTTAAATCTTTGAATTCTTTTATAGACATTATTGGAAGATCAGCCAATACATCATTGTACACATTCAAAAAGTCATCATAAGGAAGAAGGTTTGTAAAAGACACTGTAGACTGAGTGAGTCCAGATTGTAGAACAGATAGTTTTACTAGGTCATCGTACAGAGCTTCATTACCCTCACTCTTGAGATAGTTCTTAATTTCTTTGAATGCGTATATAATCTGGTTCTGATCATACACCTTATTTGGCTTATTCTTGAATTTCAGATTATTAACTTCTTGTTCACCATCTGCAAAATCAGGAGTTAATGTCTTGATAATGTGATTGTTATATAATGGGTGTGCAGAATTTTTCTTAATAGGAGTAATAAAATCATTCACCTTCTTAGCTACATTCTTTTCTTTAGATATGAGAACATCTTGTATATCGCTGTTCCAACCTTTCTGAGTTTGTGTTGCCCAGTCAAACAATGTTGCCACCACCCTTTGGGAAGTTTTAACAAAGTCTCTGTCATTCATTTTCACATAAGTCTTCAGAACATCCTGCACTGTTTCTCTAATAGTTCCCTTTCTATCTGAGAGAAGGATTTCAGAAAGTGCCTGACGTACATCAATAGCACCATCTTTCAACTTTCCTAAGAAAGAGTTTTCAAGAATAGCATCTGCTGCTGATAATGTTTCACCTCCTACAGTTGATGCAAACACTGTGTTCCTTGCTTTATCTAATTGATACAGCTTCTTGAATATCAAGAAAGGATCATTGAATGATGCTGTATCAAAGTTAGTACCTTGTGTAACATAGAACAACTGCTCACCCATCTTAGCATATTTCAAAAATTCACGGAGTATGAACTTTTGTTCAGCTATTTGAGATGAAGTGAGGGTTTGTTTACCTGGGGTTTCTACAAACGTTTTACCAATCATGTCCAACAAACGTTCGTTTGAAGGCACTGTTGAAATCTTAAGGTTTGAAGATCCTTTATATTTCTTGTCAATATTTTTTCTCAACCTGTCGTTAAACAACCATGTGCTTCCTTTTTTCTCAAGTTCACGTAGGTATTCACGAACAATTGGTTGGTTCATGAAATATGCTACAGACTCTACAGGTACTCCCACCTTAATCAAGAACATCCATGTAGAGGCTACATTTGGTGTAGCACCAAGTTCCATAATCCATGTATCCTTGGAGATATCCACATATCCATCTATAAACTGACCAAGTATGTCAGATATGTTATCTGGATCTTTTTCTTTGGCATTCTGAATCATAGAAATTGTAGGATAGGATTTTCCTCCTATTTCTATACTGTTGTATTCATTGAAATTGATTTTACCATCACCCAAGAACTTCCTATCCTGAAGACTAAGATTACCCATCCTTCCTTCAAAGTCAATATATATCGGTGCCCTCTGATTCAGAGAGTGATTAGTTTGGTTAACCGCTGCAATACCAATTGCATACTTACCTGTTACAAAGGCATGCCTCAATCTAGACATAAACCTTCTACTAAGCATGTTACTAGCTACATTGTAATCAAATGATCCAAGTCCAAGCTTAGCAACAATTTCTTTAGACAAACCCTTCATCTGATCAGCAGAGTTGGGCTTAATCAGATTATCAAAGTTTAGAGGATGAGATGTAAGTTTTTGCAAAGATTCAATATATCCATTCTCTAAGGACTTCTTGTAATCACTTCTTTTCTTAAACCTATTTCTAATCTCTTCTCCAGTTCCTTGGTAAGGAATAAGTCTCACTTCACCTGTTGTTTTATTAACATCAACGTTCTTTAGATATACGTTGAGTTTATCAATATCAAAGTCAGATCCCACCTTCTTAACCAGAGCTGAAGGAATTACCACAGCATCTCCAAATTCCTCAGGGAGGAATCTTTTGATTACAAATGAATCAATAGAGTTTTGTTTCTGTGTAGGAATACGGAAACCGATTCCTTTCAGAAGTTCTGAATTTTTAAATTGTTCAATAAGCTCATCATCAGTCAAGTCACTCTTGAACCATCTAGCTACCATGATTTCACATACACGCTCACCGTCTTTCTCATAGAATCCAAGAACATCAGAGGTGTATATACCATTTTTCACCTTCCTTGTACTCTCAAGAAGTGTAGAAGGAATCTGTACCTTCATACCACCACTCATCTTTGGAGACATTACATTCCTATCAGCAATTGAATACAGAATGTTTCTAATTTGCTGGTACGCAGGAGTGGCTTCAAGAATCACTGCCCCACTCTTATATCCTTTAAGAGCTGCGCTGATATTATCATTCACTTCTCTTTTAGTAATCTCATTCTTAAGAGCATCAGCCACTTTATCAAGACTGTCAATCTTATATCCATCTTCCACTTTAGTCAACCCAAACTCATTAGTAAGAGCATACACACCTTCCTCAACAAGAGCTTCTAGTATATCCTGGTTGTTCTTAATCTCTTTGTACAATTCAGATTCTTTCAATTGTTGGGCTTCATCCAAATCATACCAAGCATTATACCTTTCTGTAAATGATTTTATTTCTGGTTTAAAATCAATAGGTACACCAGCTGCCATAAAATCAAGAGTGGCAAGTTTGGTCATTTGAGATCCCCTAGTTACAATGTTTTCTTCTTTAGAAGGAACATCAGACTGTATACTCATTATCGAAAATGGTATATTTATTACAGTTTGTGCAACGTTTATATCATTCTTTTGTTCTTCAGTTTTAAATGGCTCATCATTAAAATTGCCATATTTATCATATAAGCTAAATGTTTTCTCAGCTCCAACCTTTCTACCACTCTTAAACACCACATAATCAACATTCTCTGCTTGCATCTTGTCATACAACTTGATGCCATTTGCTGTAGGATTTATCTCTTTCAGGATTCTGTAAGAGAAAGGATAGAGGGCAAACTTGTCCAACACTACATCATTAAAGTTTCTACCGTTAGCCTTGTTTCCAGAAACAATAGGTTTGATAGGAGTGTATGTACGCATCACTTTGGGATTACCAGCAGCAAGAGCTTTTCTTTCTCTTCTGTTAAGTTTACCACCCTTGTCTTGCTTTTCCCAAGCCATGTCATACTTATACTGTTTCTCCTGATCACTGTCCCACTCACTTGCTCTAATTTTAAAATTACGTAGAGCCTTTAGAGAAATAATACCACCACCATCAGTTTCTTCCCAAACACCATAGTCTTTGAGATCTATTGTAGCATTAATGTCAGCAACTGTAGCACCTCTGAAATAATCTCTCTCAAAGTTTGTATGGGCTACATCTCCTTCATCAAATCCTTCATTCCACACTTTATGGAAAGCTGTGTTCATTTCAGGAGAACTATTAATAATAGCCTGACGTGGAGACAGGAAACTTTTGATACGTTTTAATTCTTCTGAGTATTGATATGGATCAGAATATAGAAGCTTATGAAGCTCTATATTGTTTATTGCATAATTGATAGATAGAGCAGCTAATTCATTGTTCAATTCATCTTCAGACAGAGCTTCCTTACCAAATGACAATCCTTGTGCTTTGAACTTGTTGTCCTCCATTGTAAGAACACTATATTCTATCAAAGAAGATTTTAACTTGTCTCTTTCTGAATTGATGAATTTATCTATTGCACTATTTATATCATCACCATATTCTTTGTACAGTTCTTCTGTAGATCCTTCAAATGATAATACATCAGCTTGGAGCTTCTCTCCAAGAATACCTTTGAAGAAACGCAACTCATCAGCTTTCTTACCTTTAGCTACACGACGGTTCTTATCTTTAGCAAGAGAAATTTCGTCCTCTAGATATCCTCTGAATATGGTGTGTGCACGTTTGTAATTACCTAATATCTCTGACTTATCAACTGTGTTGCCCATGTACATCATGTGCTCAATAGCTGCATCACCAGGAATAAGGTTGAGATAGTAACCTGCAAGATTTAAATTAAGTTCTTGTACAAGTCTTTCTTTATAGTTTAGTTTTGAGGATTCTTTTTGTTTACCAGTTACTTGGTTCACTGTACCATCAGCATATGCAGTTCCCATAAGCTCTTCTGTACCCTCTATACGTATTCCAGAATCTTTATCAAACATCTTGTACAAAAGAACAGAGTTTTTTGCAAAGCTATCTGTAAGAAGATATTCATATTGAGTTCCAGAGAGATCATTTAGATTATCTATCTGAGACAACATATCGTACAAATCACTAGCAGCATTAGTTCCTATGAATGTTTGTGTTAGTTCACCATTTACATTATAGTATGTACTGCTGAACTCAGGATTATCCATCTTGGCTTTAATCTCAGAAAGCTGACGCAAACGAAGTTCAATATCCAAAGTTCTACCACCAATACTAATGATACTTTTAGAATTAGCAATACTTGATCTAATACCATTTACAGCAGTGGAGAATTGAGATTTCTCAGGCATTATAGAAAGCCTATCAAGATCAAACTCAATACCCAACTCATTCATAAAACTCACTTGAGCCTCTAGGCTATCAAGCTTAGCATCTTTAATTGCATCTGCATTACCAATATAAGATTTACCATTCTCAGCTTTCTTAAAATACTTGCTACCCTTGGCAATCTTATCTTTGATACTATTGATGAACTCATCTTTCACCTGCCTAGCAGCTGTGGTGAAGTTAGCGTCTCCCACCTGTACATCTCCATTATCTAGAACATAAACAGTTTTAACTGTAGGAGATTGCTTCTTGAATGATCTCCAGAATGCAGAGAGGAGTTGAAGATCTGCTGCATTATCAATTTCATCAATGTTCTTAAGTTTAGAAAGACGATTATATAGCTTGATGTATTTAGGATCATCATTAGCCATAACTTTAACCCTGTTCAACATCTCTGTCATACTACGAGAAGTGTGAACATTGTTTATTGTTCCCATGAACATTTCACTCATAGGAAGAAGTGTATATCCACCAATAGAAGAAAGTTTTTCACTTCCATCAGTTTGAACAACAGGCAAACTTGCCAACAACAACTTAACAGCTGCGTTGGTTTTCCTCATGTTGTCCATCTTTCTGGCATCTCCATAAGGATCATCTTTTCCTTTTTCAAGGCTATTGAAATCAATTTCATCATTCTCATCAAACTCAATACCATATGATTTCAAATATTCTTCATGCTTTTCAACAAGTGAGTCCCAATTGTTTATAATGTTCTCATAAAGATTATTGTAATGATCAATCATTATATCAGCATCAGCAGATGTAACTTCTCCTTCAGCAATCATCTTCTCAATCTCGCTGATGTTATCAGCCATTAAATCACCCAGCTCATCTTGAAGCTTTTTATATTCTTCTTCTCTAGTAATCTTTGTTATTTCAAAGAGTCCCTTGTTCTCTTCAAACAAATCTCTTACAACAATATAAGTCATGTGTTGCATTAGATCATGCACCTGCTCACCTGTAAATGAATCCAAGCTGTAGTCAGCCAACTCACCACCAACAACATCTTCTATGTCTATAAATCCTTGTTTAGCAAACGACAGAGGTGAATCATATGGAGTGGCTTGTTTGAAATAACCAGAGCCTATTTTCTCAAACAGTTTCTCTGTATTTGATTTAGCATTCTCTCCAGTGAAGAATGTCCTAAAGAAGTTTGCTATATCATAGAATAGTTTAGCTATCCATGATTGTTTAACTTTTGCAGGCTTCTGTGGAATCTTACCTTCTTGGAAGTAGTCTCTTAGTTCCTCAGCAAGCTTTTCTTCCATTTGCTTTTCTGTAGCTTCAGAGTATTTAACATTCTTTAAGTTAACTCTATCAAAGAACATTCCTTCTCTACTAGTGAATTCATTACGAATGTTAGTACGTTCGTTAGGATCAGTGAGAGCTTGCCATATAGCATGGAAAACCTCATGATAGATTGTCCCCACTTCTGCATTCTCAGAGAGATAGATAGCTCCATCTTGGAACATACCATGTGCTCTTCTTCCATTAGCAGCGAGAATATAATTCTTAACTCTGTATACAGGAATATTTGGATAGGCTGATTTTAGAAATGCTTCCACCTTAGCCCAGTTCTCAGGCTTGAACTTCTTCATATCCTGAGCTAACATCAATCTAAAATTACTACCTCTTTTAGTAGAACCAGCTTGTTTTCTTTGGTTAATCCTATCTTGTAAACTACGAGAAACAGCAGGTTTAGCTTCTTCTAAACCAGCTAGTTCTGTACCATAGTTTAATCCTGTAACAGAATTAAACAAAACAACTTCTCTATTTTTAAACTCGTTTATTATTTCATCTGCAATCTTGTTCTGTTCAGGATTTGTACTTTCCATACCAGATACTCTTTTATTGAGAGTATTTAGTTTTTGTTCTAGTACATTACCATCAAGCTTTTCAAGTTTTTCTATCTGAGAATCAGTAAACCCATACTTCTTCAGAGATTCTTTTCCCTGAATAACAGAAATAAATTGATTAGGTAAATTTGAAATCTTTACTCTAATTGCATCAATTGCAGCATATAAAGGATTATAAAATTTCTTTGCTAAAACTTTACCATCTTCATATTTTCCATCTTTAGTACCGTAGTACTCATCCCACTGTTCAGATGTTATATCACCTTTAACATCTGTAGAAACAGGAGCTGCTTGTTTAATAAAACTTCTAACTTGAGACAATAATTGATCTCTAGCAGCAATATCACCTTGAGTAAACTGAGCAATCAAAGATGCTGGAAAATTACCCAGCACCCAATCAAATGCACCTACTATATCTTTTACATCTTTGAGACGATCTACTACATTATCAATAAGCTGATTAGCTAATATAGATTCTTCTATTTGTTTAGCTGTATTGACAGTTAATGGTTTTGTTTCTACTGATGCAGGAGCAAGTTGTTTCTTTATCTCAGATGCAATGATGCTCCTAATGAGGTTTTCAGCAATTGGAATTGCATCATCGTTAGGAGTGTCTTCTGTAATGCCAGACTTAGCCATTTGAGAAAGTTTTCCAATAGCTGCTTCAAGAACAAGACTGTACTCAGGATCACTAGATGGGTCAGGGAGCATCACTCCTTTTTTACCATTTGTCTCTTCAAACTTTGCTTTATCTACTGTAAATGTAAACTTGCCAAGTTTTGTTTCTATTTCATTCTCTTTTCCAAAGAGATCAAACTTCTTAACAGGTTGAGTTTTCTTAGCCTCAGTTGCTGTGGCTGGTATAACCACTTTCTTTTGTGGTTGAACAGGAGGAACCTCCTGTGATGTATTACCCTTCTTATCTATAAGTGTAAAGTAGATTCCTTTTCTGTTTGTATCTTCAGCATTCTTCAAAGGTCTAATCCTAGTTGTAAGAGGAACATTCCTTGCACTACCATCAGGATTCTTTGCAGAGAGAAGGAATGATTGATAGTTCTTCCACTCTCTTGTTTGAATTCCTTCAGGCGTGATTGCTGTGATTTCTTGATATGGCTTATTCCAATCTCCTTTCTGACCACCAGTTACAAGTGTAGAATTGACATTGTTATACATTGTTTGCAACTCTTCAATGATTGCAGTTTTGTTTTTCTTTAGATCAGAAGGTTTGATTGAGAACTTCTTCTCTTCTTTACCCATCAAAAGCATACCGTCCTCAAAGAATACACTACTAACACCAGCTTTCTTTCTGTTACCTTGAGGATCTTTTGGTGTTCCCCAATAAATAACTGACTTCAACCAGTTGTAAAGCATCACAGACTCATTACTTTTCAAGTTCTTATCTGTGAATAGATTGTTAGCAAGCTTTACAATAGCATTATAAATCAACTCAGCCTCAGGCTTAGAGATGTTTCTGTTATTCAATCTAACTAATCCATTGTTAGCATATAACAATGGAACACCTTTTACATCATTGAATGTAGAACTTCCATATACAACAGCACCATCTGTAGTGGGTACACCCACAACTCTCTTTGTCCTAAGATCTGTTTCAGAAACAAGACCAGAACTTTCAACAGGTATTGTAGCTGTTCTATCAAATATAGGTTTACCTTTTTCATCTAAAGATGCTACAACACGTTGGGGAGTTCCAAAGGAAGCACCAATTTTATATAGGTCGTTTGTAGGATTTGCTAGAGTTTGTTCTCTCCAAGCCATGTAATCTTTAGTCAAGGCTATCTCAGTCTTCTCATCTATAGAATCTCTAAACATTGATTCTCCAGTAGACCATTTCAGAGTTTCAGGGAACGTCTGGTAGATGATTGTATCTAGTGTAGGCTTATCGAGTTTCTTACCATCTACACCTACAAAATATCTTTCATTTGTAATAGGATCAGTTCCCATTACAACCATTGCAATAGTTTTAGATGGGTCTACAGCAGCATCAGCTTTACCCTTGTCCTTAAGCCATTGCATAAGTCCAGGTATGCCAAGTTGTTTTTCATTACCCTGTGTAACCACTACACCACGGAAATTATCCCTATTAGCAAATGTGTAATAGTTAGCTCCAAACCTATTAGCACGAACATAATGTTCAGCCAAAGGTTCTTTCTGAGAATATCCTTCTACAGGAGGTGTTGTACTATCTACAACTTCCTGATTTGTCTTTTTACTATTTGGCTCAAAACTTCCTGATGACACATCCCTTGTCTGAATACCTATATCAGAAGTTTCATTCAATGCTGTGTTAATAACTGTGTCTTTTGCCAATCTTTCTTCTTCAGCAATTTTACTAAAGAACTCTTCAGATTTAGCATTCACTTCTTTCTCAATATCAGCAAGAAGTTGTGGATTGCCTAATGAGTTGACATAAGCCACCTTGTTACCTTCAGGCTTAGCAATCTTGTTATATTTCTTTTTCCTTAGAACAGTATCTATAGCATCGTCTACAATAGATTCAAAATCTTTAGAATCAACCTCTTGTTCTGTAAGTTCGTAAGCTTTGAACTCTTCTGGTTTCAAGAATGTAGTGGTTCCATCAGGAAGCCTCACTTCATATTCTCCGCCCAGTGTTTTAGAAAGCACAGTGAGTTTAGGAGCAACTTGAAGTTTATCTCCCTCTATCTTGGCAATTCTTTTAATAGAAT